>ERZ1034980.1001-NODE-1001-length-17781-cov-4.717928_pt1 | contig 17781 bp, 10 predicted proteins | sample MGYA00520622_ERZ1034980 | MGnify/ENA primary metagenome ERZ1034980 (study PRJEB33766, sample SAMN09781791) | gut metagenome | biome: gut microbiome | host: Homo sapiens | place: Madagascar | study: EMG produced TPA metagenomics assembly of the PRJNA485056 data...
GGCGAGGCCGACGACGTCCTTGTGACGGTCAACGCGAGCCATCATGATGTCGAGGAGGTCGCCCATAACGCGAGCAGTGTCGCCCAGGGACTCGTGGCCACCGAGCTGAATGGTGCCAGGACCATAGAACTGAGCGTGGCCACCGAGGTCGCACATGGCGGTCTCGAAGGAAAGACGGGTACGAGTGGAGACCTGCTGGAAGATCATGCCAAGGCTCTTGTTACGGAGCAGGTGAGGATAGAAGCCGTCAACCTTGATGGCCTTCTTCATTGCCAGGCCAAGATCCTCGATAGCGAGAATCTGCTCTTTGGTGAAGTCATTAGTGTCGAGAAAATCCTTGGGCAGCGCCATTGCGATTCCTTTCCGTCGGCAGCACCGACTTTCCTTGTGGACACGATCTATTTCGCATCCGCTTTGTCGCTAACTCCATGATTCCCACATTGGCGAAAAAGCGTTAGTTTATTCGAGATTAAAGGCCGCCTAAAGAAATAGACCTTCCCTAAACCCGCACAAACCCGCAGGTAGATGCAGTATGCCTATTTTTCGTTACATCTTGAACAACCGTTCACCGTCTGCGTGCGGTTTATCTCAAATTCGCTGACTTTACCCGGTTAAAGCATTTTTTCAAACCCCTTTTTCCGTCTCCAAACCGCCTGCTTCCGGACTAAACCCTTCTCATCCCTGCCGTTCGAATTGTTTAAATTTTGTGCTCTCGCGTTGCATTTATTGTGCGCATCGCGACTCCCCTTTAACGGGAACAAGCGCCCCCGGTACACTCCTGTTTGGTAGATTTGACAACATGCCCAGGTACATGGGCTATAGACGAACGACTTGGAGTGGCAGTGGCAGCGATCAGTTCCTTTGTTCTTGCGATTCAGACCTTTTTTGCGGATCTTTGCTCCACGTGCGCTTTTGATAGCACGGCTCCTCGCAGGCATCTGGCAGATCGCACCTACCTTGGCCACATCGCCTCTGCCTCACTGTAATTATCTTCTGATACGTCGAGATACGCCCTTGTGGGCAAACGCAAGCGCGGCCCGAAAGCCTTCGGACCGCGCTTTTTTGCGCTCTATTTCATTATTTTTAGCAAGACTTGGGCCCGATGCGCGCAGGCCGCAAACACGCTAGCGCTTTGCCACACCAGGAAAATCGCTCGTACGGCCCCGCTTCGAGTAAATACGGACGCCCTCCCCCACCGCTGCGAGAACGATGACGCTCAAAAGCATAGGAAGCTTCGCGAGCTCTTCTGCACTCATGCCCAAAGGAACGATGGTGGCAACGATAGCCAAAACAAGCTCGATTACAGGTAGGGCCAACGCTGCAGCCAGCACCTTGCCCTCAAACGGAGCACGAAAAACGCGTTTGGTCTTGCTGTCGTATGTACGCAAGCACCAAAAAGCAGGAAACATCGGAATATAGCTCAAGAGCAAAAACACGACATTGGTGGAAAACAAGACCCAAAACACGTCGGAATCCTCGCCCAAGAACATCTGAAGCAGCAGCACCAAGCTTGCGATAACCCCGTTCATGATAGCGGCGCCATTCGGCATACCCGTGCGCCTGGAGCACAGCGAGAAGATTTTGGGCATGTTGCCGTGCCCCGCGGCATAGCAAGCCACCTGGTTTACGCCAAACGACCAGCAAGTCATATTTGCAAACAGCGTCACCATAAAGGCGATTCCGACCGCGGCGGTTAGAGGATGCGCCGGCCCCAGCATAGCCGCCACGGCATCCACTATCCCTGAGTCAAGCGAGAGCTGCTCGGTGGGTACCGCCGCGCCGATTCCAATGCCGCACAGTATATAAATCGCGGCAATGGCAATACCGCCTACGATAATGGCTTGGGGGATATCATGCGAGGGGTCCTTCATGGCTCCGGCAAAGGTTGCTACAACCTCGAATCCCATAAAGTTGAAGAGGATAATCGAGAGATACGTTAACGATTTTGTGTCCGAAAAATCGGGAATGAACGTCTGAGGGCTCATGTCGTTAGCAAAGCCCTGCGTACAAGCAAACCAGACGCCGCAGGCACCCACCACCAGCACGACAAGGACTTTAATAATTGCCCCGCCGTTCATGATCCATTCAGAATCGGAAACGGGCGAGAAAGCCAGCAGCGTTACGCCCCAAACAAAGATGAGCTCGAGTGCGATCTTGACCCCCAGCGTCAGCTCGATGCCCCACAGAGAGTGAATGATGCTCGGCGCCATGCAGGCAAGACTTGCGATCCACAAGGGAAAATTAACCCAATAGCACCAGGAGCAGCGAGCGCCCCATTTGTCGCCCAAACCTTCGCGGACCCAATCGTACAGGCCGCCGCATGAGTCATACGCGGTACCCAGTTCTGCCACCACCAAGCCATAAGGCAGCAGAAACGTAACGATTAAAAACCCCCACCAGAAGAACTGAACGTTACCCATGGCGGAAGCGGGGGCTGCGGCCTCAATGGTAAATACCACGCAGATAACGGACAGCACCACGTCTATAAGAGAAAACTTCTTTCCAAGCATACGCCTGGTCCCTTCATGAGGAGAGCGGGACCGCTTGCCGACGGGCAGGCAGCGGCTGCGAGGCTCAAGATCAAGCAGGGTCCTCGCTCTTTTATCATCGTCCCAAAGGCCGCGAGGCGTTAGTTTATTCCGGATTAAAGTCCGTTTAAAAAGTTATAACCTGAATAAACCGGTTTAAATAAGCAGCTTAAATTACCAGCGCATGGTTTAGGATATTTTTGATACACCGTTCGCCAAATAATGCGGGGGCCTTTTGTTGATGTTCCCCCACGAGCCGAGGGATTAGGAAGGGGCGCTCATGGCAAGCTCGATTTTCTTCTTCTACACCCTGGGTATACTGATCGTTTTTATTGTCACGGCTGTCCTGTCAATTGCTGCCTGGGCATCTTCTGGACGCAAGCTCTTTATCTACGCTTCGGGCGCCTTCATTTGCTACACGGTGGAAATCATCGAGATTTTCTTCAACGAGCATATCTCGCAAAATCTCACCTTTACCGTCTATGAGTACTACGCCGTGAGCATGCCTATCCTGCGCACGCTCATCGCCACACTCTCCCAAGCGTTTATCTGGGCCACAGTTTTGCGCGCCCTCGACAAGCATTCCCAAAAGCTTTTCGTTATCCCTCCGACCGTCTTCCTTGCTGCCGAGGCCCTCATCCTTACCCTCATGCCGGCAGGACGCTTTATGCAGTTTGCGTACTACACCACACGCCAGGTGTTCCTGTTCTTTGTCCTGGGCTACATCGTGTATCACTACACGACTACCAAAGATGAAAATCAACGCATGCGCCTTGGCCGCTACAAGAAGCACCTCATTGTTACCGCAATCATGCTCGTATTTGTGCTCCTAGAAGATGCCTACAATATCCTTTGGGCACCCATGGGGACCAACTACCAAGACATCATGCTCTATCTCTCTGAGCGCAATATCTCCGAGAATATCCTTGCCTGTTACCTCGCCGTGCTCATCATTCGCTATGCCTTTAGCGTGCTCTCGATTCGCCTGCGCGAGGCACCCGACAAAAACGATGTGACCGACCTCGAACGCCATGTCGATGAGCAGATGGAGTTCTTTACCTCCAAGCACAAGCTTTCGAAACGTGAATCGGAAGTTCTCAAGCTCGTTGTACTGGGCAAGAACAACCAGGAAATCGCAAAGGAACTCTTCCTCGCCCTGGGAACGGTTAAGACCCACGTGCACAACATCATGGTCAAAACCGGTTGCGCCGACCGCGCAAGCCTCACTAAGGCCTTCTGGAACAATTAGAAAGGATGCTCGCCGGGCACATGCCAGCGAGCATCCTTTATCCGACCTGCATGTTTTTGCTACCAAACGGCAGCGGCAATGCCCTATTCGGTGTGGCGTATGCGCACGGCCCCCCGCACGATACTCTTGCTCATGCCATAGGTAAGCGCAAAGTAGCCACCATAGGCAATAAGAAAGACCACGCAGATAAGACCCACGGTGCCACCGATATCAAACCCGCCAAAAAGCAATACCAGGCTGATGATCACCCGCAGCGCGACCAGCGAATGTGCCAGACCGACACCCAGTGGGAAGAAAAAGAGCACCGCCTGCTGCAAAAGAATCGAATGGTCGATAGCCAGCCTATCGCATCCCACCTCAGAAAGCACGCGAACGCTCTTGGAAGAATCGGCCACGCTCGAGAGCTGCTGGATGGAAATGATAGCTGCACAAGCAATTACCAGCACAAAACCGATGTATATGCAAAGATAGCTAATCATACCGTTCATACCATCGACTTGCTCGATCATCTCGTTGCGATTGATCGACTCGCCCCAAAAGCCAATATTGGAACCATCGTCCTGGGAAATATTTGCACCGACACCCGTTCCAATACCATTCGTGGAGGCCAAATCTGCAAACTCGGCATCGATCTTCTGGGCATCGGCCCCATCCTTGTAATTGACCAGCAGCGAGCTGTTCTGCAGGGCAAATCCCATCTGATTCACAACCGCATCGGGCAAAACCACGGTGCCGGAATTTAAGCCCATTGGCGAATTGCGAAAAGCCCCCGCCTGCGGGTCGACTTTGTCCGCCCCCGGGACAAGCGTCTTGCCGCCCAGCGTAATCGTCGTACCAGCAGAAAGAATGCTATTGAACATGTCATCAAGCGTATCGCCCATATCGCAGGTGATGAGATACTGATCGTCCGCCAGATGAAGTTGGTCAAAACCACGAAACGCCAAATACTTGTTGTAGTCACTCAACCTGACAACCGGGATACCCTGATACATGACAGTAGCTTCGTCCATGCCTGCCGGCAACGTCGTTTTTGAACGGCGAATTAAATCGTCAAGCATGATCGAGGGGTCTTCTTCACCCGCAGGAACCGAAGAGTAGATATCGACCTGTTGGACGCTCTTGGCAATCTTTGCGAAATCGACGCCCTGCTCTTCCAGCGCCGCCTGCACATCGTAGGGCTCACTCGGCATAACGTACTTCGTTATCTCGCCATCTTCGCCCGAATCGACGAACTCGGAGTTGTTGTACATGACGTTGCACGAAAAATCGGCCGGCGTGCAGCGAAGAAGGCTCGCGTTCATAGCGCTCACTATAGACATACCGCAGGTAACCGACGTAATTGCAAAAAACAAAATCATTGCGATGATTGCCATGGACATCGAGATGGTATTGATCTTTGCTGCCAGCTGGCGCACGGTAAACATATTGAGGCCGCGCCAGTACACTTTGCGCATGGTCTGCAAAAGCTTGAGGAGTAGTCCTGAAAGTCCAAAGAAAAAGGCAACCGTGCCCGCAGTCACCATGAACGTAGTGATTCCAAAACGCCTCGTGGCAAAATCAATCTGGTCTACAGGAGCAGTAAGCGGCAGGCCATCGTGCAACAGGCGGCAATATGCCCAAATGATCAGCGCAAGGCCAACCAAGCAAACGATGCCCGACAACAGGGGGTTTCTGGTTTTGATGCTCTCGTGTCTGCGCTCGGCGCCCATGAGGTCCACAAGCTTGACGCGTGCTACAACACGTAAGTTGAACAACAAAGTCACTACAAAAATCGCGACAAGACATTCTATCGTTATAAACAGAGCGCCCGGCGAGATAAAGAAATGGAAATTCGAAATCTGGGTTTTAAAGAGCGATGCGGTAAAAAACACCATGAGCTGAGAAAGGGCGATGCCGCAGATGATGCCAAGAACGAGTGCTGCCCCCGAAACGATAAACGTCTCATAGGCCATTATGCGCGCCACCTGTCCGCGCGTCATTCCCAATACCTGGTACAAGCCAAACTCGCGCTTACGGCGCTTCATGATGAAGTTATTGGCATAGACCATCAAAAAGCCCATAACGGCCGCAAGGAAGATGGTGAGCCCGGAGAGCAGCTCGGACATGATCTCGCGCATGCCGGCAGTCTTGATGCCCGCGATATCAACCTGCAGTGAAATCGTATTGAAGGCATAAAAGACCGTCACGCCCAAAGCGAGCGTAAGTAGGTAAATGAGGTAGTCGCGACTGGCACGTCGAACGTTTCCCCAGGCAAGTTTACAAAGCATCGGACACCTCGCCGCCCATAATGGCAACTACATCCATGATGCGGTTGAAAAACGCCTGACGCGTATCGTCACCACGGCGCAGCTCGGTAAAGATGCGACCATCGCGAATGAACAGCACGCGATTGGTATAGCTCGCTGCATAGCCGTCGTGCGTCACCATGAGCACCGTTGCATTATAGGTGCGATTGAGGTTCTCGAAGTTCTCCAACAGCATGCGAGCGTTCTTGGAATCGAGGGCGCCCGTGGGTTCATCGGCCATAACCAGCTTGGGGTTTGTCACCAAAGCGCGCGCAGCAGCCACGCGCTGCTGCTGGCCGCCGGAAAGCTGGAAGGGGTATTTATCCAGTACATCGGAGATATTAAGGCGTGCAGCCATCTCCTGCACGCGCATGAGCGTCTCGTCAGCAGAAAGACGCCCGATGGTTAGCGGCAGCGCGATGTTCTCGCGCGCTGTAAGGGTATCGAGCAGGTTTGAATCCTGGAAAATAAAGCCCAGCTGTTCGCGGCGGAACTTTGCAAGCTTTGCGCTCTTAATTTTCGTAACGTCTTGGCCGTCCACGAAGATACCGCCGCTCGTCACGGCATCGATGGTAGAAACGCAGTTGAGTAGTGTCGATTTGCCGGATCCCGAGGCACCCATGATGCCCACGAAGTCGCCGGTTTCCACGATAAACGAAACATCGTTGAGTGCCCGTGTCACAGCGCCACGAGAACCGTATACCTTCTCGATATGGTTTACTTCCAAAACGGGCGGTGCGCCAACGCGCATGCTGTTCGCCTGTGCCGAAAACGCTGGGGACATCGTATCCACTCCTTAGAATCAGCTTTCATCGTACGTCAAGAAACAGGGCATATGCTCGCTATCTATAGTCGTTTCTTTTGGAGTGGGGCGCCATCGATTTGGCTTACAGGGCCCTTGCACTTTTGTAAGACAGCACGGCGCGCCTGCTTGCATGCGCGCCCCTTCGGGTAGAAAATAACCGCATCAAACTCGATTAACATACCGCAAAGGAGACCGCCACCTGTGAAAACCGTGCATGTAGCCGCCGGCATCATTCGTAATCCCCAGGACAACTCGGTACTTGCCGTCCAGCGTGGTTACGGAGACATGCAAGGGCTTTGGGAGTTTCCCGGCGGTAAGGTACAGCGTGGAGAAACCGCCTACGACGCCTGTATCCGCGAACTACAAGAAGAGCTCTGCGTCGAGGTACACAACCTACGCGCCTTCTACACGGTTGAATACGACTATGAGGCGTTTCACCTATCCATGGAGTGTTTTTTTGCGATATCGCGCGCGGGAAGGTTTCTGCCGCCGATCAGCAAAAGGCCATCCGCTGGGTGCCGCAGCGCTCGCTCGCAGACCTCACGTGGATGCCCGCCGATGTCGAACTCGTTCGCGCACTCATCGCCGCCGCAAAGGCAACCGATATCGCCCGCGAAATTCCCGATGCGGACCTGGAGTCCCCTACCCCCAAGCGGCCATCATCCGCCAAAAAACGCACGAAGAAAAGCCTGGTAGACACCTTTGATACACAAGGGCTTTCTGCAAGCGAGACCGAACTCGTGCGTCGCCGCGCCGCAATCAAAAAGTCCATGCAGGGCAACAAGCGCGCCAATACCAAACCCGAGATGCTCGTGCGCCAGCGTCTGCGCCAGGCGGGCCTCACGGGCTATCGCCTGCAATGGAATAAAGCCCCCGGCAGGCCGGACATCGCCTTCCCCGGCCGCAAGATCGCCATCTTCGTCAACGGTTGCTTTTGGCACCGCTGCCCATATTGCAACCCCAGTGTGCCTAAGCGAAACGTCGAGTTTTGGGAAGCGAAGTTCGCACGCAACGTCGCGCGCGATGCCAAGGCGCAGGCGGAACTCGCCGAAGCCGGCTGGACGAGCATCGTTATCTGGGAATGCGAGCTCAAGCGCAATCGCATCGACCAGACGATGGAACGCATTATCGACATCGTTAGCTCGGCACGGTAGCTAAAGGCAAGCTCCCGCACTAGCGAACTGTGACCGGCTGGGCCATGATCCAATCCAGATCTTCGTCGAGTTTGGGCATGTGTTTAACCTTGAGGCCGTCTGCCAGCACGCCACGGCACATCACATGTTCAAGGTGGCTTAAGCGCGAAAGATCTTCCAGCGGGTTGTTACGGCAGACGATGATATCGGCCGCCTTACCCACCTCGATAGTTCCCGTCTCATTGCCCAGACCCAAAAGCTCCGCATTGACCTGCGTGGCGGTATGCAAGGCAAACGTCGTAGATACACCCACGTACTTGGCAAAATAGGCAACCTCGCGCCACATGTCGTACTGGGTGACATATGGACAGCTCGAATCGGTTCCCAGCCCCACGGGAATACCCGCATCAAGTGCCTCGCGTGCGCATTTGATGATTCCCTCGCACACAATGTCGCCGTTGAGCTTTTGAACCTCTGTCGATGCCGTTTTCTTGGGATCGAGCAGCACAAACGGCAGGGCCGGAGAGATGGTACAAGTGAGCGACGCGGGACGACCGGGGAGCTGCGTTCCCGCCGCGCCGAGAAATAGATCGCGCACTTCGTCGGTCATGGGTGCGCCGTGCTCGATAGAATCCACACCTGCTTGCAAGGCAACCTTTACACCCTCAGTGCTCTCGACATGCGCCATAACGGGGAGCCCAAGGTCATGGGCCGTTTTGCACGCAGCTCGAGCCACCTCGAGCGACATGCGCAAAACGCCCGGCTCTCCCGGAACCTCGGCGTCAAAGACGCCTCCCGTCACGAAGAGCTTGATAGCGTCGGCACCGCGCGCGGACAAATCGCATACGTAGTCACTCGCCTCTTGCGGCGTTGTGGCCACCTGGGCAAAAAGGCCCGCACCGTGACCATTGGGCACGGTGATGCCCGTACCCGGCGCCACGATGCGCGGGCCAAGATAACGTCCAGCATTGATAGCATCGCGCACAGCGATATCGGCATACAGAGGGTCACCCGCGCCGCGCACACACGTCACACCGCTTGCAAGCTGCTGCTGGGCTGAGCCTTTAAGAATATGGCGCACAATCATGCGTCCAGGAGCATTATCCAAGCGGCGCATAAGGTCGCCGGCGTTTCCCGCCGACACGGGCTTGCCCGAGCCGCAAAAATGAACATGCATGTTGATAAGACCCGGCAGCAGATAAGAATCATGCAGGTCGATCATCTCGGCCTCGGCGGGCAGCTGAGCCGTCGCCGCAGGCTCAATGCGCACAATGCTGCCCTTGTCGACAAGCACGGACATACCGCGTTGCGGCTCCATGTCACACGTGCCATCGAGAATCGTCGCATTAATGAATGCGAACGTGCGCTGCTGCTTCGCTGCCATGGTAACTCCCCCTGCATCATTTGGATACATGTGTTGCTTAACGTTTGAGTATACGGGAATCAGCCGTGCAACAGCCCCATGAGGCCCATCAATCCACCAGCGGCGTTTACCGCGCAGTCCCACGCAACAAAAAAGCCCGCCATCCCAAACGGAATGACGGGCACGCAAAACCAACGTCTCCAACCCTGTTTACAGCAGGGAAACCCGCTGCAAGGAACTACTTGAGCGGCGTTCCGCAGTAGATGCAGAAATTCATAGATTCGTCGACTTCCTTGCCGCAGTTAGGACAATGCGGGGCTGCAGGGGCAAAGAGATCTGCCACCTTGCTTCCGCAACCGGCGCAGAACTTGTCAGTGGGCTGAAGAGTCGTGCCGCACTTGGGGCAGGTGCGAACCTTTGCGGGAGCGGGTTCGGGCTCGGCTGCGGGCTCGTCGGCAGACTCCAACGGCTCTTCCACAGCAGCGGCTTTCGCAGCAGCGGCGGCCTCGGTCTCGGCACGCGCGGCCTCTTCGGCGGCTCGGGCAGCCTCTTCCTCGGCAATACGAGCCTGCTCGGTCTCATACTCGGCACGGGCGGCCTCAATTGTCGCGTTCTGTTCATCAATCGCCGCGTTAATGGCGTCTACCTCGGCAAACTCATTGGCAAAACGGGTAGCGAGCTCGGTTTCACGCGCGGCCGGGTACAGTGCCTCGCCCAGCTTGGCATAGGCGGGACTAAACGTTTCGCGCAAACGCGCAATCTCATCTTGCGCAGCCTGTACCTGTACGCTCAGCTCTTCTTCGGTCATTATGACACCTGCCAATCTTATATGGGCCAAAGGCATAGCCACCATCGAGTTGCCGCTATTGTATACCGCGCCGCATGAGCTTTGCCTCGCACATCTACAGAAGCGCCGAACCTAAGCGCAGGCAGCGCAAGCGCTACATTAGCTTCGTCTCTTCGAGCTTCTCGATAATCCAGTTGTTCGCACGAATCACCGGACGTCGGAACAGCAGGCCAAGCGCCAAGGACGGCAACAGGTACAGGGCAAGGATACCCATCTCAATCCAGACTTCAGCCCCATATGAACCCGCAATGGCCGCGTGCATGGCCGCAATACCATGCGTGAAGGGCAAGAACGGGTAGACCGACTGGAAGAACGGCGCCGTCATCTCGATGGGGAACGTGCCGCCCGAACCGCCCACCTGCATGACCAGCAATACCACCGCAAGCGCTTTGCCGATATCACCAAACGAAACGGTAAAGGTGTAGATGATATTGGAAAACACCAAGCTCGCGATCCATGCCGCCAAGATGAACTGGAACGGATGGATGCACTGGATGCGGAAGAACAGGATGTCACCCAAGCACACGAGCGTCGCCTGGCACAGCGCAAGCATGCCAAAGAGCATGTAGCGGCCCAGGTAAATCTCGTGCAAACGGAACGGCTTTAGCTCGTTGAGCAGCTTATCGTCCACCGACACCTTCATCATGGCGGCAAGGACGATGCTTCCCACCCACAGCGAGAGAATCGTGTAGAACGGCGCCATGGAGCTGCCATAGTTCTTGATGGGATAAATGGCCTTGCGGTCGATTCCCACCGGCGCCGCAAGGGCATCGGCAAGGCCCTCGGGATCTTCGCCGATAATCGCGCGGATGGACTCAAGGTCGTTATTGGCAACCGCGGTATCGAGCTTTTCCTTGATGGTGGAAAGGTCCTTGCCCGCATTGGTGAGCGCTGTTGAGGTGTCGCTCAACACGCCATTGAGGTCGTTGAGGTTGCCGCTCAGCGAAGCGGCTGCATCAGAAAGCGACGCCACCGTGTCATCCAAATTCTTCGAGATATCGGCGCTTGAGGCGGCAATGCCCGAGATGGTGGACTGGAGCTGAGAAGCCTGATCTTTCAGGTTGCCCTCATAGTCGTCTTTCACGCCGCCGATGCCCGACTTGACCTGCGCGATCAGATCGGTGATCTCTTTTTTGGTCGCAGCGACGTCTGCCGCGCCGGAAGAAAGCTTGGAGGCCGCATCCGAGATACCACTCGACAGGGTATCGTACGAATCGCCCAACTTGCCCACACTCGCAGCAACCTGGTCAAGCTGAGCCGATACCTGCGGGAACTTGGTCTTTAAATCCAAGATCTCCTGCTGGATACCGCGAATCTCCTCGGCATGCGAGCTCAAGTTATCGGCGATATCGTTAAGCTGGCCCACGGTAAGGTCTACATGGCTGCCTGCGTCAGTAAACGCCTGGTCCACTGCGCTCGATACCGCATCAAAACTGCCGGCACTATTCCGCAGCGCCTGATTGATGGAAGATGTGGCCCCCGAAAGCGCGGACTTGATATCATCAAGTCCGTTTTGAGCATCCGTGAGAAGCTGGCTTGCCGCGTCAGACGTACTCGAATTCTGCGATAACGAAGAGCCGGCATTGGCAAGCAGACCCGAGGAAGACGCAAGGACGTCCGAAAGGGAGGATACCGATTGGCCGGCACGCGTTAGTTCATTGGCCCCATCGCCCAGCGAGGAGGACAGATGCGCCACGAAGTTCGCCACCTGGTCGCTATCCATAAACTCAAGTAAGCTCGAGGCGGTTGCCAAACCGATATTGCCAACCGTTTCGGTAAACGTCTTGTTGATCTGGTTTTGGACAGCGCTGGAGCCCTTTTCGGTCACGATCTGCGCAATCGCGTTGACCTTTTGGTTCTCGTAATACTCGATATCCGAATGCTTCACCTCGGTAGAGAACAGCGTCATCATGTTGGCGCTGAAGTCGGATGGAATCACCACGGCGGCATAGTACTTACCCGATTTGACGCCATCGACCGCTTCGTCCTTATCCACAAAGGTCCAGTCAAAGCTATCGTTGGCACGCAGAGAGTTGACCACCGAGTCGCCAATGTTCACCTCGACGGGGATCAAATCGCTCTTGTAGCCTTTGTCGGCATTGGCAACAGCTACCTTGAGATTGCCGGTATTGCCATACGGATCCCAGCTGCCCGCAATGTTGAACCAAGCGTAGAGAGCAGGAACCACAACAAGACCCACAACCACGACCATGCCGATAACGCTATGGAGCACATTTTCGCAGTCACGACGGAAAAGCTTCAGGATATTTTTCATTCGGCATCACCGCCCTTCGTGTTTGAATCGTCTTGCTTGAGGTGCGCCCCCGGCAAGGGAGCGGTTACATCCAGATCTTGCACCACGCCCGGCTCCGCATGGGCGCCGAGAGGTGCGGAGTTAGCGGCAGTGTCCTCATCGGCATCGTCAACGACGTCAGCGGGTTTTTTGGCAGTCTTTGCCGTAGGCTGCGGTGCTACCGACACGCCAAACATCTTTGCCACTCCAGGCATAGCCGAGGTGTGCTCGCGGATCTCGTTGCGCAGGCTCTCGTCAGACAGAGCGGAGACGCGCATCTGCGTATTAAGGCTCTCGCGCACGTACTCGAGATTGATGAGATAGGCGGCGATGACAATAACGCTAACGATCCACAACACGAGCATCCAGATGCGCCCGTTGTTATCCAAATCGAGCGTGGACGTCAGAATAAAGAGCAGGATCTGTACGGCAAAGATGGCGAAGAAGCCCGCCTTCACACGACTGCCGTACGTACGAGCAAAGCGCGCTGCGCGCTCAATCAACGCCTGGCGGAACCCGGCGGTATCGAGAATAGCACGCATGGCCGTGCGCAGCGAGTAGCGCTGGCGCGGCAAGTCATCCTTCTCGCAGATCATCACACCGGTTGCGGCGAGCTGGCGATCGAACAGCAGGTTGAGATTGAGCAGCAAGGGGCGCAGCCACACGCCGATCACCAAAGCGATTGCCACAAAGATAAACAACACGCCCAGGTTGATGATGTAGTTCATGCCATACATGCCACCCACGCACTCGCGCATGGCGTTAATACCGTAGGTAAAAGGCAGCAGCGGGTGCAACCAGTTAAAGAAGGGCGGCATCATTTCGATGGGGTACATGCCCGAAGATCCCGGAATCTGCACGATGACCAATATGACGCCGATAGCCTTGCCAATGTGTTTGAAGGCCACGCTCAGCGCGTAAATGATATTCACGTAGACAAACGAGATGCACATGCCCGCAAGGACAAACAACACCGGATGCAGGCACTGAACACCAATGATCAGGTCGCCCACGCAGACGATAATCGCCTGCATGATTCCCAAGAGTATCATCAGCAGCCAGCGGCCAAAATATCCCTCCTTTGCCGTATAGGCGCCAATGCCCTCGCGATCGACCTCGAGTTTGAAGATGGCGATAAGCACGTAGCCGCCCACCCACAGGGCGAGGTTGGTGTAGAACGGCGCGATGCCCGAGCCAAAGCTCGCCACGGGGTACACCACCTTGCTCTTGATCTTCACCGGCGAGGTCATGAAGTCGGCGATGTCGTCGACATTGACGTCGAGCAGGTCGGCAAGCTGGCCCGCTACCTCGGAGCTGCGAAGTGCCGCGACGTCGTTTGCGGCCACATCGAGCTTTTGCTGAATCGTCGCCAGCTGATCACTCGTGTCGGCGAGCGTAGCCTTCGCCTGGTCGAGCAGGGAAGAAAGCTGGGTGAGCGACGAGCGCGCCTGAGAAATGGTGGGAGTAAGCGAAGCCAGAACGCCCTTAAGGTCCCCCGAGCAATCAGAGAACGAATCGAGGCCCGAATTGAGCTGCGGAATCACGCTGGCATTGAGGTCTTCTTGCATCTTTCCCAGCGCCGTCACGCCATCTTGCACACTCGTATTGATGGAATCAGAGGCGTTGGCAAGATTGCCAGCATCCGTCTTGATGGCGTCGCTTTGCGCCTGAAGGCCACTCACAACGCCGGCCAGGTTGTCGTTTTGCTGCTGCAGCGAAGAGATAATCCGCGCGATAGAGCTATTGAACTCGGCATCGTCGGGCAGCGTACTGCGCAGCGCCTCGATGGCGGCATTGTTCTTATCCACGAGACCCTGAACATCCGAGAGGGCAAGGTCGACCTTGGTTTGGGCAGCGATCACCGTGCCCGAGAGCTTACCCACGGCAGCGTTCGCCTTTGACGAAGCCTGCGCGAGACCTGTGCTGCCCTGCGCAAGAGCGCCCGAAAGCGAGGTGTGGAGCTTGGCAGCAGAGGTGCGAGTCGACGTGAGAAGTTGATTTCCCTGGTCGAGGGCATCGTTTAGGGAGGGCATCTGCCCACTCAAGCCGCCGAGTGCGGCATCCGCCGAAGCAATGGCATCTTTGGTGGCATCAATCGTACCGGTCATGCCATCGAGTGCATCGCGCACCTTCTGCACCGAGCCGCTTGCGTTTTGAATGGTCAGGACAAGGTTGTCCTGGGCGGTCTGCGCGCCCGCCTCCAAGTCGACGCCTGCCTTCTGCGCAATCTCCACCACCGTCTGGCTCACGGTGGAGACAAAGGTCTCGTTAACCTGCTCTTCCACCGTATTTGCGCCCGTATCGGTTACCTTGACGGCAACGGCGCTCTTTTTCTCGTTGACGTAGTAGGTCAGTTTGGGCTGGTGGAAGTCACCGGAGAGCATGCTCAGCATGCCCTCGCTAAAGTCGGACGGGATGACGAGCGCGGCGTAGTACTTCCCCGCCTCGACACCTTCTTTGGCCTCCTTTTCGGAGTCCACAATGGTCCAGCCCAGCTGGTCGTTGTCCTTGAGTTTGTCGATAACCTCATCGCCAGCATTAAGCTCGCCCACCAAATCGTTGGTAGTGCCTTTATCGTTATTGGCGACAGCGATTTTTATGTTCTGGGTGTTTCCGTACGGATCCCAATTGGCAACGATGTTGTACCACGCATAAAGCGACGGAATGATGCATACGCCGATGGTGATGACAAGCGCAACGGGATTGCAGAGCAGTCGTTTGATGTCGCGCCTGAAGATTGCGAGGGCTTTTTTCACGCAGAGCCGTCCAATCACGAGTTCGAGTGAGCTACATTTAAGCCTATTCTACGCGTACATCTGTACATCTGCGCAGTCCATGCCTTATTTTTAACGCAACGAAATATACTACAGTTGTATATAAATGTACACTTGTGGAAAACTCTTCAAATCGTTTCGATATTTGGAGCCTGGTCCCCATCCCTTCCCCCGGAATGTGGCTTCGCGAACATTCCGGGGGAAGGGATGGGGACCAGGCTCGAACAGAACGTTTTTACGGCTACCAAGTTGCGTCTGTCCTCTCCCCGGAGGTGTTCGCAAAGCCACATCCTCAGGGAGAGGGCAGGCGCAATCCCCAGGCAGATATCCCCGCAGTAGATTCCCAACGCCATAAGAGAAGGGCCGGTCCCCTTCAGTCGGGCGAACGTTCGTTCAACCACGTTCGACTGAGTGAAGGGGACCGGCCCAAAGGGATTCGCAGGCGTTAAACTACATTAGCTCGCAGACGCTTGCGGCAAACGCCACGGGATCCTCGGGAAGAATGCCCTCGACCAGCAACGCCTGGTCATACAGAAGGCCGGCGTACAGCTTGATCTTCTCGGCATCGCCTGCCTTGTTTGCAGAAACGAGCTTCTTAAAGACGGGATGCTTGGCATTGAGCTCGAGTACGCGCTGGCTCTTGGGCATGCCCTCGGCCTCCGCGGACGGATCGCGGCGCAGCACGCGCTCCATCTCCAGCGAAAGCGGGCCCTCGGTAGTAATGCAAGCGGGAGCATCGGTCAGGCGCGCAGAAACAGCCACCTTCTCGACCTTATCGCCCAAAGCCTCCTTCATCGCCGTGAAGAGCGATTCGTTCTCCTTGGTTGCCTCCTCGGCATCCTTCTTCTCGTCCTCGGTAGCAAGATCGAGGTCGCCGGTCGCCACGTTCTTGAGCTCGAGAGTACGGTCTTCGGTCTCGGGCTCGGCACCGTCGGCAACGGCTTTCTCAGCAGCCTCGCGAGCGGCATCGTCCTCGTAAACCTTGGGCAAGCCCTGGGCTTTGTAGGAATGCATGGCCTGGAAGGTGAATTCGTCGACATCGGCCGTAAGCAGCAAGACGTCGTAACCGCGAGCAAGTACACCCGTCACCACGGGCATTTTGGACAGACGCTCACGGGAGTCGCCAGAAGCGTAGTAGATGGCCTTTTGGTCGGCAGGCATCGCCTTGGCATACTCAGCCAGCGTGACCATCTTCTGCTCTTTGGCGCTGTAGAACAAAAGCAGGTCGGCAAGCTCATCGGCCTTCATGCCGTAGCTCGAATAGATACCGTACTTAAGACCACGGCCAAAGTTCTCAAAGAACTTCTCGTACGCCTCGCGATCGTTATCGCGCATATCCTCAAGGTCGGAAGAGATCTTCTTCTCCACGCGCTTGGCAATGGCTCGCAGCTGGCGATTTTGCTGCAGAGTCTCGCGGCTGATGTTGAGGGAAACGTCGGCAGAGTCGACCACGCCACGCACAAAGTTGAAGTAGTCGGGCAGCAGATCGGCGCACTTCTCCATAATCAGCACGTTGGAGCTGTAAAGAGAGAGGCCTTTCTCGTAATCCTTGCTATACAGGTCAAACGGCGCACGACCAGGGATAAACAACAACGCATCATACTCGAGCGTGCCCTCGGCATGGAAAGAAATGGTGCGCGCCGGGTCCTCGAAATCATGGAACGTGCTCTTGTAGAACTCGTTGTAATCCTTCTGCTCAACCTCGGAGGCGCGCTTCTTCCAGATGGGAGTCATGGAGTTGACGGTATCGAGCTCCTGGTAATCCTCCCACTCAGGCTGGTAGTTCTCGTCGGCATCCACGGGCGTGGGCTTCTGGCGATGCTTGGTGACCATCATCTGGATGGGATAGCGCACGTAGTTGCTGTACTGCTTGATCAGGTTCTTGAGGCCCCACTCGGACAGGTAGGTATCAAAGCCCTCGCCGTCTTCGCCGCCCTCGTCCTCGCGAATCGTCAGAATAACATCGGTACCGTGGGTGGCGCGCTCGGCGGGCTCGATGGTGTAGCCCTCAAGGCCGTCGCTCTCCCACACGTTGGCTTCGTCAGAACCAAAAGCGCGGCTCACAACGCGCACACGGCTCGCTACCATGAAGGCAGAGTAAAAGCCCACGCCAAACTGGCCGATGATATCCACATCGTTGCCCTGGCTCTCGGCATTCTCGGTCTTGAACTCCTGGCTGCCGGAATGGGCGATGGTACCCAGGTTCTTCTCCAGCTCCTCGGCAGTCATGCCAATACCGTTATCCGAAATGGTGAGCGTACGATTGTCCTTATCAAAGGAGACGCGGATGGCAAGATCGGCACTGTCGATATCCACGTCATTATCCGTAAGGCTCTTGAAGTTGAGCTTGTCCACAGCGTCGGAAGCGTTGGAGATAAGCTCGCGCAGGAAGATCTCTTTATTGGTATAGATGGAGTTGATCATCATGTCCATCAGTTTTTTGCTCTCTGCCTGAAATTCTTTCTTGGCCATAATACAAAACCTCTTTTATCACATATTTGGTG
>ERZ1034980.1008-NODE-1008-length-17678-cov-10.032798_pt1 | contig 17678 bp, 16 predicted proteins | sample MGYA00520622_ERZ1034980 | MGnify/ENA primary metagenome ERZ1034980 (study PRJEB33766, sample SAMN09781791) | gut metagenome | biome: gut microbiome | host: Homo sapiens | place: Madagascar | study: EMG produced TPA metagenomics assembly of the PRJNA485056 data...
TGCGATACGAGAATACCATCTTCTAAAAAAAGGCGGCGAAGCCGCCACCTGAACCTTGAACCTTGAACCCTGAACCCTGAACCTTGAACCCTGAACCAAATGAAAGCAAAGTAAAAAAGGGCTGTGAAGAAACGAGGATTCATTTCTTCACAGCTCCTTTTTCTGTACCATCTTATTTCTTAGCTGCTTTCTTAGCTCTGGTCTTTTTAGCCGGTTTTACATTGACTTTTTCTTTCAGCTGTTTGGAAACGCGGAAAGCCGGAGTCTTGGAAGCCGGGATCTTGATGACTTCCTGTGTGGACGGATTATGGCCCTCACGAGCTTTACGTTCACGGACTTCGAAAGTACCAAAGCCGATCAGCTGAACCTTTTCACCTTTGGCAAGAGCACCGGATACGACATCGATGACAGCCTTGACTGCTTTTTCGGCATCTTTCTTGGTCATTTCTGCTTCCTGAGCGACAGCAGTGATGAGTTCTGTTTTGTTCATAACTAAACATCCTCCTTTAATAATGATGGCTTTTGCCAACAAAGAAGAGTGGTGCACAGGGCACACCGCTTCTCAGCTCCAATGGGCTAGGGGAGCGCTGATGTATCCGTCTTTCGGCAGAAATCCTGCCACAAGACCTGAGCCTCCTCGGGCGAGATGTCCATCAGGCTCTTCCCTCTCTGGAAAAGGCCCTTTTCAAAGGCTCTCAGCTGATCCATGACATATCTGGCGTAGCGATGGAGAGCCAGTTCAGGTTCTACCCCTTCTGCATTTATTACACGGTCTAACGCAAAAAGGAAACGCCCCACCGAAAGCTCTTTATCAATAGCTCCCTTCCCGTCTACGGCTGCCTTGATTTCTTCAGCACAAGACGCAGAAAGTGCGCCATCCTCGAGGGCTTCTGTCAGTCCATGGGAACCAACTTTCCTTTGAATTATACATGCTAAAAGCAGACTTGGCAAGTCTTTTGAGACGCCGGAAAGCAGATATTTTCGGTTTTTTTCCAATCTTTTCCGTGTTTCCCAATCTCCAAGGAGCTTTTTCGTCTCTTCCACCGTAATTTCCTCGAAAACAAAGGGGTGCCGGCGGATCATTTTCTCATTGATGCCGTCCACGACATCCTGCATGGTGAAAAAGCCTTCCTTCTCCGCGAGGCGCGCATGAAAGACGATCTGCAGCAGCACATCGCCCAGCTCCTCTTTCAGGTTCACCATATCATCCTTGTCGATCGCATCGATCACTTCATAGACCTCCTGCAGGAAATAGGTACGAAGCGATCTATGATCCTGCGCGCGATCCCAGGGGCAGCCGCCGGGTGCCAGCAGCATATCCATCGTCTCCTCGAGCGGAGACAGTGTGAACGGCGTAGGCCCCTTTACTCTTGCTTTGCGGCTGTCGAAAAGGAAGAGGAATGGCTCCTTCCCAAGGTCATGCCGGAATTCATCCATGGTAAGCCTATGAATACGGCCTTCCGAAGAGAGGAGGATGAGTGTGCTCTCCTTCTCATACAGCATAGAAAGCCTCGATGACAGAATGGCCTTCTCCTCTTCTGTCACATCCTTTAAGATGAGAAGATGCGGCAGCGTAAGAGAGATCGATGCGGCCTCTTCCCCGCCTGCTATGGTAAACGCTTCATCCTCATGAAGCAGCCCCTTCGCAGAAAGGAACGTGAGTATTCGTTGTATAGTCATTGGCATCACCTCGCTTGGATCTTTGCTGTCATTATAGCATAAAATGACCGGCTCTATTTCGATGGATCACGGAAAAAGGCTTCACAGGTATCCCGTCACTTTTTATTTTCCCGGTCAAGCGCCCTTCGCCAAAAATAAAAATCCGTCCGTGACAGATCGTCATAGACGGATTTTTATGGATTAAGCGTTTTTAGCTGCTTCGCAGATCTGGGTGAAGCCAGCCGGATCGCTGATAGCGAGTTCGGAGAGCATCTTACGGTTCACTTCGATACCAGCACGGGTCAGGCCAGCGATGAGCTTGCTGTAGGTCAGGCCGTTCTGACGAGCTGCTGCATTGATACGGACGATCCAGAGCTTACGGAATTCTCTCTTCTTGGATCTACGGTCTCTTCTAGCATAGTAGAGAGCCTTCATGACCAGTTCGTTTGCTTTTCTGAACTGGGTGTGACGAGCACCTCTGTAGCCCTTAGCCAGTTTCAGAATCTTCTTATGTCTTGCATGAGCGGTAACGCCGCTTTTTACTCTTGCCATTCTCTTATATCCTCCTTATTAGCCGTTTGGAAGCAATCTTGCTACACGTTTGTAATCAGACTTGGAAACCAGTGCTGCTTTTCTGAAGTTTCTCTTTCTCTTCGGGGACTTCTTTTCGAGAATGTGGCTCTTGAATGCTTTGTTTCTCTTGAACTGACCGGATCCGGTTTCAGTAAAACGTTTTGCCGCAGCGCGACGGGTTTTCATTTTCGGCATTTTGTACTCTCCTTTGTTATGCTTTTGGGGCAACGATCATTGTCATGTTGCGCCCTTCTAATTTCGGTGGCTTTTCGCGAACAACGGTATCACCCAGTTCTTTAGCGAAACGGTCGAGAACATCCTGTCCAAGTTCTGGATGGGTCATTTCTCTGCCACGGAACATGATGGTCACTTTGACTTTGTTTCCATCACCTAAGAAACGCTGCGCATTCTTCAGTTTGACAAAGAAATCATGGTCTTCGATATTTGGACGAAGCTTGACTTCTTTGATCTGGAATACCTTCTGTTTCTTCTTGGCTTCTTTATCACGTTTCTGCTGTTCATATCTGTATTTGCCATAGTTCATGATACGGCATACGGGTGGACGGCCATTCGGTGCCACCTCGACGAGATCAAGTCCTTTTTCTTCCGCCATGCGAATCGCTTCATGGAGCGTCATGATCCCCAATTGTTCATTTGCATCGCTGACAACACGCACCTCTCTGGCGCGGATCTGTTCATTGATGCGAAGTTCCTTACCTATTCTTTTCACCTCCGAAATAGAAATCATTGCAAGTATAAAGGCGGACAGCATCTGCCGTCCGCCTTGAGTTCATACGTAAACCTTAGTAGCCTGCGCCATGTAAGGTGAGAAGCGGATGACTTCTGCTTGCAATCAATTACAAGGGATATGATACTACAGAAATCAGTGCGCGTCAAGTAAAAAAATAAAGGCTCTCGGATTCAGGGTTAGCCCCTCGGGCGTGGTGCCCTTTGATTACGTGCGAAAGAGGTTCAGCGGGTTCTATAGGTTCAAGAGGTTCAAAGGGGTTGGTGCGGCGCATAAAAATCAGAAGCGCCGCGAAGTATAAATAATGGCGATGCCCTGAGCTGGCATTCCAGTCACAAGTCACCAGTCACTTGAGACTCCTAATCCCTAGCCACTAGCCACCAGTCCCTAGCCACTAGTCACTTCTTCTTCTTCTCGTCCTTCTTCCGTCCCTTCTCTTTCTTTTCTTTTCTTCGGCTTCTTGACCTTATGGTGTACGTCTTTTCCCGCCTTTTCGCCTTTGGCATCACCCGCGGCTTCGATGGCCTTTCTGTCTTCTTCGGCTTCTTTGGCGGCGAGACGACCAGACTCTGCATCTGCTGCTTCCTGCTTGGCCGTCATCGCTTCAGCGTGCTCCCGATCCACGTCGCCTTCGCTCATTCTCGGCAGGACGACAGTGACGGTCGTGCCTTCCCCTTCGGTGCTTTCGATAGAGAGCATGCCTTTGTGCTTTTCTACGATATGCTTGCAGATCGCAAGTCCAAGTCCGCTGCCGCCGGTCGCTTTGTTCCGGCTCTCTTCGGCACGGTAGAAGCGCTCAAAGACGCGTCCCTGCTTATCCTTCGGGATGCCGATGCCTGTATCCGATACCGTAAGGATCATCTTATCTGCCCCCTCCGGTGAAAGGCGTGCGTATACATCCCCGCCTTCATGGTTGTATTTCACCGCATTATCCAGGAGATTCATGATAAGCTCAGAGAGAAGTGCTGCATTGCCATAGGTATAAAGCGGGTCTGTATCCACGTGCACCTTGACATGCTTGGCATCTGCCTGTGGAGAAATGAGATCAGCTGCATACCGCACCAAGCTGTCCACAGAGACGGTCTTCCATGTGATGGTGGTTTCTGTCTCCTCGATCTTGGAAAGATGCATGATGGTATCGATCAGTGTCAGCATTCGCTGGGATTCATTCACGATGCGGCTGCCGAAGAGGCGCACATCCTCGGGCTTCTGGTACATGCCATTGGCAATCATTTCTGCGAACCCGCTGATAGAGGTCAGCGGTGTTTTCAGCTCATGCGAAACATTGGCAGAGAATTCGCGGCGCATTTTTTCAGCCATATAAGAAGCCGTCATATCACGAAGTACGATGAGAAGACCGGATTCTCCGTCAGTCAGTACGATCCGATTCATGACCATACGGAAGGGCTTATCAAAAAGGTACATGGTGTACTCCTGCTTCCCCTCGCTGTGGTAGGCTTTGCCGATGACGCGAAGCCAGTCCTCATCATGATAAAGGCTCGCTATACGGCGGAAGCGCTTGTTTTCGTTCGGATGGAAAATATCTTCGATCGTCTTATTGTAATCGATGATCTCCCGGCTGCCATTCAGAAGGATGATACCGTCTGTGATGGTATCGACCACGATGCGGATCGTATTTCTTTCCTCTTCGATATCCTCCATATAGTTTTCGATATCATTGTGCTGCTCTTCGACCTTGCGGATGAGAGGACGCAGTTCCTTATATTCCGGCGGCAGCTCGTCCACCTTCTCCCCCTTCATGATACGCTGCACGAGGTCTCCCAAGAGATGGAAGGGTTTCAAAATGCTTTCTGTCTCCCGTTCCGCAGCAGCCAGACAGCCCACGGTGAAGACCAGGAGGAAGATGAATATCTCCGGTAAGTAGGAGGAGTAGCCTTTGTAATTCACCATGCGTCCGCTTGAAAGCCTGAGTACCGTGCCGTCATCTGCTCTGACGGCATAATAGCTCTTCGGCTTGTCAAAGGAGTCCTTATGCACTTCGTGTCCACTGCCCGTCGCAAATGCCGCCTTCACTTCGCCGCTAGCCTTGTAATCCTCCTCTTTGTGGTCACTGTCATAGATGACAGAGCCATCGGTATCGAGCCAGACGATGTGAATGGCACGTTCATTGTCTTTGAAGACCCAGTCCAGATACTCGATGCTGCTCTCTTCCTTGTCCTTGGAGACAGCACCGGAAACGACACGCGCCGTGCGCCCGAGCTCCGCACTGATCTGCTCCTGCATGCCCTGGTAATATAAGATGGCCGAGAGTATGAATGTCACGACCACGGATATGATGCCCATAAAGAGCAGACTTTTATAAATTCTTCCTCTCATGTGTTTCTCCTACGTGAGTTGTATTAGTAGAAATATAAAATAGAGCAGCATAGCCGCCTATGCATGACTCCATAGGTAATAGGTTATAAATCAGGGATTAGGGGATTAGGGATTAGGGATTAGGAGCCTTGAGTGACTTGTGACTGGTGACTAGTGACTGGAATGCCAGCTCATGGCATCGCCATGATTTATACTTCGTGGCGCTTCCATATTTTTATGCGCCGCGCCACCATTTCGCATTTCTCATTTCTAATTTCTCATTCAATCGAGGCTTTCATCCGCAATCCAAGGGCGCTCCGCCCCAAGGGCTAACCCCAAGCCTCTTCCCTATTTTCTATCCCCCAGCCTGTAGCCCACGCCACGGACCGTGCGAATAAGAGAGCCTTCCTCCCCAAGCTTCTGACGAAGGCTCATGATGTGCATATCGATGGTACGGCTCTCCATTTCAAAAGGAGAATCCCATACCGATTGCATGATCTGATCGCGGGACAGGACGATGCCCTTGTTCAGCAGAAGATAACAGAGCAGGTCGAATTCTTTGAGAGTCAGCTGGATTTCTTTTCCGCCTACTGTGACAACGTGCTGCTCCTGATCCACTACGATATGACCGTAAGAGAGCAGCTTCTTATTCGGCTCCGTCGCTTTTTTGGTTCGTCGAAGGACCGAACGGATCCGCGAGAGCAGCTCCATGATGCCGAAAGGCTTCGTCACATAGTCATCCGCTCCGCAGTCAAGCCCTTTTACGATATCGAACTCACTTGTTTTCGCCGTCATCATGATGATCGGGACCGTCTGCATGGCTCCGCTCCCCGGCGCTCTCATTTTCTTCAGAATGGTCAGCCCATCCTCGCCCGGAAGCATGATATCAAGGAGCAGCATATCAGGTATATTTTTCTGCAGCGCATCATACAGCGCATTGGCATCACCAAAGCCTTCGACCTTGTACCCCTGCCCCCGGAGTGCATAACTCACCAACTCGCGAATACTTTCATCATCTTCTACACAGTAAATTAAAGGCATGAGATCCTCCTGCTTGATCACCGAAAAAAGTCAAATTCACTTGCATCAATTCGAACCGATCAAAAGAACAAAAATACGAGATGAGAAATGGTGCTGCCTTGCCCAATGCTATAGCGCTGAAATAAAAAAGAAACACCCAGTCTATCTGAATCGATGCGGCGCTCTGTGATTTTCACGCCGTCACCTTCATTTCCCATTCCTGATTATCCATCCTATCCAAAAGCCGGCACGCCAGAGACCTTGATCGTCTCTGACCCGCCGGTGAAGTATTTCTTATTATTTTATCATATGAAATCAACCAAAGTTACCGGAAATGTAACGAATCGTTCGTTCCTTCTGCGGATTCTCGAAAATTTGTCTGGTTTCGCCGTATTCGACCATTTCACCCAGATAGAAGAAGGCTGTCTTGTCAGCGATACGCTGTGCCTGCTGCATGTTATGGGTGACCATGATGACCGTGTAGCGTTCCTTGAGCTTGACAGCAAGTTCTTCGATGTGCGCAGTGGAGATCGGATCGAGAGCAGAGGTCGCTTCATCCATCAGCAGAACATCCGGCTCTACGGCAAGGGCTCTGGCGATGCAGAGACGCTGCTGCTGACCGCCGGAGAGACCGAGGGCAGACTTATGCAGGCGGTCTTTCAGTTCGTCCCAGATGGCAGCCTGACGCAGGCTGCTTTCTACGATCTCATCCAGATCCGCTTTCTTGGTGATGCCTTTCAGGCGAGGCCCATAAGCGACATTATCATAGACGCTCTTCGGGAATGGATTCGGCTGCTGGAAAACCATGCCGACATGGCGGCGAAGAACGATCGGATCGATATCTTTGTAGGCATCGACACCGGCAAGAAGGATCTCCCCTTCTACACGGCAGGACGGGATGAGGTCATTCATGCGGTTCAGAGAGCGCAGGAACGTCGATTTCCCGCAGCCGGACGGTCCGATGAGCGCGGTGATCTGGTTCTTTTCAATGCGAAGATTGATGCCCTTCAATGCCTGAAAAGAGCCGTAGTAAAGGTCGACATTTTTGCAGTCAAAGCTGATATTGTTATAGACTGAGATGGCCGGTGCATCGGCAGGAGCCGGGACCGCCACTGAGCTTCCATTATAGTACATTATGCATGTTCTCCTTCTGTTTTCTTAGTAATGTAGTGACTGATAAGGCGGGCTCCGATACTGAAGGCCAGTACCATGAGCATCAGGACGGCAGAAGCTGCGGCTGCCGTATCAGCAGCGGATCCGCCGACCCCCTCTGTGCGAGATGCCCAGACCTGCAGGGACAACGTCTCGCCCGGGCGGAATGGATTCAACGGGCAGACCGGTGAGGTGATATCCCACACCTGCCAGCTGATATCCGTACTCATGCCTGCGGTGTAAAGAAGCGCGGCGGCTTCGCCGAAGCCTCGGCCGGCTGCCAGGATGATACCGGTCACGATCGGTCCGATGGCTGCCGGCAGCATGACCTTCCAGATGGTCTCGAAGTGGGTCGCCCCCAGTGCGAGGCTGCCTTCCTTGAAGCCATGCGGCAGCGCTTTCAGCGCATCATAGGTCGTCGCAGTGATAAGAGGCAGAGACAGGACGGACACCGCCAAAGCGCCTGCGAAGAGATTCCACTGGGATCCGACCATGATGATGAAGACCAGGTAGCCGAAAAGACCAACTACGATCGAAGGGAGAGAGGATAATGTCTCGATGGCGATGCGAAGAGCATTGATGATGCGACCTTCCGGTGCGTATTCCGCCATGTACACACCGGCAAAGATACCGATCGGTACAGAAATCACAAGAGAGAGGAAAACGAGATATACAGTGTTGAAAAACTGATTTCCAATGCCGTTTGCTTCGAAAGAGAAAATCTCAGGACGGAAGGCTTTGATGCCGCCCCAGACTACATACATCGTGAAGGCGATGAGAAGCAGGACGAAGGCTCCGGACACCACATAGAAGACAGCCGTCGCGAGATTATCGGACATATGCGCCCTCTTCAGTGAGCCGCTCACATGGCGAAGCTCGTCCGCCGAAAGGGAAGAATTCGAGTTCATCAGATTTTCTCCTTTCTGGCAGCGATCAGATGAATGATCAGAATGAAAAGAAGGGAAACGATAAAAAGCAGGAGTGCCATGGACCACAGGGCTGCATTAAATTCGCCGCCATCCATAGCGCCGCCCATATCGGAAGCGATCGCAGACGTCAGGTTGTTCGTCGGATCGAGCAGGCTCTTCGGGAATGCGCGCATCTTCCCGATGACCATGGAAACAGCGAGTGCTTCGCCGAAAGCTCTGGCTAAGCCGAGCACGATAGCAGTCAGGATGCCCGACATCGCAGCAGGGAGAAGGACTTTATAAATCATCTGCCAGCGGGTAGAGCCAAGGCCATAGGCACCTTCGATATACTTCTGATTCACGCTGCGGATGGCATCTGCGGAGACGGAAGTGATCGTCGGATAGATCATGACGGAAAGCACGATCGCTGCCGCCAGCACCGACTGCCCGTGAGAGCGGTCAAATACCTTCTGGATGAGCGGTACCAGGACGACCAGCCCGACCCAGCCGTAAACAACAGATGGGATCCCGACGAAGATCTCTACCGCCGGACGAATGATCTTTTCCCCGATTTTAGGAGAAATCTGTGTCATGAAGATCGCCGTGGAAAGGCTAAAAGGGATGGCAATGACCAGCGCGACCGCGCAGGTCAGGATAGAGCCCCAGATGTAGATCGCCGCACCGATCTGTCCACCGCCGACTTCGGTATCCGTCGGTTTCCAAACCGGAGAGAAGAGAAACTCACTCACAGAGTGATGAAACTGTGTAAACGAAAGCATGCCTTTCGCCAAGAGGAAGCAGCCGATGGCGATCGTCAGGACGACCAGGAATCCGCCGCAGAGAGTCGAGAGGCTTTTGCCAAAATATTCTCTTCGGAACATATGCTGGTTCGTACCGCTGCCCTCCATATTGACTCCTTTTTCAAAAATCGAGACCATGGATCATTCTCCTTGATAGAAACGGGAAAGAGACTGCCTAAAGCAGCCACTTCCCCCGTCTTCTGTAAGCGTTATTGTAAAATCGTATTTAATTTGTTTGGACAAAGGGCTGAGCTTAGCAGTCAGGCATTACAGGTGACTGGTGACTAGTGACTGGTAGCTAGGGATTAGGTTTGCGATACGAGAAAACCGCTAGTTTCAAACCTCCGCGGCGCTTCCATATTTTTATGCGCCGCACCAGCACTCCTCACTCCTAACTGGCGAGCAAAGCTTTCATCCACAATCAGTGGACAAGCCGCCCCACGGGCTACCCCCCCATTTATTTCTTCATCTTAGAGGAAACTCCATAGCCCTGTTTTTCGATCTCTACGCCATATTCATCAGAGAGAATGTAGTCGAGGAAGGCTTTGACAGCGCCGGTCGGTTCACCCTTGGTGTACATGTGTTCATAGCCCCAGACTTTGTAAGTGCCATTGTAGGTGTTTTCCAGAGTCGGTGCCACGCCGTCGATCGCAAGAGCTGCCACGTCTTTGTTATTGACAAGGTATGGAAGAGCGACATAGCCGATAGCACCCTTGGTCTGTGCGACGCTCTGAATCAGTGTACCGCTATCATCGGTTTCCAGAGATTTGTTGGATGCTTCTTCCTGACCAGCCAGTGCCAGTTCCGTGAAGAGAGCACGGGTGCCGGAGGTGGTCGGACGGGTGACAAGGACGATCGGTTCATCCGGGCCGCCTACCTCTTTCCAGTTGGTGACTTTGGCGGTGAAGACATCCTGCAGCTGCTGGGAGGTCAGGCTCTTCACTTTGTCGGCGATATCTTTATTGATGATGGTAGCAACAGTCATGGTGCAGACCTTATGGTCTACGAGGCCTTTGGCTTTTTCAGCCGGCAGCTTCTTTTCAGCCGGTACATCGGAATTGCCGATGTTGACAGAGCCTTCAGCGACCTGCTTCAGACCGGTACCGGAGCCGCCTGCATTCAGAGTCAGAGATACTTCCGGATTCTTGCTCTTGAATTTAGCAGCCGCATCCTTTACAAGCGGAAGCAGTGCGGAAGAGCCGGAAGCAGTGACCTGTCCTGTGACCTTCGCACCGGAAGCAGCACCGCTCTTTGCCGGCTGGCTGTTTCCGCCGCAGCCTGCTGCTGCGATCAAAGCGGTAGAAGCCAGTGCCAGTGCCATCATTTTTTTGAGTTTCATTTTGTGTCCTCCTTAGAGACATACCTTTTATTTTTGTTTTCTCTTGCGTTGATATTTGTAGTGTAAAGGATAGATGTAAAAAAGAAAGAACAGGTGCTGTATAAGTCTGGTTTAGATTGTAAATGGAATGTAAATCCCAAGTTCAATGGGTTCAATGGGTTCAACGGAGAAGGTGGCGGCTTTCGCCGCATATTTATATGAGGCGATGCCCGAAGGCAGGATGTTTGCATCCCTGTCCACTCTTGCGGAAAACTTTTTCAAAAATCAAAAAACTGTTCAGCATAGTGAAAAGTTTTTCCATTTTGGGAAATTTGTTCACTATACTGAACAGTTTGATCCATCGATCTATTTCTCATCCAATGATTGCATGAGAAGAAAATCTTTGAGTTTCACATGCCGCACGGTACTGGTCGAATAATCAAAATCATCATTTGTGATGAGAATTTTTTCTCGCGCATTATCAAGTCCCGCAAACGCCCCCATCTCTCTGTCATACGCTTTCTCTTCCGCCACCGTGTATGCCACCTGGATGAGATACTCCCTCTGCCCTTTGGCTGCGATGAAGTCGATTTCCTGTCCCCTGTTATTATATACATACACTTCATAACCCATATAGATAAGCTCGTTATACACCACATTCTCCAGATTATGCGTCACATCATAGCGTCCAAACGGCTGATGAATCGTATTGAAAGCCACATCTTCATCATATAACTTCTCAAAAAAGTCCAGTTTCTTCTTTGCTTTCAGAGAATACTGTGAGACTTGGCGAATCGCATATGCCTCCTCCAGATACCCCAAGTACTTCATGACCGTGTTGACAGAAATCTGTACTTTCTGACTGCGCAGATATTTTGAAATCGAATTGGCACTGAAGATACGCCCATTCGAAACCATGATGTACTCGACCATCCGCCGGAACACCTCCGCCTTGCGGATTTGATATCGATTCATAATATCATTCAAGACAATCGTCCGGTGCAGATCCTCCAAGTATCGCAGCATGGCTTCTTTCTCCCGAAATTCCAGACGCTTCGGAAATCCTCCATAAATAAGGTACTCACTGATCGGCGCCTCTTCTCCGAGTTCTTTGGCATACGCTGCTATCTCTTTGTACACGAAGGGCCGTATGCAGAACGCCACATATCGCCCCGACAATTCCTTGGTGAATTCTTTCGACAACAATTTGGAATTACTGCCCGTAACAAAGAGCGAAATATCCTCCAGACGCAGCGTGCGACAGGCTAGATTCCAATCCTTGACCAACTGCACCTCATCCAGAAACACATAGCACTTGCCCTCCTTTCGTCGGGCCAGCACATAGGAAATCAAGCTGTCTGCATCAGGAATCTCCCGCAGCAGCCGCGCGTTTTCGAAATTTAGAGAAAGAACCTGCCGTCCCGCTTGCTCCAGCTCCTCTTTGATCTGACTCAATATGACCGATTTCCCGGAGCGATGAATCCCTGTGATGATCTTGATCAGATCACTGTCATAGAATGGACGGATCTGGGAAATGTAATGTTCTCGTAGTATCATCTGTCTCACCTCTTTTTGTTCATTATACTGAAAAGTTTTCCAAAAATGGAAAAACTGTTCAGTATAGTGAAAAGTTTTTCCATTTTTGGAAATTTGTTCACTATACTGAACAGTTTAAACATGGAGCGGAAAAGATGCACACCTATGCTGCATCCTTTCTGCTTATTTGAAAACGACGCTATTGTCATTTCCTATTTTTTCCTTTTCGTAAGCCTGCTGCGCTTCCGCGTATGTGCTATAGCCGCTTGGACTTCCGACGATCTCAGCGGCCGGCTTCCCATACTCGCTCCCCTTGGATGCAAGACCGGGCTGCCCATGATTATACTGCTTCTGATCCATCCATACACGATTCTTCATGACATAGTAGCTGCTGCCATCATAGTAGTAAGAGAGCACGGACTCATTGCTGTAATTATCAGACGACCCTGTCAGCTGCGCCTTCGATAAATCCTCCGTGCTCCAGTAAAGTCCCACGGAATCCCTGCTGATGGAATTCGGATACTTCGGCCCTTCGCCATGATAATAGGTCCACTGCGTTGCCCCGAGCTCAGAGGTCAGCTTGGCGATGTCAGTATCATTCCTGTCAGTATCATCCAGCCAGGTATCCATCAGGATCCCTCGGTTTGTATTTTTATCGCCTGCCTGCATATGGCCGTTGCCAAGGTTATACTTTTCGTAGAGTGCCTTCAGCTTGTCAATGGAAGGCTGGATATCGAAGGCTGCCTTTTCTCCCTTTGAGGCATGCGCCAGAAGACCTCCCGCATCTGCAAAGACACCTTTGACGGAGCTGGCAAGACCTGCCTGATCGTAGATCCCCCAGCCGATACCGACAACGATCGCTAGCATCAGCGCGTACTCGACCATATTCTGACCCTTCGCTCTTTTTTCTTCACGAAATCCGTAAAGCATGCTTCTCTCCCCCCTTTCTTAAGGAAATACAGATGAAGCCGCGGAGTCGAGCTCCCTCCGTATCTTCTTACTTCGTTTGTGTTGTCCCCATATAAATGTAGTTTCCCCCATGCTGCGCCTTGACCTCATTGTACTTCTTCTGTGCTTCCTCATAGGTACTGTAGGTACCAAGCGTTGTTCCAGCGGGTTTACCATACTCAACCGGTTGCTGCGCCAAACCATTATGTTTGTTGTTTCCATCAGCTCCAGGCTGATTTAGCCAGGCACGATTCTCAATCACCGAATACTGCCCAGTTTTCGTGTCATAACGATAGGATAATACGGTTTCCTTACTCCAACCTTTTCCCTTATCGTTAGCATCAAAAGTCAATTTTGCTGAGTCAAAATCTTTTTCTGTGGTCCAGTACAGGCCGCCTCCGTCAGGGCCGAGCTTATTCGAAGCCGTATTCAGACCGTTGTAATAGGTCCACATCGTAGCTCCCAATTCCGAAGCAAGACTCTTCACTTTATCATCTGTCGCATCTTCTGTTTTGATCCACAAAGAGGAAAAGACACCGCGCTTGTAATCGATACCATACCCATTGCCGAGGTACCCCTTCTGTATGTCATCAAGGCGCTTTAGAACCGCTTCCATATCAAACGGCTCTTTGTCCTTCTTCACTGCCTCCATAAGGCTCGATGCATTTCCGAACACATTCTTGATCGAGTCTGCGACTCCGGTTTGGGAATAAATGCCCCACCCGATACCGAGAATGATCGCAAGCATCAGTGCATACTCGACAAGATCCTGCCCCTTCTGCGAATTTTTACAAAATGTGAACACTGTTTTCATCCTCCTTCATTTTTCTATATTTTATCAAAAAAAGGATGGGTAAATCAATGCCCCCTAATTGCTCTCCCAATCAAAAACCGCCCTGCATTCGCAGAGCGGTCCTTTCAAGCGTTTATATGTTATTCGATGACCATGAGGAGGTCGCCAGATTCGATGCGCTGACCAGCCTTGACATGGATCTCACTCACGATACCATCCATCGGCGCGGTGATGGTGGTTTCCATCTTCATCGCTTCGGTGACGATGACGGGGTCGCCCTTCTTGACAGAGGAGCCTTTTTCGACGAGGAGTTTTACCACGGAGCCGGAGAGTGTCGCACCGACTTCGCCCGGTACGTCCTTGTCCGCTTTTCTGGAGGTATTCGCAGACTCTGCCACATGAGCATCGTGGATCTTGATCTCGCGCGGCATGCCGTTCAGCTCGAACTGAAGCTCTCTGTTGCCTTCCAGGTCCGGTTTTGTGACATTATCAAGGCGAACGAGGAGCATCTTGCCTTCATCAATATTGATGCGGATTTCTTCGCCGACTTTCATGCCGAAGAAATAGGTCGGCGTATCAAGGAGAGAGAGGTCGCCATACTTATGATAGCGATCCATGTAGTCGGAGAAGACTTTCGGATAGATGCAGTAGGAGGAGACATCTTCTTCGCGGGTCGGGATGTGCTTCTCTTTCATTTCCATCTTGACTTCTTCAAAGTCGACATTCTCCGGCTGGCTTTCGAGGTGCGGCTTCTGTCCGCGCAGGATGATCTGCTGGAGTTTTTCCGGGAAGCCGCCATACGGGATGCCGAGCTTGCCGTCGAAGAAGTCGACAACGGACTGCGGGAAGTCGAGGGTATCTCCCTTTTCATAGATATCCTTCTCGGTCAGATGGTTCTGTACCATGAAGAGTGTCATATCGCCGACGACCTTGGAGGACGGGGTGACCTTGATGATATCGCCGAACATCATATTGACCTTCGCATACATGCGGCAGACTTCCGGCCACTGGGCTCCGAGACCGACAGCCGTTGCCTGCTGGCGCAGGTTCGAGTACTGTCCGCCAGGCATTTCATGCTGGTAAAGGGTCGTATTCGGATTCGTCATCTTGGAGTCGACACCTGCATAGTACGGACGGACACCCTGCCAGTAGCGGTCGATGGTCTCAAGCGCATCGATATCCAGCTGTGGCTGGCGCGGGTTATTCTGCAGTGCGTAGTACATGGAGGTCATGGACGGCTGGCTGGTACCGCCAGAGAGTGCGCCGGTCGCAACGTCTAAGATATCGACGCCTGCATCGACGGCTTTGGCATAGGAGTACAGGGTGCATCCGCCGCCTTCATGGCTATGGAGATGGATCGGGAGATCGACAGCATCTTTCAGCGCAGAGATCAGGGCATAGGCAGCTTCCGGCTTGAGGAGACCTGCCATATCTTTGATCGCGATGATATTCGCACCGGCATCCTGCATCTGTTTTGCAAGGTCGGTGTAGTATTTCAGGGAGTACTTCTGGCGATTCGGATCCATGATATCGCCGGTGTAGCAGAAGCAGGCTTCAGCGAGCTTTTCTTTCTTGCGGACTTCGTCGATGGTGACGGTCATATGGCTGAGCTGGTTCAGGCAGTCGAAGATACGGAATACATCGACACCATTGTCAGCCGCCTGATCGATGAAGTGACGGATCACATTTTCCGGATAATTGGTATAGCCGACGGTATTCGCACCGCGGGTCAGCATCTGGAAGAGGATGTTCGGTGCGGCTTTTCTCATCTGGCGAAGGCGTTCCCACGGGCTTTCATCAAGGAAACGATAAGCCACGTCGAAGGTCGCGCCGCCCCAGTTCTCGAAGGAGAAGAGCTGCGGGACATGGACCGCCGTATAATGGATGGCATTCATGATGTCATGGGTCCTGACACGGGTCGCGAGCAAAGACTGGTGCGCATCACGGTACGTGGTATCCATGAACATGACTTCCTTCTGGTCCATGACCCACTTGGAGAATTTCTCCGGTCCCATTTCATCGAGCAGCTGCCGGGTACCCTTCGGCGCTTCGATCTTGTCTGCATCGAGCAGCGGAAGCGGATTGAAATCCGGCTTTTCCTGATGGCCGGCGCCGGCATAGCCATTGACGGTGATATCGCCGATGTAGGAGAGCAGCTTCGTGCCGCGGTCGGAAATCATATCCGGTTCCTGCAGGAGCCACGGGTTTCTGTCGATGTAGTTGACATCGCAGAGCCCTTCCTGGAAATCACGGGTACGAAGCATGTTCTGCAGGAAATAGATATTCGTCTTCACGCCGGAAATGCGGAATTCTTCCATGCAGCGAAGCATCTTGTGGATGGTGTCCTTCGGATGAAGGGCATGCGCGGTGACTTTGACGAGGAGAGAATCATAGTACGGGGTGATGACAGCGCCGGTGTAAGCCGTGCCGGCATCGAGACGGATGCCAGGTCCGCCGCCGGAACGATAGGCAATAATCTTACCGGTATCCGGCATGAAATTGTTCTGCGGATCTTCCGTGGTGATACGGCACTGGATCGCAACGCCTTTGTACCAGATCTCATCCTGCTGGCCAATGGCGATCTCCGGCCCGTCAAGAGCATAGCCCTCAGCGATGAGGATCTGGCTCTTTACGATATCCACATTGGTGATCATTTCCGTGACGGTGTGTTCGACCTGGACACGCGGATTGACTTCGATGAAATAGAAGTGCTCTTCATCCTGATCGACCAGGAATTCGACCGTGCCGGCATTCACATAGTGGACATTCTTCATCAGTTTGACAGCTGCATCGCAGATGTTCTTTCTGAGTGCCTTCGGAAGAGACCATGCCGGCGCCATTTCGATGACCTTCTGGTGACGGCGCTGGATGGAGCAGTCACGTTCGAAGAGATGCACCACATTGCCGTGCTCATCACCCATGACCTGTACTTCGATATGCTTCGGGTTCATGATGCAGCGTTCGACATAGACTTCATCATCACCGAAGGCCATCTTCGCTTCGGAACGCGCACGGTTGTACGCTTCTTCCAGATCTTCCATGCGGTCGACATTTCTCATACCGCGTCCGCCGCCGCCGTTGACAGCCTTGATCATGACCGGGAATCCGTAGGTTTCTGCGAAAGCCTTCACTTCATCAAAGCTGTGAACCGCGCCCTTGGTCCCCGGGATCATCGGGATCTGCGCTTTTTCTGCCTGAATGCGGGCATTCACCTTGTCACCGAACATGATAAGATGTTCGACCTTCGGCCCGATGAAAATGATGCCTTCTTCTTCGCAGCGCTGAGCGAGTTTCGCATTTTCAGCAAGGAAGCCGTAGCCCGGATGAATGGCATCGACGTCATGCTCCTTACAGATACGGATGATATCTTCGATGTCAAGGTATGCGTCGATCGGCTTATCCCCTTCACCGACCAGATAGGCTTCGTCCGCACGGTTTCTGTGCAGGGACAGGATATCTTCTTTCGAATAGATAGCCACGGTGCGGATGCCCATTTCACTGCAGGCTCGGAATACGCGGATCGCGATCTCGCCGCGGTTGGCTACCAGTACTTTATGGATTCGTCTCATGAGATTCTCCCTCTCAATAAAATAGAATGAACACGACGATCGCGTCATTCTGATGCGCTTTTAGCGTTTGATAGTACTATTTTAACCAGTGAAAGGCGCAAAATCAATAGCCTGTATGAATTGGTATCAATCATGGTTTTAATAAATGATATGAATAGATAGGTAATGATATAGCATTTATTATGTATCATTCTTATTATAATCATAAATTTATTGTTTTAAGGTTCAGGGTTCAAGGTTCAGGGTTCAAGGTTCAGGGTTCGGGGTTCAGGATTCGGGGTTCGGAGGTAGCCATGGGGGCGGGTCGCCCTTTGATTCCATTTGAAAGCCTCGTTTAA
>ERZ1034980.1010-NODE-1010-length-17660-cov-4.185515_pt1 | contig 17660 bp, 14 predicted proteins | sample MGYA00520622_ERZ1034980 | MGnify/ENA primary metagenome ERZ1034980 (study PRJEB33766, sample SAMN09781791) | gut metagenome | biome: gut microbiome | host: Homo sapiens | place: Madagascar | study: EMG produced TPA metagenomics assembly of the PRJNA485056 data...
ATGTTGCCAGCAGGTTTTGCGGCAACCGGAACGGAGCCGTATCCTGCAGTCGGGACCGCATCGCAGCATCCTGACCCGCACTCCGATTGACGGTCGGCCCGCGCATCCTGACCCGCACAGCGATCGACGCCATGTCATTCCCCGGATATGTCGGTTGCTCGGGGCGGTTCCGACGGAGGCCCTCGCCTCCCCGGTCCGTGACCCAAGAAGGGCCAGATGCCTGCGATGCATCCCGTTACTGTCCTGTCCGGCAACCGGCTCGGCGAGAGCGCGCAAAGCACACCTTACGCTTAAGGAGCCGGACATGCAAAGACCGAGGCAAGGGCAAGTTATCATCGGCGTCGACACGCACAAGGAGATTCACGTGGCGGCGGCGGTGGACTGGCAGGGGACGCTGGTCGGCGAGGAGTGCTTTCCCACGACCCGGCAGGGCTACAGGCTGCTCGAGTCGTGGGCGAGGTCGCTCGGAGAGGTGCTGCGCGTGGGGGTCGAATGCTCGGGATCATACGGCAGCGGTCTGACCAGGCATCTCCTGAAGAACGGCTTCGCCGTGCTGGAGGTGACCTTTCCCGACAAGACCGTGCGCAGGAAGCGCGGCAAGGACGACTTCATCGACGCGGAGATGGCCGCCGAGGCGGCGTTCACCGGCGCGAGGACCGTCACGCCGAAGAGCCGCGACGGCATGGTCGAGGCCCTCAGGATGCTGCAAAAGACCAGGTCGACGGCCGTAGCGGCGCGGAGGGTCGCGCTGCAGATGATAAGGGCCGACATAATTTCGGCGCCCGAGGAGCTGCGCGACCAGCTGCGCGGCATGACGCGCATGCAGCTGATAAGGCACCTGGTCGCGACGCGGCCGGACTCGACCGACTTCAGGACCCCGCTCGGCGCCGCCAAGATAGCCCTGAAGCGCCTCGCCAAGCGCTACGTCGACCTGGACGACGAGGTCTCCGAGCTCGATGACATGATCGACGCGATACTGGCCGACGCCGCCCCACTGCTGGTTCAGCTCAAGTGCGTCGGCGCCCAGTCGGCGGTTCAGCTGATGGTAACGGTCGGAGACAACCCCGAAAGGCTCAGGTCGGAAGCGTCCTTCACCATGCTCTGCGGCGTCGCGCCCGTCCCCGTCTCGTCGGGGATGACGTATCGGCACAGGCTCAACCGCGGCGGCGACAGGCAGGCGAACTCCGCGATCCACATCATCGCCATAGGGAGGCTCAGAACCGATGAGCGCACCAAGGAATATGTCGCCAAGAAGATGTCCGAGGGGCACACCAAGATGGAGGCCATAAGGTGCCTGAAGCGCTATATCGCGCGGGAGGTCTACTACGTCATAAAAAGGCAGAGCGAGCTCGTGAATTGCTCTTGACACTTAGAAGGGCATCATGGGCTGGCAGTACCAGCATGCCGGTTGGTGCAAGCGGTTGGAGGAGGCCGGCGTGGTGCAGAGCATGTCCCGGAAGGGCAACTGCATCGACAACGGCGCCACCGAGCAGGTGTTCGGCCATATAAAGGATGAATTCTTCCGTGGAAGGAAGTGGCTTTGCTTCGAGGACTTCAAGAAAGATCTGGACGAATACATCATCCACTGGAACACCCGGAGGCGTCAGGTTAGGCTGAAGGGACTGACCCCGGAGGAGTTCCGGAGCCAGCCCCTACGTGCGGCATAGGCCGCTTATTAGCCCGTCCAAGAACTGGGGCGCAGTTCATGAAGGCGGGCTCAAGACGCATGAGCTATAGTCACTCGAATCTAAAACTTAGCTACGGCGGCGATTGAGATGTATGCCAGCGGCGCAGACGGCGGAGCCGAGGGCAAGGAACGCCACCGTTGCGGCAAGGGCGTTATCACCTGTCTTGGGAAGGTTGCCCTTCTTGTCCGTTTTAACCGGTTTCTTCGTATCTGCAGGCTTCGTGGGCTCCTCGGGCTTTTGCTCAGGGGCGGTAACCGTGTAGGTAACCGTCGGAACCGGGAAATCGCTTGCCGTGCCCTTGTCGCCGTTGCCGTCAACGGGGTACAGGGTTGCACTCTCGTTGACCTTGAGGCTATGGGTGCCGGCCTCGGCGGGCTTATTCACCAATACCTCGCTGTACGTAAGGACAACCGGTTTAGCGGGCACCGCGGCCTCGTTGAGGGTGAAGCGATAGGTGCCGTCCGCACGCTTGCCAAAGCCATAGGTGGTCTCGTCGATCTTTTCGGGCGCAAGGTCCTCGCCCGCAACATTCAGGCTGATCTTACTGGCATCGTTCACAAAGTCAAAGTTGTTGCCGATAAAATCCTCGACGGTCGAGCCGGCGGCAATCTTGTCGATTAGCTTTGCCTTGAGCTTATTGAAGTCGGTATCAAGCTGCCCGTTATTGGAGTTTCTCGCGAGATACTCCAGGAAAACCTGGCCACTGAAGTCAGCTCTGTTCTTGTAGTAGACGTTCATGTCGTAGCCGGCGTTGACCATCGACTGGAAGGTATCATCCGTGCTCCAAAACGCAACATCGATGTTGCAGGGAGCGGTCACGTCGAGGGGGATGGGGTTCGTGGTGCCGTTATTGGCGGCGTCGTCGGTGTACTCGTAATCGTACTGAGCCCAGTTCTTCTCGGAGTTCTCGTACTGGTCGCGATAATAGTCGAGATACTGACCGAGCTTCTCGGAACTCTCCTTGGCCTGCGAGAAAATGAAGTTCGATCCGTCGGAGAACTGCTTCCAGGCGTTGTTGGTATGGTACTCGCGGGACTGCCACTCCCAAATGCCACCCATCATGTTCCTGCCGCCTTCTACGCTGCCGAATGACCGCGTGTACGGCTTGGTATAATCACCATTCTTGCAGTAAAGGTAGGTTGCACCGTCGCTGATGAGGATCACGTGCTTATTCTCGGCCTTAACAGCAGTATCCGCGTCGAGGATGCTCTTTGCAGCAAGAAGGCCCGCGTCCATGTTGGTGCCCGAGTCAAGACTCGAGTTCATCGCCGCCAGAATGTCGTCGTAACCCGTAACAACATCGGTCAGCTGTTGCTTGATATTGCCCACCTTGTTAAAGAGGACAACGCCAACCTTTATGTCAAGGCCGTCGGCCTGAGCCTTTGTCTTAACCTCTTCGAGGAAGGACTTGGCCTGGTTATAGATGTCCTTCTGCGCAGAGGCGCCCGACTTATCGAGCACAAACACAACATCCGCCGGCTCGGCCTCGCGTTTGCCCGGGAACGAAAGGGTAACGTTTGTCTCCAGGTTCTCGTCGAGCTCAGTTGCCGTCTTTTGATTTTGCTTCAGCGCGGTTGCCTGATCAGTCGCCGGCGCATCTTCGGCAAACGCAGACGCCACGGGAGCAGGCACACCGAGCGCTAGTACGGCAGCAACCCCAATGCAACAACACCGGTCAAACTTCGCTTTACCAAATCCACTGTTTTCATATGTGCTTCCTCCCGCCACACTTTTACCGAAGCCCAATGGCTGGACAAGCGCGCCTTGTACGCAAAAGCCGGCGACCATTGACTCCGGAACATTCCTGTCACATATATGACACGGTCCGTCACACTCGTAGAATACGATTCAAGAGAAGAGACCTTTGGCTCAATTTTGTAAACGAGCTCTAGATTGCTCCGAAGTTTACAAGCGAGATAACAATATTTTATTGCTCCGCCAAAACAAAAAAGACCCGCATGGAAACGTCCATGCGGGCCAAAAGGGGCGCTTACAGGTCGATGTGCGATTCCTTGATGGGGAACGGCTGACCAAAGTGACAGGCGCAGAAATGACCGGGCTCCAACTCCTTGAACTCAGGCTGCTCGCGAGAGCAAATCTCCTGAGCAATCGGGCAGCGCGTATGGAAACGACAACCCGAAGGAGGATCCAACGGTGAAGGAGGATCGCCGGCAAGAATGATGCGCTTGCGCGTCTTCTGGATATCCGGATCCGGAACAGGCACTGCAGAGAGCAGCGACTGCGTGTACGGATGGCACGGCTGAGCGTAGAGGCGCCTCCAGTCGGAAAGCTCGACAAGCTTACCCAGGTACATAACGCCCACGCGATCGGAGATGTGCTGCACAACGGAAAGGTCATGAGCAATGAACAGGTAGGCGGTACCAAACTTATTCTGCAGGTCTTTGAGAAGGTTGAGTACCTGTGCCTGAATGGACACGTCGAGTGCAGAAACGGGCTCGTCGCAGATGATGAGCTTCGGACGCAAAATGAACGCACGCGCAATGCCAACACGCTGGCGCTGGCCACCGGAGAACTCGTGCGGATAGCGGTTGATGTGCTCGGGGTTGAGGCCAACCACGTCAAGCAACTCGCGAACGCGCTCAAGACGCTCTTCCTTGGTGCCAATACCATGGATGGTCATGGGCTCGGAGACAATCTCGCCAATGGTCATACGCGGATTCAGGCTCGCGTACGGATCTTGGAAGATGAACTGCATATCGCGACGCATATCCTTGAGCTCTTTTTTGCTCATGGACGCAATGTCGCGACCCTGGAAGAACACCTTGCCAGCCGTAGGCTTGTTAAGGCGCATGATGGTGCGGCCCGTCGTGGACTTGCCGCATCCGGACTCGCCTACCAGACCAAAGGTCTCGCCAGGCATGATCTCGAACGAAACATCATTGACAGCCGAAACAACGCGCTTGGAAAAGCGGCTGGAAAACACGCCGGAATTGGCGGGGAATTCCTTGGAGAGGTGCTCGACCTTGAGCAAGGGTGTGGTATCTGCCATGGTCTACTCCTCACCTCCCATCATCGTATCGTCCATGCCCGTAGCGATAGCATCATTGCCGGTGCGCGACGTGGCAGGAGCATTCTTCTTCGCAAACTCCGAATCGGAGGCGTAATGGCACGCCGCATAGTGACCCTCGGAGAGCTCCACGCGCTCAGGGCGCTTGGTGTGGCACAACTCGGTAGCATAGGGGCAACGGGGTGCAAAGGCGCAACCGGTGGGAAGATTGACGAGTGAAGGCGGGTTGCCGTGAATGGGCGTAAGCGGCTTCTTCTCGTCGATAACCTGCTCGGGGATGGAGCGGATAAGACCCCAGGTATAGGGATGGCGGCTCTCATAGAAAATCTGATCGGCAGTACCGAACTCCACAGGGCGGCCAGCATACATAACCATGATCTTATCGGCGATATCGGCGACGACACCCAGGTCATGCGTAATCATGACGATAGCATTGCCGTTCTTCTCCTGCATCTCCTGCATAAGCTCAATGATCTGTGCCTGAATGGTCACGTCGAGAGCCGTAGTGGGCTCGTCAGCAATCAGGATGTCGGGGTCGCAGGCAAGTGCCATAGCAATCATAACGCGCTGGCGCATACCGCCCGAGAACTGATGCGGGTACTCGTTCACGCGCTTCTCGGGCTCGGGGATGCCCACCAGGTCAAGCAGCTCGGTAGCACGCTTGAGTGCCTCTTCCCTGCTGTAACCACGGTGCAGACGAAGGCCCTCGCCCACCTGCTTGCCGATCTTGTAGACCGGGTTCAGCGACGTCATGGGGTCCTGGAAGATCATAGCGATGTCGTTGCCGCGAACGTGCTGCATTTCCTCTTCACTCATATCGAGCAGAGACTTGCCGCGATACTTCACGGAGCCGCCGTGAATCTTTCCGGGAGGCATCGGGATGAGGCCCATGATGGTCATGGCCGTCACGGACTTACCCGAACCGGACTCGCCTACCACGCCGAGGGTCTCGCCGCGGTCGAGCGTATAGGAAACGCCATCGACCGCATGGACGATACCATCCTCGGTATGGAAGTACATCTTAAGGTTATCGACTTCCAGAAGATGCTGGCCCTCAGGAATGGGCTGCGTCTTGAGGTCGACGTAGTTTTTCGTATCCTTCTTCATGACTTTATGCATCCTTCATCTTGACGTCGAGCGCATCGCGCAGACCGTCGCCCAACAGGGTGAAGGCGAGCACGGTCGAAAGAATGGCGAGACCAGGCATGATCATCATCCAGGGAGCGGTCTGCAGGTAGGCCTGACCGTCCTGAATCATCGAACCCCAGGAAGGCGTGGGCGGAACGACGCCCATGCCCAAGAAGGACAGCGAAGACTCGGTAAGGATGGCGCCACCGATGTTCATCGTGGCGTACACGACGATGGAAGCAACGGAGTTCGGGAAGATGTGACGCGCAATGATGCGAACGTCAGATGCACCCATGGAGCGAGCCGCGTCCACGTAGTCGTTCTCCTTGACCGTGAGGATTGCGGAACGGAACACACGGGCGATGGAAGGCCAGCCCAAAATGCCGATGGCCACGAACACGTTCGTCAACGAACGGCCGAGGACGGCGATGAGCGAGACCACGAACAGAACATACGGGAAGGCCAAGAAGATATCGGCCAGTCGCATGATGATCGTATCCCAGATGCCTCCGTAGAAGCCGGCCAGAGCGCCCATGATCAAACCGAGGATCGTGGAGATGGCGGTTGCCATAACGCCAACGGAAAGCGAGATGCGCGCGCCATAGATAACACGCACGAGAATGTCGCGACCGAGGGCGTCGGTGCCGAAGGGATGCTCGCCCGAAGGCGGAAGCGTCGAGTTCTGTGCCATCGTGGTGGAGTCGGCAGCCGTCGGCGAGCCGAGCCACTGCTTGGCCCACAGGTCGGCCGAAAGAGCCACGATGATGACAAAGATAATCCAAATCACCGAGATAACGGCGAGCTTGTTCTTACGCAGACGCTTGAAAGCGTCACCCCAAAGGGTGCGTGAGGCGGCGGGGGAAGAGGAATCGGACTTCTGGTGAATCTCCTCCAGCAGCGCCTCGTTTTCCTCCTCAATCGTCTGAGGGGTCTTGTTATCGTTCATGAAGTACCTCCCCTTAGGCGTTCTTGTTGGACGAATCGAAGCGAATGCGCGGGTCAAGGAAGGCGTAGCTTACGTCGACCAGCAGGTTGATGACCATAACCACGAGCACGACAAGAGTGACGCCACCCATAACGATGGGCCAGTCACGGCTGCTGATGGCACGGAACATCTCGTAACCGATACCGGGCCAGTTGAAAACCGTCTCGGTGAGGATGGCGCCGGAGAGCATGGCACCGAAGTCGACACCAATATATGTAACAACCGGGATAAGGGCGTTCTTGAGTGCATGCCTCCAGATGATGGCACGATTGGAAAGGCCCTTTGCCTTAGCGGTGCGGATGTAGTCCTGGTTCATAACGTCCAGGAGCTGCGAACGCATGATGCGTGCGCAGTATGCGGTGGAAACGGAAGCGAGCGTCACCGCGGGAAGGATGTAGTGCACCCAATCCTGATACTGAGATGCCGTACCGCCTGCACCGGAAATGGGCAGAACATGCAGCTGCACGCCAAAGAACAGCTGGAGCAGCATGCCCAGCCAGAAGGCGGGCACAGCGACGAGCACCGAAGTCACCAACGTGACCAAGATATCCCAGAAGGAATATCTCTTAACCGCCGAGATGATGCCGGCACCAATACCCATGATCGCCTCGAGGACGATAGCGCAAAGGGCAAGCTTCGCTGTATACGGATACTTAGCAGCGAAGATGTCCGTTACCGGCAGCTTGCGCTGATACGAGCTGCCAAGGTCGCCCTGAAGCAGGCCGGTCATGTAGAACACGTAGCGGTTCCACAACGTCTCGGGAACGGGGTCTCCGTTCTCGTCCAGAATTGCGTTGCCCTCATCGTCAACCTGAACAAGGTGATACTTGACGCGAAGCTGCAGCTCAACCTCGGGGGTGAGCGCCTTCTCGCCACCAATCAGCTTGATCGGGTCTCCCGGAACGATGTTCTGAAGCGCAAACAGAATAAGCGTTACGCCCAGAAAAACCGGGATGAATTGGAGCACACGCTTGAGGATGTACTTTCCCATACAAAAAACTCCCCTACCGTGGATACACCTAAACGGGATGTCAACCGATGAAGATTGACACCCCGTCAAACAAACACTCAGTATATCGTTTTGCCGCTATCTGCGCCATAGGTGTAATAGCAGCAGATTGAGGCTTATGTGTGCTCTTTTACGCGTTGAGCTCCGTGCGGTTCAGATACGCATGCTTCTGCGGGTCCAGATAGAAGGACTTGACGCGATCGGAACCGGCGGTCACGTGCGAGTAGAACATCAGCGGGATAACCGGGCAGTCGGCAGCGATGATCTTATCGACTGCATGCATCTTGTCCAGACGCTCTCGGTCGTCAACCGTGGCGCGAGCCTCGGTGATGCCCTTATCGACCTCGGCGTTGCTGTAGCCGGAGCGGTTGTCGCCACCGAGAGAATCGGAGTGGAACAGTGGATACAGGAAGTTGTCCATGATGGGATAGTCAGCGATCCAGCCCAGACGGCCAAACTGATAGTCAAGCTGCTGATACTGGTCAAGCAGAGCACTCCACTCGGGAGTATCGGAGACAACCTCGAGACCGACCTTCTCCAGGTCGCCGATGACAGACTCCATGATCTCCTTGTGGCCACCGTCCTGGTTGTAGGAAAGCGTGAGCTTCAGGCCGCGGGAACCGTCGGAGCCTGCGGGATAGCCAGCCTTGTCCAGGCACTCCTTGGCGGCGTCAACGTCGTACTTGGAGTACTCCCATGCGCCCTCCTGGTAGCCGTCGATACCCGGCGGGATGATACCGTCGGCAGGGGTACGGGTACCCTTGAAGAGAGTCTTGCAGATAGCCTCGCGGTTAATGGCCATGGACACGCCGCGACGCACGTCAGCGTTGTCGAAAGGCGCAGCGGTGTTGTTGACGACCAGATAGTAGACGGAAGGCTCGCCGCCGAGCAGCATGTGCTGGCCGTCGGACATGGTGTAGCCGTCCTTGGACTCGCCGCGGTCCTTGATGGCGGAGTCGATCTGCGGCACGGGTACGTCGCAGATGTCGAGGTTGCCGGCCTGGAACTCTTTCCAAGCGGTCTCGACGTCCTTCTGAACGGTAAAGTGAACGCCGTCTACCTTGGCCTTGTTCTTGCCATAGTAGTCGTCGAACTTCTTGAGGTTGATCTCCTGACCATCCTCCCACTTGCCGTCCATCTGGAACGGGCCGTTGCCGATGGGAGCCAGGTAGAAGCTCTTGGCGTCATCCTCGGCAGCAGCAGGCACGGGAGCCAGCGCCGGATGCGAAGCAACATAGGGGAAGTCGGCGTAAGGGGCAGACAGCTTGACCACAAACGTAAGGTCGTCCGGGCAGGAAAGACCGGCAAACTCGTCGGTATCGCCAGCAGCGAGTTCGTCATAGCCCTCGACGAGCGAAAGGTGATAGGAAACCTCAGACGGGCTGTACTCCATCGCAACCGCGCTCTTGGGATACACGACACGAGTCCATGCGCGCTTGAAGGCCTCGGCATCCACGGCGTCGCCGTTGTGGAACTTAGCCCCCTTGCGCAGATGGAAGGTGAACTCGGTAGCGTCATCGCTGGCATCCCAGGACTCGGCGGCAAGACCGACAATCTCGTTCTTGTCGTAGTCAAAGTTAGTCAGCGCATCGAACAGCTGGAAGGAAACCTGCGTGCCCTGGTCCTCCTGGACGTTATAGGGATCGATGCAGACGGGGTTGTTGATGTAGTAGTTGACGGTGCTACCCGAGGTCGCGCCGGAAGCGGAGCCAGCGGTGCTGGAGCCGCCCTTCTTGCCGCAGGCAGCCAGGAATGCGAGAGAGCTCGCAGCGAGGGAGCCGCCCACGAAAGCGCGACGACCCATAACGGGCTCATGGAATTTGAAATCAGCCATGCCATCCTCCTTAAATGCAGAACATGGGCGATGCATTGCGCAAGAGCTGCATGCATCGCATTCGAGCTACACGCCCGTTGGCTGTGTGGGCGTATGCACGATTGGATGTACTTTACTCTATTTTGGAAAAGTGCTGCTTGTTGTTTTTGATTAAAACAGCAGGTATTTCTTTAGTCAGCAAAAGTTATTGCACCTTTGTCGCCAAAAGAACCGCAGGTTAAAGCTGCAAAAAAACGCGGCCGCGCCACACATGCAGGCACAGCCGCGTTTTACATTCGTTTCCGAAAGTCATTTTTTCATTAACGAAAGCGAAACATTGAATGGCGGGTTCTAGCCGATGAACGTAATCTTGTCGCGGCCTTCATGCAGATAGTGAACGCCCTCGCTGTCGAGCATGATGGTCTCCTCGGTATAGATAAAGCACTTGTCGCGACCCTGAGCCGGCGCCTTGACGTTGAGCTCCAGCGCCCAGCAGGTGTTCTCGTCCACGCGCACATCTCCCGCCACGGGAATTGGACCTTGATTCGACCACAGACCGATAGTGGGCCCGGGGCCATGACCGTACATATTGCAGGGATGCGAGTACAACATGGCGTCGATGCCCTCCTCGCGCGCGGTGGCAAGCGACGCTTCGAAAACCTCGTTACCCGTACGGCCGGGCACCATGTTCTCGCAAACGATATCCTGGAAGCGATTGTTCACGGCAAGCGCATCCACAAGCTCGGAGGGAATCTCGGTCTCGCCGGGGCGCGCCACATAGGCCAAGCGCTGGCTGTCGGTCATCATGTTCATGTAGCGGATGCCAAAATCGCAGTGCAGAAGGTCTCCCGGCTCGATCACGCCGGTGATGCGTGATTCATCAACGCCTGCGCGTTCGATATCCATCGTGGGCTCGAACCAATACTCCAGGCCCAAGTCAACGGCACGCTGACGCATGAAGAACTCGAGGTCCTGCGTAGTGGTGATACCGGGCTTCACGACCTCGGACGTATACATCTCCTCGAGAATCGAGTACGAGACGTCTGCCACCTCAGGCATAAGCTCCATCTCGGTAGGAGTGCGCAGCTCCATCACCTTAATGGGAAAAACGTCATCGGCATACATCCGGCTCGTCCATGTTTCATCGAGGCCCTCGAGCAGCAGCGCTTCGCAGCCGGCAGAAAGGCCGTCAGCCACAGCAAAGTTCTTCGAGCGGTCGACGGCGATCGTGCGGGGCTGATATTCCTCAAAGAGACGCTGGAGGGCAGCCATCTGGGGTTCTTCACGCCAATCAATCCAATAGCGCTCATAGAAACGCTCAAGATCCTCGTCGGGCATCGCCACATGAAAACGGCGCACGCCCTCGTCCGTCTTTACAAAAGCGAGGATTGTCAAGCGGCGCGCCGTGGGATACATGGGCGGAAACAACGCGCGGAACGTAGGGTCCTCGTTGTACTCGCGAGATACATGAAGCCAGATATCGGCGCCACTTTGCTCCATAGCCTGCGGAACGATTCGCTCCAGGCGTTCCTTGAGGCAGCGCTCCTGAATCTCATAGCGCTCGCGCACGCTTCTGACCTTGATCATGTGCTTGTCCCTTCTTGTCATAAAAAGGGATGCGCGCCGGTACGTACACGGCAGCGCATCCCCTCTTCAAGCTATATAGATACGTCGGGCTCGGAATTAAGCGAGCTCGGCGGTGCCAAGTTCAGCGTGCTTGGACGGATCGATGTACAGGTGCTTCACGCGATCGGAACCGGCGATCTGGTGCGTGTAGAACATCAGCGGGATGATGGGCATAGCATCGCCAACCTTGCGGTTGATAGCCTGCAGGGCCTTGATGCGCTCGGCGTCATCGACGGTGGCGCGAGCAGCCACGAGAGCCTCGTCGACCTCGGGATCGGCATAGCCGGTCTTGTTGTCGGCGCTCTTGGAGTTGAACATCGGGTACAGGAAGTTATCCAGGATAGGATAGTCGGCGCTCCAGCCCATGCGGCCAAACTCATAGCTCTTGGAATCCAGAGAGCTGATGAAGGCAGCCCACTCGGGGGTGTCGGACTCGACATCGATGCCAACGGCGTTCAGGTCACCGATCACAGATTCCATGATCTCCTTGTGGCCGCCGTCCTGGTTGTAGGAAAGCTTGAGCTTCAGACCGCGCGAGCCGTCGTTGCCCGCAGGATAGAGCTTGTCGAGAATCTCGACAGCAGCGTCCTTGTCGTAGTGGCAGTCGGCCCAAGAGTTCTTCTCGTAACCGGCGATTGCGGGAGGCACGATGCCGTCGGCAGGGGTGCGGGTGCCCTTGAAGAGGGTTTTGCAAATGGCCTCACGGTTGATGGCCAGGGAGAGAGCACGACGGAAGTCGGGGTTGTTGTACGGCTCGATCGTGTTGTTAACGATGAGGTAGTACGTGGAGAGCTCCTCGCCCAGCAGCATGTGCTGGCCATCAGACATGGTGTAGCCGTCCTCGGACTTGCCGCGATCGGCCACGGCGGAGTCGACCTGAGCCACCGGGACGTTGCAGACGTCGAGGTTGCCGCCCTGGAACTCCTTGTATGCCGTCTCCATATCCTTCTGGATAGCAAAGTGGACAGCAGAGATCTTTGCTTTCTCGCCATAGTAGTCGTCAAAGCGGGTGAGGTTAATCTCCTGGCCGTCCTCCCACTTGCCGTCCATCTTGAACGGGCCGTTACCGATCGGCGCCAGGAAGAAGCTCTTGAAGTCGTCCTTGGCAGCCTCGGGAACAGGAGCCAGCGCGGGATGCGAGCACACATAGGGGAAGTCTGCGAGAGCAGAGGTGAGCTCGACCACGAGGGTATCATCATCCGGGCAGGTCACGCCGGAGAGCTCAGTTGCGGAGCCATCGAGCATCTCGTCGTAGCCCTTAACAAAGGACAGGTGATAGGAGATGACAGAAGGGGAACCGGGGTTGGTCTCGGGATTGCAAATGCGCTCCCAGCCATACTTGAAGCTCTTGGAGGTAACGGTCTCGCCGTTATGGAACTTGGTGCCGCTCTTGAGGTGGAAGGTGAACTGGGTGGCATCGTCGTTAGCCTCCCAGGAATCGGCGACGAGGCCCTTGAGCTCCTTGGCCTCGAAGTCGTAGGTGGTCAGCGAGTCAAACAGCTGGTACTCAACCTGCGTGCCCTCGGACTCCTGCGTGTTGTAGGGGTCGATGCAGACGGGGTTGTTGATGTAGAAGTTGATGGTGGCGTCACCAGCAGCACCGGAACCGGCATCAGAACCGCCCTTCTTGCCACAAGCGGCAAGAGCAGCGAGAGCGCCGGTTGCAAGCGTACCGCCGACAAATGCGCGACGGCCCATCATCACGTGATTGGTAGCCATAAGACTGCAATCCTTTCGAACAAGGCCCCAAAGAGCCAAAAACCAAATCGCCCCAAAGGGCACACACGCATCGCGGGCGCGGTTTGCCATCCTGTGCTCGCAATGAGTCAGAGTATATGCCTTCTGCCCAACAAACGGCGTCTCATATTCGGCAGAAGGCTCTTTTGTGAGCGATTTATTTCTCCCCCTGCTCCTCTTCATTCACATTCATGTGAATGATGCCGCGATAGCGCGGACTCGTGCGCTCAAGGGTGTAGCAATCGCCTTCAAGACGCGGGTATTCATTCAAAAATGCCGTGATAGCGGCCTCGTCCTCGGCAGTGAGCTCAAACTCAAAAATCATACAGTTGTCGTCTACATGGCGGCTGTTGCGCACACCGATAATGGCACAGGCAACGGAAGGCTGATCAAGGATATATTTTGTGGCGATATGACTCGGCTGCACGCCGTAGTGACCGGCGATCTCGGTAAGCAGCGCGAGCAGCTTCTGGTACCCCTCCCAGCCCACGGAGTCCTCCAGCACCTGCAAGTATTTAACCTGCGAACGCGTCTCGGGAACCGCACGCTTGATGCCGCGCCACTTTGATCCTAAAAGGCCACCCGCAAGCGTGCCGTAGCACACATGCGAAATACCGACGCTCTCACAATAGGCAGACAAGCCGTTTTCGGGCCTACGGTCGAACATCGAATACTGGCTTTGGCACGAAACGACATTCACGCCTGCATCAACAATCTCTTTGAGGTGCGAAGCATCGAAGTTGGTGACGCCGATGTTGCGAATCTTACCGCACCGCTGGAGTTCGGCCAGGTCAAGCGCGGTCTCTACATAGCCGGGCACGTCATAGTCCCACCAATGGAACTGTACAAGGTCGAGGGTGTCACGATGCAGGCGGCGCAAGCTTCGATCGATGATCGCTTCGGTGTGCGCAAAGTCGACATCGGCCAGAATATCAAGATCGGGCACGTATTTGGTATGGATCTGAATCTCATCGGCAGAAACAGCTCCTTGCCCCGCCTTGAGCTTCTCGACGAAAGTACCCAAAAACTCCTCTACACCGGTGTAGATATCGCCGCAATCGAATGTGGTGAAGCCACGCTCCGTAAGCTCGAAAAAAGCCCGCGTCACATCGTCAAAATCGATGGGACTTGTCAGGGAGTGGCCTTCCGAGAGCTGCCAGCAACCGTTGATCACGCGGCTTACGGTATAGCCGGGCGCCAACTCGACGCGTTCGGGTCCTTCAAATGAATCGAGGTCCATAATCCACCCACTCCTAACGTTTTGAATCCAGGGGTACCACGGTGCAGTCACCATGACGAAGCGTGCGCTTGCCCACGCGCGAAATCTTGAACTGCGCGCCACAATTGGGGTCGGGACAGGCTATCAGGGCGTCGGTTCCCATCCAATCAGCTTCCTGCAGCGGACGTTGCTTTGCCGGCAGCAGGGGCAAAAGCGCCGCGAGGGCATACATAGAGAACGACGCACCTTGCGGAAAAACGAGGTTCTCCCCTTCTACCAAGAAGCTGTCGCCCACATGATGCGAACAGACAAAGGGTTTTTCACCGGCCACGACCTCAACCTTAAGGTCGTACAGCTCAAACTCGTCGGCCACGTCGGCTCCTATCAGACGCATCTTTGACACTGCTTTGCGGCAGCACACCGTATGGCAGCAACTTTAGCACGATGCAGTCTTCTGCACGACCCCGCAGCGAGACAAAATGAGTCTCGACTTGCCTTCAGACCCCGATGCGGGCATGCATTTAGCACCGCGACCCCTGAGCCCGGCAGAACCGTGAAATAGAAAAGCGGCCGCCCGGACAAATCCGAGCGGCCGCTTGCGCATTTTATATAAGTGATGTCCTACATGCCGTAGATGCCCTGAGGGAAGAAGAACATGGCAAGCACGACGCAGATTGCAAAGACCACAGCGACGACAACCGTGAGCTTATCAAGGTTTTGCTCCATGACGCCGGTTGCAGCGCTGGAATTGTACAGCGAGCTGGCAATCATATCGGAAACGCCGGTGCCCTTGCCGGAATGCATAAGGACGAGCGCGATAAGGGCAACAGTGGAGATAGCCCAAACGATGAAGAGGATAATCTGGAACGGACCCACGAGGTTCTCCTTTAGAGATGCTAAAACTACAGTCTGCTATGGTACCACAAATCATCCTTTTCCCCTCAAAACATTACAGGCAGGCTCATCTGTGCCACATTTTCACCGCGCCTTCGCACAACCCGAAAACGTCTTGTCTTGGACAACGGCTTCACAACGCTTACCGATTCGTCTGAGAACTCCTTTGCGCCAAGCAGCACGCACTCAGATACAATGAAGCATTGGCTTGATGATTAAGCATCGCAACGTAAGGATTTTCCATGCAGCATCCGGTAAAGAAAAAGATGGCACCCGTGTTCCGCGCCGCCGAGGGAGGCCTGTTCTCATGCGTCGAAAAAGCCGACGTTGGAGCCTCTTATCAAGAGCTCGAACGCCAGGGCGTCGCTCTCATGGGCTGGGCCGACCCGTTCATGCCCGACCATTCCATGCCCGATTTTGTGGAAGATGCTTACGCGAAGGCGGCTCGCCGCGAGTCTGCCGCGCACTACACCGCCCCCATCGGCTCCCCCGAGCTCAAGGCAGAGATCGCCAAGAAGCTCCGCCGTCAAAACGGGCTCGATGTCGATCCCGAGCGCAACATCCTCATCACCCCCGGCTCCGACTCGGGCCTGTTCTTTGCCATCCTGCCGTTCATCCAGCCAGGAGACGAGGTCATCATCCCCTCCCCTAGCTATCCCAATAACTTCCTGGACGTCCGCATTGCCGGCGGCGTGCCCGTGGCCGTCGAGCTCAAGGCCGAAAACGGCTATCAGCTCGACCCCGAAGCACTTCAAGCAGCGATTACGCCCAAAACCAAGATGGTGCTCCTCACGCACCCCAATAACCCCACCACCACGGTCTTCAACCGCGCCTCGCTCGAGGCTCTCTCCAAAATCATTATCGACAACGACCTCGTGCTCGTGTGCGACCAGGCGTTTGAGGACTTCACGTACGAAAACGAGATGATCACTCCCGCCGCATTGCCCGGTATGTTCGAGCGCACGGTAACGGTCTTTTCTTTCTCGAAGGGCATGGGCTTCTCGGGTTTGCGCGTGGGCTATATCGTGTGCTGCGACAGCATCATGGACCCGCTGTTTGCCACCGCTGTCGCCGTGGTGGGAGCGACCTCCACTGCTGCCCAGCAGGCAGCGACGGTCGCGCTTCAAAACCCCAGCTTCATGAAGCAGTTCGAAACCGCCTACGACAAGCGCCGCCATCGCGCCGCCGAGATCTTAAACAGCGTGCCCGGCGTACATGTCATGCTTCCCGAATCTGGCTTCCTGTGCTGGGTTGACGTCTCAGAGCTTGGCGATTCGACCGAGATTGCAGCCTATCTCACCGCCGAGGCGCGCGTGTCGGTCAATGACGGCAAGAACTACGGTCAGGGCGGTGCCGGTCACCTGCGTATCGTCCTTGGCGTCTACCGCGACGACGAACGTGTCTTTGCAGCCCTTGAGTCCATCCGCGACGCGCTGCTTCGCTACAAGAAGTAGCCCACAAGCACAGCGGCTACCCAAAAAGCCTGCACGCACCTCAATGAAAACCCGCGCACAAACGTTCACTTTTTCTTATTTTTAGCGAAAAGAAGACGTTTGTGCGCGGGTTTTCTCTTTTGCGGAATGCGCGCGCAGGCGCGTGCCCGCAATTCACAACGCAAAAGGACCGCCGCTGGAAATCCAACGACGGTCCTTGTTGCACCATGTACCAGGCGCGTTCTATAAGCTACTCCTCGCAGGCGAGCACGCGGCCCGTCATCTCCTTGGAGGGCTCGAGACCAGCCATGGTGAGCATCGTGGGGGCAATATCGGAAAGACGGCCATCCTCGATGCCGGTAAGCTTAGCCTTCTCATCAACGATGATGAACGGCACGCGATTCGTGGTGTGCGCCGTGAAGGGATGCTTGGTGCCATCGGCGGCGACGTCAAACATATGGTCGGCGTTGCCGTGGTCGGCGGTAATCAGAGCAAAACCGCCCTTGGCGAGAATTGCCGGGATCACCTTGGAAAGAGCGTCGTCAACAGCCTCGACAGCCTTGACAGCGGCCTCAAAGACACCGGTGTGACCCACCATGTCGCAGTTGGCGAAGTTCACGATGTAGAAATCAGCGCGATCCTCGTTAATGGCAGCGACGAGCTTCTCGGTGACCTCGGGGGCGCTCATCTCGGGCTTGAGGTCGTAGGTAGCGACCTTGGGGCTCGGCACGAGCACGCGCTCCTCGCCGGACTTGGGCTCCTCGATGCCGCCGTTCAAGAAGAACGTCACATGAGCGTACTTCTCGGTCTCGGCGGTATGAAGCTGCTTCAAGCCGTTCTCGGCGATGACATCGGCCAAAACCTCCTGCGGGAAGGTCTTGGGGAATGCGACCTCGACGTTAAAGGTGGGATCGTACTCGGTGAGGGTCACGAAGTGGGAAAGCTTCGGGGCAACCTCACGCGTGAAGCCGTCGAAGTCGGCCTCCGTGAACGCGCGGGTCATCTGACGAGCGCGATCGGGACGGAAGTTGAAGAAGATGACGGCGTCGCCATCGGCCACGCCCTCGTTCTTGCAGGCAAACGGCTTGACGAACTCGTCA
>ERZ1034980.1011-NODE-1011-length-17656-cov-11.818476_pt1 | contig 17656 bp, 19 predicted proteins | sample MGYA00520622_ERZ1034980 | MGnify/ENA primary metagenome ERZ1034980 (study PRJEB33766, sample SAMN09781791) | gut metagenome | biome: gut microbiome | host: Homo sapiens | place: Madagascar | study: EMG produced TPA metagenomics assembly of the PRJNA485056 data...
ATTGGGAAGTGACACCAGCTTCTAAAGGAGAGCCGACAATTGCCAAAAGGATAATGATACTTCCAAACGTTTAGGCTGCCAGCGTAAAAGGACAGCGGGTGAAATGCCCATGAGTGATTTAACCAATCATACCCACTAAAGGTCAACAAAAGATTGGAGTAGAAATCTATGAAAATAAAATATGTACCGGTTGATAATGCATTAGCAGAGTGGGGAGACAAAAAGAGTATTTTGGTAAGATGGGAAGGTCTTAATCCCTATATACTCAATCGTTGGATTAGCGAAATGAGGAACCATAAGCAATTTAGAGATTATGTGATCAACCCTACTCATAAACTTGTTTTTATAAATCTTGAAGGCTTTGAAGAATTTTTACGATGGAAACAAAAGGGAGCGGTAAAATAAGGCAAATCATGTTATAATGAAAGACGGTTAATGTTTCTATCTAAATAATTCTCGAATTTCTCAAGGTTAGTAGCGAGGAAAGGGAATATGTATTTTAGAACTAAAGAAAATGCCAAAGGAAAGGTTCGATATGAAGTAATAGAAAAATATAATATAAAGATCTTTTAACTGGAAAGTGGCGGACAGCTGTCGTATCATTTACAAAAAAAACACCCCTAGAGTTCGTAGACAAGCTGAGCGAGAATTGAAGGCTAAAGTAGATGACTTATTGGATCAATTTGAATGTTGTTACGATAATAAAAACTTTTGGTCAACTCAAGCAAAGCTGGTTTGAAACTTGGTGTGTTTCCGTAAGAGAACAAACCATAAAGAGAGAAGAACTTATTATACGACGATTGGGAGAAATTATAGGAGATGATTACCTACTCACTAAAATTACTCCTATGTTGATGAAAAAATGCTTGTCTGAATACATGACAAAATATGATGCATCTCAGTCTACGATGTTACATATTAAAAGTACTTGTAACAAAATTTTCAATCATGGTGTGCTCTTTAATATTATTGATTACTCACCAATGACTGTTGTCAAAATCGACGTTCCACTTCATAAAAAAAGGGAGACTAAAAGGCGGCGAGATGCAAAATTTTTAGAAATCGAAGAATTACATGCCTTCTTCGATGCATTAAGTCGTAGACGCAATCCTAATTATTATGATTTAGCTATCGTTTTGCTTTTTTCAAGTCTTAGAATTGGTGAGGCTGCTTTTACAGAAAATGATTTTAATCCAGAAACTGGAGTTTTAACGATTGATAAAGCGCTTCAATATAATAATTTAAGAGTGAAGGATTTCCATTTTGGAGAAACAAAGACAATCAACTCAGAAAGAGAAGTAGCACTCCCTAAAGTTGCTTGTGAAGCTATTTTAAGAACGATTGATAGGGAAAAAGAATTTGATCGCTATATGCTTGAACCTCCCAATCCTCATTTCATTCACTCTGATAGTATTTTTCGTACAGAATACGGCTCACCTATAACTTCTCATTCTTTTCGTGAAGTGTTAAAAAGAGTAGAGGACGATTTGATTGCCAATTGTGAGGCGTTATATGGTTTTAAATGGACAAAACATGTAACACCTCATTCATTTAGGCATATTTCTTACCTTTAAAGTAAGGAGATGTCAATCAAAATCAGTGATATTATGTCGCGAGTAGGTCATGCCAACTATGAAACAACAATGGTCTACACGCATAAGCTAAAGCAATCTGAAGGTGATACTGTTCGGGTGCTGAACAACTTTGTAGAGAATAACGCATTTCACTTCCTTGCTTTGCAAAAGTGGAGTTGTAAATATTCTCAAAAGATTTATAGCTTAATTGAAGAATCTTATAAGTTAGGAAAGCTAGAGTTGTCTTTGGATGAATTTAAACATTATCTAGGGATAAGCTCTTCATATCAACCAAAACACATATCTGGAAATATTATTCCAAAGATACAAAAAGATATGTTAAAACATTATCCAAATTTTCAATGTCAAAGTATTCTAGGAACGAATCAAGAAGTGGTGGGGTATCGCCTAACATGGAATTGACAATTTTTCTTGGTGCCTGCTCGGTGCCTAATGATAAAAAAACAGTAAGTCAAGGGGTGCAACCCCTTGATATGAAAGGATTTAGAAAATATGGCAACAATACAATGGTTTCCAGGTCACATGTCCAAAGCCCGCCGACAGGTACAAGAGAATATTAAACACGTTGATTTTGTAACAATTTTAGCTGATGCTCGTCTGCCTCTATCTAGTCAAAATCCTATGCTGACCAAAATTGTTGGTAATAAGCCGAAATTGATGATTTTGAATAAGGTAGATTTAGCTGACCCAGTTCGTACCAAAGAATGGCGCCAGTTTTACGAGGAACAAGGTATCACAACCTTGGCTATCAACTCAAAAGAACAATCAACCGTAAAAAAAGTGACGGATGCAGCAAAAAGTTTAATGGCTGATAAGCTGGCAAAATTGAGAGAACGCGGGATTCAGAAAGAAACCCTTCGTACCATGATTATCGGTATCCCAAATGCTGGGAAATCGACGCTCATGAATCGCCTGGCCGGTAAAAAAATTGCAGTAACAGGTAATAAACCAGGGGTTACTAAGGGACAGCAGTGGCTCAAATCCAACAAGGAACTTGAAATCTTAGATACGCCAGGGATTCTCTGGCCAAAATTTGAGGATGAACTTGTCGGGCTTAAACTGGCCTTGACTGGTGCCATCAAAGACCAACTCTTGCCTATGGATGAAGTAACCATCTTCGGTTTGAATTATTTTAAACAATACTATCCAGAACGTCTTCAAGAGCGTTTTAATGCTATTAACTTAGAAGATGAGGCTCCTGAGATAATTATGTCCTTAACTCAAAAACTTGGGTTCCGAGACGATTATGACCGTTTTTATAACCTTTTTGTCAAAGAGGTTCGTGATGGTAAACTTGGTCGCTACACACTTGATGTTGTAGGAGAAGCAGATGGCGACGATTAAGGAAATCAAGTATCGCTTAGCTGAGGTGACAGATTTTTCAGACCCTTACTGGCTTGAGGTCGAGAGTGATACTCGCTCTGGTGTCCAAACCGCCATCAAGCAGCGTCGCAAAGCCATTCAAGCGGATCTTGACGAGGATGAGCGCTTGGAAAATATGCTGCGCTACGAAAAGGAACTCTATCTTAAAGGTATCGACCTCATCGCTGGAATCGATGAAGTGGGCAGAGGTCCCCTAGCAGGTCCAGTGGTAGCTGCAGCAGTTATCCTACCTAAGAATTGTAAAATCAAGGGACTCAATGATTCAAAACAAATTCCCAAAAAGAAACACGAGGAAATCTACGAGACCGTTATGGCACAAGCAATGGCAGTAGGAATCGGTATCAAGGACAATCAAGTGATAGATGAGGTTAATATTTACGAAGCTACCAAGCTTGCCATGAAAGAAGCAGTTGAGCAGCTAGCTATCCAACCTCAGCACCTCTTAATTGATGCCATGGTCTTAGATTTGCCTATCAAACAGACCAAAATCATCAAAGGAGATGCGACTTCCTTGTCAATAGCAGCAGCTTCCATTGTAGCCAAAGTGACCCGTGACCGCATGATGACTGACTATGATGACAAATATCCAGGCTATGCGTTTGCTAAAAATGCAGGCTATGGCACCAAAGACCACCTCAAAGGATTGGATGAACAAGGAATTACCCCAATACACCGCAAGACCTTTGAGCCCATCAAATCAATGATTTAGGAGAAAAGATGGCAATAACCGAACGAGAAAAAATGTTAGCTGGTCAACTTTATGACGCTGGCGATAGTGATTTGAAGAGTGAACGCTTATCTACTCGTCAAAAAATTATGGCTTTTAATCAAGAATTAGTTAGAAGTAAACGAAGCGAAATGCTCAAATCTTGGTTGGGTTCAACAGGTGAACATATCATGATGGAGCCAAATTTTGTTTGTGATTACGGTTCAAATATCCATGTTGGAGAGAATTTCTATGCAAACTTCAACCAAACCTTTTTAGATGTCTGTGAAATTCGCATCGGCGATAATGCCATGATTGGACCGAATTGTCAACTCTTGACACCGTTACATCCGCTTGATGCTGAGGAGCGGATTGCTGGTTTGGAATATGGTGCGCCAATTACCATTGGCGACAATGTTTGGCTGGGTGGTGGAGTGACTATCTTACCTGGTGTTACTTTGGGAGATAATGTGGTCGTAGGGGCTGGAAGTGTTGTGACCAAGTCTTTCGGCAACAATGTGGCTATCGCAGGAAATCCAGCACGAGTTATTAAACAATTATAGAAATGAAGAAAGAAGTTGAGAAATCGGCTTCTTTTTTCGAATAGTATAGTTGGGAGGTAACTATGAACAATTTCGAACTATACAAACTAAAAAAAGCTGGCTTAACCAATCTTAACATTCACCATATTTTAGACTATCAGGCACGAGTGGGAAAATCACTGTCACTCCGTGATATGGCAGTCGCCTCAAAATGCAAAAACCCAGCCATCTTCATGGAACATTATAAAAATCTGGACAGTAAACAATTGCGTCAGAGTTTCAACCAATTTTCAAGTCTTTCCATTTTTGATAAAGACTATCCTGAAGAACTCAAAAACACCTATAACGCGCCCGTCTTGCTCTTTTATCAAGGTAATCTAGAATTGTTAGCCAAGCCTAAACTAGCTGTTGTAGGAGCTCGTACAGCTTCTGAGACAGGAACTAAGTCTGTCCACAAAATCATCAAAGAACTGAACAATCAATTTGTTATCGTCAGCGGACTTGCACGCGGTATCGATACAGCTGCACATATCGCTTCTTTGAAAAATGGCGGAGCTAGTATTGCCATCATCGGAACTGGACTTGATATCACATATCCTAAAGAAAATGCAGCTCTGCAAGAATTCATGGGCAAAAACCAGCTCATTCTGACAGAATACGAACCTGGTGAGCAACCGCTGAAATTCCATTTTCCAGAGCGTAATCGGATTATTGCTGGTCTCAGTCAAGGAGTCATCGTAGCAGAAGCCAAAATGCGTTCAGGAAGTCTTATTACTTGTGAACGTGCCTTGGAAGAAGGAAGGGATATTTTTGCAATTCCAGGGAATATTATTGACGGAAAATCGGATGGTTGTCATCATTTGATAAAAGAAGGCGCGAAGTGTATCACAGCAGGTTTTGACGTCCTTTCAGAATATAATCTAAATTAGACTTTCTCCTATAGGAAAAAGTTTTTATTGACAGTTTAAGAAAAGTAAGTTATTATGCTATAAGTTTACGAATTAGAAAGTGACGCTTATGGCAACTACAAGTAAAACAAAAACGGCTACCAAAACAAAAGCCACCACTAAAAAATCAACGAAGAAAAAGGCAACTCCTAAGAAAAATCTTGTCATCGTGGAGTCTCCTGCTAAGGCGAAGACTATTGAGAAATATTTAGGACGAAACTATAAGGTTGTCGCTTCTGTTGGACATATCCGTGATTTGAAAAAATCAAGCATGTCTATCGATTTCGACAATAACTACGAGCCACAGTACATCAATATTCGAGGCAAAGGTCCTCTCATTAATGACCTCAAAAAAGAAGCAAAAAAGGCAAAAAAAGTCTATCTTGCCAGTGACCCGGACCGTGAAGGAGAAGCTATTTCATGGCATTTAGCGCACATCTTGAATTTGGATGAGACAGACAACAACCGTGTCGTCTTCAATGAAATCACCAAGGACGCCGTTAAAAATGCTTTTGTCGAGCCACGCCAGATTGATATGGACTTAGTAGATGCCCAACAAGCTCGTCGTGTTCTGGATCGTATTGTAGGTTATTCGATTTCACCGATTCTTTGGAAAAAGGTCAAAAAAGGCTTGTCAGCTGGACGTGTTCAATCCGTTGCACTTAAGCTCATTATTGACCGTGAGAATGAAATCAAGGTCTTCAAACCCGAAGAGTATTGGACAATCGATGGCACCTTCAAAAAGGGAACGCGTAAATTCCAAGCTTCTTTTTATGGCTTAGATGGCAAGAAAATGAAGCTTTCTAATAACGAAGATGTTAAACAAGTTCTAGCACGAATTACCAGCGATGATTTTCTTGTTGAAAGGGTTGAGAAGAAAGAGCGTCGTCGAAATGCACCGCTTCCTTACACCACTTCATCAATGCAACAAGATGCAGCTAATAAAATCAATTTTCGTACTCGTAAAACTATGATGGTTGCTCAACAGCTTTACGAAGGAATTGGACTTGGGTCAGCAGGGCACCAAGGTCTTATCACCTATATGCGTACTGACTCAACACGTATCAGTCCAGTTGCCCAAAATGATGCGGCAAATTTCATCACAGAACGCTTTGGTGCTAATTATTCAAAACATGGTAGCAAGGTCAAAAATGCCTCTGGGGCACAAGATGCCCACGAAGCAATTCGTCCGTCAAATGTCAATTATACACCTGAAAGTATTGCCAAATTCCTCGACAAGGATCAACTGAAGCTCTATACTCTTATCTGGAATCGTTTTGTAGCTAGCCAGATGACTGCTGCTGTCTTTGACACAATGAAGGTCAATTTAACACAGAATGGTGTTATGTTTACCGCAAATGGAAGTCAGGTTAAATTTGATGGTTACATGGCCGTTTATAATGACTCTGATAAGAATAAGATGCTTCCAGAAATGGTGGAAGGTGATATTGTTAAAAAAGTTAATACTCAACCCGAACAACATTTCACACAACCGCCAGCACGATTTTCCGAAGCAACTCTGATTAAGACGCTTGAAGAAAATGGTGTTGGACGTCCGTCGACTTATGCGCCAACTCTTGAAACTATTCAGCGTCGCTATTATGTCAAATTAGTGGCTAAACGCTTTGAACCAACTGAACTTGGCGAAATCGTTAACGGTCTGATTGTTGAATTTTTCCCTGACATCGTCGATGTTAAATTTACCGCCGAAATGGAAGGTAAGCTGGACGAGGTTGAAGAGGGTAAGCAACAATGGCAAAAAGTTATCGATGACTTTTATCATCCATTTGAAAAAGAATTGGCCAAGGCTGAAACTGAAATGGAAAAAATTCAAATCAAGGATGAACCAGCAGGATTTGATTGTGACCTATGCGGGCATCCGATGGTGATTAAACTTGGGCGTTATGGTAAATTCTACGCATGTAGTAATTTCCCTGAATGTCATAATACTAAAGCTATCACTAAAGAAATCGGTATCATTTGTCCGGTTTGTCATCAAGGACAAGTTATCGAACGCAAAACAAAACGCAATCGTCTTTTCTATGGCTGCGACCGTTACCCTGAGTGTGAATTTACTTCATGGGATAAACCTGTTGGACGTGATTGTCCTAAATCAGGACACTTCCTTGTTGAGAAGAAAGTCCGTGGTGGTGGTAAACAAGTCGTCTGCTCGGATGAAAATTGTGATTATCAAGAAGAAAAAATTAAATAATACGAAATTCCACTGCCTCAAGAAAGTAGTGGAATTTTATTTTTGAGTATCAAAGTACTAGTGACTCATTTGTGGCTTTTTAGCAATTAAGAGTTACAGCAAAACACCTTAGTAGTCTAATACTCATATTTGTGATATACTATTCTTACTAACTTACAAAGGAGCTCCTATGAATTCATCACAACAGCGACTAGGTGATCAAGTCACTCACTTTAAAGGGCGAGCAATCTCCTCAAAGCTTGAGCCTGGTCTCGTTCATATTATCAATATAAGTGATATAAGCGCCTCTGGGATAATCGATTATACCAACTTGAAAACAGCCGACTTGACAGAAAAGCAATACTCTCGTTACTTGCTCGAAGAAAGAGATGTTCTGATTGCTTCAAAAGGTACTGTTAAGAAAGTAGCCGTCTATGAGCAACAAAACTATCCCACAATAGCTTCGGCTAATATTACTATTCTTCGTCCTAATGACACTATTCGTGGCTACTACATCAAGCTTTTTTTGGATTCGAAAGAGGGAAGAAGACAGTTAGACAAGGCTGATAATGGACAATCCGTTATCAATTTAAGTACAGACTCTTTGCTTGATATTAAAATACCAAGCGTTCCTTTGGTCAAACAAGACTACATGATTAGCCGATATTTACAAGGTTTAGGAGATTTTCAGCGTAAAATCTCACGCGCTAAACAGGAGTGGCAACGTATTCAAGATGATATCAATCGACAATTATTTTAAGAAGAGAGGATTTTGATGTCTATCTTACAACGTAGTATTAAAATGATTCTGTCAACTGTTCTTGCGACTTTGCTTGCCCAGCAACTCGGTTTATCCTATGCAACAGCGGCGGGAGTCATCGCTATTTTGAGTGTTCTCGATACACGGCGTTCAACTTTAGAAATGGCCTATCACCGCTTCTTGTCTGCGCTTTTAGCGCTAGCTATTGCCTATATTGCCTTCCAGTCGCTCGGCTTCAACCTTCTTGCTTTTACCTGCTACCTAGTCTTTTATATTCCCTTAGCTTTGGGGTGGGAGCTAGCTGCTGGTATTGCGCCGAGTACGGTTCTGGTGACGCATCTCTGGGTAGAGAGGACTACCTCTTTGGCTTTTATGGGTAATGAGCTGGCGCTTTTCATCTTAGGAGCAGGAGTCGCCCTCCTTGCCAATCTCTACATGCCATCCCATAACAAGCGAGTACAGAGTTATCACCAACAATCTGAGAAGTTGCTAAAAAGTATTCTACTGAAATTCAATCAGTTTTTACTTGATGGCGATGGACGAAATGAGGCCAGCCTTATCAACGAACTTGATAGTCTGTTAGAGGAAGCTTTGGCTTTGGCTTACCGAGACCGTCATAACCAAGTTTTCAAACAAACAAACTACGAAGTTCACTACTTTGAAATGCGTCAGCAACAAAATCAAGTCTTACGATTGATTGCTCACAATATGAATCACTGTCAGCTAGCTAGTGATGAAGGAGAAATCTTAGCTGAATTATTCCGACAAACAGCTGAACAACTTAGCCAAGATAATCCAGCGATAGCTCTGCTAACGACTATCAAGCAGCGCTTGTCTGATTTTCGTCAGAGAGAACTTCCCAAAACACATGAAGAATTTGAAAATCGCGCGCGTCTATTCCAAATTCTTCATAACTTGGAACATTTCCTTCAACTCAAGGTGACTTTCTACCAACGCTACATGACTAACAATCAAGGAGAACTAAATGAATGACGTCAAATGCCCACACTGTGGCACTGTTTTTACCATCAACGAATCTGAATACAGTCAACTTTTAGACCAAGTCCGTGGTCAGGAGTTTGAAAAGGAACTGCATGAGCGTCTGGCACGTGAAACTGCGCTTCTCGATGAAAAAGCTAAAAATCAACTTCAAGAGCACATGGCCAAAAAAGATCAAGAAACTGCTGAACTTAGGGCTAAATTAGACCGTCTGACCAACGAAAAGGACCTTGAACTAGCAACTGCCCTCTCTCAAAAAGACCAAGAGATTGCTAATCTCAGTTTTAAAATTCAGCAGTTTGATACAGAGAAGGCTTTACTTTTAAAAGACCAGAAGCAGAGTCTATCTGAGCAACTAGCCGAAAAAGATCAGCATTTGCGTGATTTGGAGGCACAGCTTGATAAATTGCGTTTGGAGCATGAAAATCAACTTCAAAAGTCCTTATCAAATGTGGAGCGTCAGCGTGACGCTATTCAAAATCAATTGGCGCTTCAGGAGAAGGAAAATGAGCTGGCGCTAGCTACGGTACGTAGCGATTATGAGAGTCAGCTAAAGGCAGCTAATGAGCAAGTTGAGTTCTATAAAAATTTTAAAGCGCAGCAATCCACCAAAGCTATCGGTGAAAGTCTGGAAATTTACGCCGAGACTGAATTCAACAAAGTCCGCAATCTCGCCTTTCCAAATGCCTATTTTGAAAAAGATAACACCGTTTCAAGTCGTGGTTCTAAAGGCGATTTTATCTACCGTGAAAAGGACGAAAACGGCGTTGAGATTTTGTCCATCATGTTTGAGATGAAAAATGAAGCGGATGACACGGTTAAAAAGCACAAAAATGAGGATTTCTTTAAGGAATTGGATAGGGACCGTCGTGAAAAAGACTGCGAATATGCGGTACTAGTCACCATGCTAGAAGCTGATAACGACTACTACAACACGGGTATTGTCGATGTTAGCCACAAGTACGAAAAAATGTACGTGGTGCGTCCGCAGTTCTTCATCCAGTTGATTGGTATTCTGCGTAATGCTGCTATGAATTCATTGCAATATAAGCAAGAATTGGCGCTTGTTCGTGAGCAAAATATCGATATCACCCACTTTGAGGAGGATTTAGATATTTTTAAAAATGCTTTCGCTAAAAATTACAATTCAGCCAGCAAGAATTTCCAAAAGGCCATCGATGAAATCGACAAAGCCATCAAGCGCATGGAAGCTGTTAAAGCAGCCCTCACGACCTCTGAAAATCAGCTCCGTTTAGCTAATAATAAGTTGGAAGATGTCTCTGTAAAAAAATTGACGCGTAAAAATCCGACTATGAAAGCTAAATTTGAAGCCTTGAAGGAGTCATAATGAATATCATTCTTATGAAAAATCAGTTAAAAATGACCATCTAAACCTTCTCTAAGCTATTTTAAAATTCTAACGAAAATAGATTTTTACGATACTATCGGGTCTAGCATGATAGCTCATCCATCGCTTAGATTCTATCCAGACATCCCATCATAAAAAAGGAACCGTGTTCAGCCAACACAGTTCCTTTTTTATCAATCACCCAACCAAGCTGGCTGAGATTCAAGATTTGTATGCTTACGTTCGATGTTATCGAAATTAGTATCATCAACCTGATCTAAACTTCCTAATCTCAAAGTGATAAGCTCTGGTTGATCTGCTTTTTCGTGCCAAATCGGGTTGAAGCAAGTTGCGCAGAAATAGCGAGTTTTCCCTGGAGACGACTCATAAGCTACTAAATTGTCTTCATCGGTTAAAAGATGAAAATTATCTCTAGGAATCATAGCGTTAGCTGAGAAAGCCGTTCCGTTTGCCTTTTGACAAAAGTGGAAGTGGCAAAAAATAATTGATCCCTCAAACTGAGTCAGCTCATAAGTCACTGCACCACATAAACATGAACCTTTAGTCATTAGTGTACCTCACAAATTTTTATTGACTATACTTTCTAATAAAATATCCAATTTGTCAACTTTTAAAGTAATTTCCTTGAAAATCCGCTATAATAATACTATCTCAACAAAGGAGTACAATGCTATGAATACAATAGATTTAAATAAACCCGTTGCAGAACTGATTGCAGCAAATCCAGAACTCAAAGATATCCTCGTCCAGCTAGGATTCAAACCCCTAGCCAACCCTGCTATGCTAAATACCGTTGGTCGTGTAACCACTTTGAAGGCTGGTGCTAAATTAGCAAATATTCCACTAGAAACCATCAAACAAACCCTTATCTTCAATGGCTATGATATCTTAGGAGGTGAATAAATGAGTCAAGATCGCATCGATGTTCTCAAAAATATCCTTCTAGACTTGCACCAAGGTGCAACTGCCGAATCTGTTCAAGAGCAATTTAATCAACATTTTAAAGGTGTCTCAGCTCTGGAAATTTCTATGATGGAGCACGAACTTATGTCCTCAGATACAGGCATCACCTTTGAAGATGTTATGGGGCTCTGCAATGTCCACGCAAACTTATTCAAGGGAGCTGTGGATGATGTAGAGGTGCCTGACACCGATCAAGAAGGTCACCCCGTTTATGTTTTCAAGCAGGAAAACATCGCCCTTCGCGCAGCTATGTTACGCATCCGACGTATCCTTGAAAACTACAATAAACCTGAGAATAAGGAATTCCAAGACCAGATTTTATCTGGCTTGCAACATCAGATGGATTTACTCGGACAGTTCCACAACCATTATTCGCGTAAGGAGAAGGTCTTCTTCCCTATCATGGAACGTTACGGACATGATGCACCACCTAAGGTGATGTGGGGCGTTGATGATGATATTCGGGCAATGTTCAAAGACACGCGCCAGCTCATTTCCCAACTTCCACAAGTCTCAATCGATGATGTCAGCCAAAGTTTTGAGCGCTTCGCCAAAGAGTTTGAGGAGATGATTTTCAAGGAAGAGGCGATTCTCCTCATGATTTTGCTGGAAACCTTCACGCAAGACGATTGGCTTCAAATCGCGCAAGAAAGCGATGCTTACGGCTATGCAATTATCAAGACAACCAAAGTTTGGGAACCTCACCGCGAGTCTTTTGAAGAATCAGCTAGCGCAGAAGTAGCGGACGAGCCCCAAGCTGACACCACGCAAGAAGAATTGTCAGAAGAACAAGCCCCGAATACGCGCATTATCGACACACCAGAAGGTCAGTTCACCATTACCTTCACACCTAAAACAGAAGAAACAGTCGCTGACCGCACCACACCACAGCACATGGGAAACGGCTACCTATCTGTAGAACAAGCCAACCTCATCCTCAACCATCTCCCAATGGAAATAACCTTTGTCAATAAGGACGATATTTTCCAATACTATAATGACCAGGGGGACCCCAAGGACATGGTCTTTAAACGTACACCAAGTCAGGTGGGACGAAATGTCGAGCTCTGTCATCCACCAAAAGTCCTTGATAAGGTCAAGACCATTTTCAAATTACTACGTAGCGGAGAACGCGATAAGGTCACCATGTGGTTCAAATCAGACCGTCTCGGAAAATTTGTCCATGTCACCTATGCAGCTGTCCGCGACCAAGAAGGTGAATTTCAAGGTGTCTTAGAATATGTTCAAGATATTCAAGACTATCGTGACATTGACACAGACATGAACAGAGATATTTAGAATAAATCTATCAGTGAGCGAGTTTCCCATCTCGCTCTTTTGTGTTTCCATTTATTTCTTGCTATAATAGTCATTATGATTACAGGAATTATCAATTTAAAAAAAGAAGCAGGGATGACATCACATGATGCCGTCTTTAAACTGCGTAAAATTCTCCAAGAGAAAAAAATCGGTCACGGTGGTACTCTTGACCCTGACGTTGTTGGCGTTCTACCAATTGCCGTAGGAAAGGCAACGCGTGTTATTGAATACATGACAGAAGCGGGAAAAGTCTACGAAGGCGAGGTCACTCTAGGCTACTCAACGAGCACAGAAGATGCCAGTGGGGAAATCATTGACCGTAAACCAGTCGATGAGAACTTGTCAGAAGAACGTATAGACCAAGCGATGCAAGCCTTTATCGGTGATATCATTCAAATTCCGCCAATGTATTCTGCGGTCAAAGTGAATGGCAAAAAACTCTACGAATATGCGCGTGCGGGGCAAGAAGTGGAGCGTCCGCAACGACAAGTTACTATCCGTAATTTTGAGCGGACAAGTCCCCTAACTTTTGAAGATGGCCTTTGTCACTTTAATTTCCGAGTTGCTTGTAGCAAGGGAACTTATGTTCGTACCTTGTCAGTTGACCTTGGGGCTAAGCTGGGTTATCCAAGTCATATGTCTCGTTTAGAGCGCACCGCCTCAGCAGGGCTAACTTTAGATACCGCTCTTACGCTTGTTGAGATTAGTGAGAAAGTAGCGCAAGCCGATTTTTCTTTCTTACTACCAATTGAGTACGGCGTTCTCGATTTACCACGCGTCGACCTTGCTGAGGAAGAGAAGATTGGGATTAGCTTTGGTCGTCGTATTCAGCTCGATAGGGAAGAGGACCTACTCGCTAGCTTCTACCAAGACAAAGTAGTCGCCATTCTTGAGAAGCGTGGCAATGAGTACAAACCACGAAAAGTTTTATTATAAGGAAAAACAATGAATATTATTCACATCAATGACAGCACAGACTTTCAGAGTCATGAACCTACTGTCCTGGTCCTAGGCTATTTTGACGGGCTCCACCGAGGGCATAAGGCGCTTTTTGATAAAGCAAAAGAAATTGCTGCGCGCGACAATCTAACAATCACAGTTCTTACTTTCAATGAATCACCGAAACTAGCCTTCGCCCGCTTCGCCCCAGAATTATTGCTCCATATCTCATACCCTGAAAGTCGCTATGCAAAATTTGAAGAGTATGGTGTCAATACCCTCTACCTAACAGATTTCACCAGCCGATTTTCAAAAATTTCATCAGACGAATTCATTCGTGACTACATCAAGGGACTTAATGCCAAAACAGTAGTTGTTGGATTCGATTATAAGTTCGGTCATAATCGGACGAATAGTGACTATCTTGCTCGTAACTTCGATGGTCAAATTTATGCGATTGCTGAAGTGACTGAGGATGGTGATAAAATCTCATCTACTCGCATTCGTGAAGCTATCGTGGAAGGAAATGTTGCTGAAGCTAATAGGCTGCTGGGCTATGAATTTTCTACCCGTGGTATGGTGGTGCACGGGGACGCGCGTGGACGAACGATTGGATTTCCAACAGCAAACCTAGCCCCAATTGACCGCACCTACTTGCCCGCTGATGGCGTCTATGTTACAGATGTTGTAGTCGGAGGAAAACGCTATCGTGCCATGACCAGTGTTGGAAAAAATGTCACTTTCGGAGGAACTGAACTCCGTCTTGAAGCAAATATTTTCGACTTTGAAGATGATATTTACGGTGAAACCATTGAAATTATTTGGCTAGAAAAAATCCGTGACATGGTTAAATTTGGTGGTATTGATGACTTGGTCAACCAACTGTACAGCGACAAAGAAATCGCCCTAAATTGGCAAAAGGGATAGTCAAATACTCTATTTTTTTGTATAATATAGGTAGTAAAATAAAGAGGCGGTTACATGATTACCTTATTTTTATCACCTAGTTGTACTAGTTGTCGAAAGGCGCGTGCATGGCTAACCAAGCACGATGTCACTTTCCAGGAGCACAACATTATCACAAGTCCTTTAAGCCGTGAGGAATTATTACAAATTCTGTCATTTACTGAAAACGGTACCGAAGATATTATTTCAACTCGCTCAAAAGTCTTTCAAAAACTTGATATTGATGTTGATGAATTATCCATTTCTGACTTGATTGACTTAATCGCAGTAAATCCAAGCCTATTGCGTCGCCCTATCATCTTAGACAAAAAGCGTATGCAAATTGGCTTCAATGAAGATGAAATCCGTGCTTTCCTATCACGTGATTATCGAAAGCAAGAGTTGCGTCAAGCAACAATTAGAGCAGAAATTGAGGGGAAAAATGGCTAATAATTATAGTTATCCGCTTGATTTAACTTGGAGCACTGACGAGATTACCGCAGTGCTTCATTTTTTGAATCAAGTAGAGTCTGCTTATGAAAGTAAAGTTGATGCGGAGAAAGTTCTTGAAAGTTATAAGGCTTTTAAAACAGTCGTAAAAAGCAAGGCACAAGAGAAACAAATCGACCGTGAATTTGAAAAATCAAGTGGTTATTCGACTTACCAGACAGTCAAAGCTGCCCAAGCAAAAGGGAAAGGATTTATTTCACTTGAAAACTAAATTTACCTTTGCTAAGGAACTCATCCGTCAAGCAGGGCAATTTGTCAAAGAGCACATGACTGACAGTTATCAAATCGAAGAGAAAACGCGCTTTGATGATTTAGTGACGAGCGTTGATAAAGCGACTCAGGACTTTTTGATTCAGCATATCCTAGAAAAGTATCCAGATGACCATATTTTTGCTGAAGAAAACAATGTGCGTCACCCTATTTCAGACGGTCACGTTTGGGTACTCGACCCGATTGACGGAACGGTAAATTTCATCGTTCAAGATGAACAATTTGCCATCATGATAGCTTATTTTGAAGATGGCGTAGGACAATTTGGGCTGATTTATGATGTAATGACGGATACCCTATTTAGCGGAGGGGGTCCGTTTGATGTTTATGCTAACGAGAAAAAGTTAGCGCCCTACAAAGATACCCCATTGGAGCTCAGCCTAATTGGCTCCAACGCCTCCATGTTTGCCAAAAACTACCATGGCATTCACGACTTGGTTGACAAAACCTTAGGCATCCGAGTCTATGGAGGGGCAGGCATCAGCATGAGTAAAGTCTTATCTGGCAAGCTTCTGGCCTATATTTCCTATATCCAGCCCTGGGACTATGCGGCGGCTATGATTATCGGGGAAAAAATAGGCTATCGCTTATTAACCTTAGACGGACAAGCCCCCGACATGACTACTCGCCAAACCGTTATGCTCGTCCCAGTCAGCAAATTAGAAACCATTCAAAAATATCTTACATAAGGAAAAGAGGACATGGAATTACCAAAAGAATTTATTGATAAATATCAGAGTCTTCTTGGCGATGAAGCATCGGCTTTTCTGGAGAGTTTTCAAAAAGAAGCAGTAGCTGGTTTTAGAACCAATCCTTTAAAAACGAGTCAGCAAAGTTTTCCTGACCCTATCCCCAACACCCCTTGGGGTCACTATGGCAAAGTTTCAGGAAAGTCGGTTGAACATGCGACAGGCTTAGTTTATTCACAAGAACCAGCCGCTCAGGTGGTAGCACAAGTAGCCGCTCCTACAGAGGGGATGCGAGTCTTAGATTTAGCGGCGGCACCTGGTGGGAAATCCACCCAATTATTAGCCTACCTTAACAACACAGGACTCCTTGTTAGCAATGAAATTTCTACCAAACGCAGTAAAATATTAGTCGAAAATATTGAACGATTTGGTGCAGAAAATGTTATCGTGACAAATGAAAGCTCTCAAAAGTTGGCAAAAGTCTTCAGAGGTTACTTTGATTTGATTGTTTTTGACGGTCCTTGTTCTGGTGAGGGAATGTTCAGAAAGAACCCCGATGCTACACAATATTGGCATAAGGATTATCCTTCTGAATGCGCCAAACTTCAAAAAGAGATTCTGATAGAAGCTATGAAGATGCTATCGGTCGGAGGAACATTAGTCTATTCGACCTGCACCTGGTCACCTGAGGAAAATGAAGAAGTAGTGAAGTGGCTACTCGAAGAATATGATTACTTGGAACTCGTTGATGTTCCTAAAATCAATGGTATGGTTTCAGGAATCAATCTGCCTCAAGTCGCTAGAATGTATCCGCATCATTTTAAAGGTGAGGGGCAGTTTGTCGCCAAACTCCAAGACACACGTTCCAAAGAGACTATCAAAGTCAAATCTGCAAAGTCTAACCTTACAAAAGAGCAGTTGGCACTGTGGCAAGATTTTTCAAACCAACATCTAAAGCGACAGCTTCAAGGGATTTTACAAACATTTGGGGATAATCTCTACTTATTGCCTGAAGGACTACCTGATTTGTCCAAAGTTAAAATTGCTCGAAACGGCTTACATTTAGGAACTTTTAAAAAGAAACGTTTCGAGCCCTCTTTCGCACTAGGAGTTGCTCTATCCCCTAATGACCTAGTACAGACACTTGAAATTGATATAGAGCAGTTTGGTATCTATGTTTCTGGAAATGTTGTTCCTCTAACTCAAATTTTTCCAAATGGTTGGTATCAAGTAACTGTAAACGGCAACGGTCTAGGCTTTGCTAAAGTTGTGGGAAATACCTTAAAAAATTATTATCCAAAAATATTACGTTTCCGAGTTTAACTGTTATTTAATACATTTTCCTTAAAAAGGAAAAACAATACTTTTCAAACCAAGTTAACTTATGTTATATTTAATTATGAAAACTGTTTTTCAGTTTCCATAATATTTTCAGTGCATTACTACAAAATCCTACTATAAATAGGTGCACTAGTAAGTAGCTATTTTAATAATGAATAGGAAAAACAAAATGAAAAAAAGAAAATTT
>ERZ1034980.1013-NODE-1013-length-17647-cov-253.969816_pt1 | contig 17647 bp, 15 predicted proteins | sample MGYA00520622_ERZ1034980 | MGnify/ENA primary metagenome ERZ1034980 (study PRJEB33766, sample SAMN09781791) | gut metagenome | biome: gut microbiome | host: Homo sapiens | place: Madagascar | study: EMG produced TPA metagenomics assembly of the PRJNA485056 data...
AGAGTAACAAACAAATAACAAAATACACATCATGCCAAACACCTGCTATATGCTGTGTATGTTAGCATTTACACACATTTTCTTATCATTTCAAATGTTGCATGAGATTTGACGTTGTATTGGCGTTGCTCGTTTCGACTTACAGGGCAATGCGAAGGCCTATCGATCGTGGAACGAGTGACAGAACCGACTCCACGCTTTTTTGTATGTATTAGTGAGTGTATTCCGTCAACAAGGGAGTCGGTTGGCTTTATTGTTTATGGAATTAGAATGAATATACTACAGAACAATCCATATCGTCTGTTAGGAGTCTATTCAAATTCTCCTACAAAGGAAAGATTGGCTAACCACAATCGCATGAAAGCGTTTTTGAAGGTGGGTAAGCCTGTGTCCTTTCCTTTAGATCTCCCCCAATACCTTTCATCTATTAATCGTACAGAAACTTCAGTAGTAGAAGCTGAAGCAAAGTTAACTTTGCCCAAAGACCAAATACTGTATTCCTTATTTTGGTTTGTAAAAGCGACTCCATTAGATGAAGTGGCTTTTAAGCATATTCTTTCTGGTGAAATAGACAAGGCAGTAGAAATTTGGCAGAAAAAGGAATGTGCATCATCCTTACAGAATCTAATTGTTTGTTCGTTGATGCGCAATGATTTTGCGCATACCCTATCATATGCGGAAACTTTGTATGGTAACGTGCAATACATCGGTCATTTGGTGTCTGCCGTAAATGGAACAGATGGTAATGTCGATGCAACTGATTTAGCATTTTCTTTTCTTGACATTCTATGCGAAGAGTTTGGAGCCACCAAGCTACTTCCTTTTGTATCAGTTGCTTCATGGAGAAATCATATAGAAGAAAAGACTGTCAAGCCACTTATTGATAAAATTTCTGATGCGATTGATATAGCAAAGAAATCAAAAGGTAAAGGCGCAAAGGCGAGGCTAAATGCAGGAGAGACATTAAGGAGAAATACAAGGAATGCCATCTTGCAATTAAAAGGTTTTCTCTCCACGAAAGATTTGCAATACCAAATGATTGCAGATAAGTTGGGACTTGAAATTCTGCAATGTGGCATTGACTATTATAATGATTCCGAAGAGCCCGATGCTGCTCATAAAGCCATGAGTTTACAGAAATATGCAAAAAGCATTGTTGTTGGGCAAATGGCTAAAGATAGATGTAAGGAGAATGTGGATATTCTGCAAAAGATTATTGATAATCTACCACCAGCAGAAGTCTTTGCAGAAGATAGAGCCATAAAAGAAGAACTGCGAAAGTATTGCCAGTTACCAGATAAAATATGCCATGCTGTCACCTTATTGAAAAAAACAAGACCCTATCTGCTGTCGATAAAACAGAAGATGGGGGCAGACAATGCTTATTATCTAAAGATAACAACACAGGTGATAGGTAACGCTCTTCACAATATTATCGAAGAAGTGAATGAGGCACAGAAATATGATCCAGCAAAAGAGCGTAGAAGAATGATAAAAGAATTGGAGGGCTCTATCTTAGGAATAAGTACATTGGGTGCCTATCCCTTAGATGATTTTTTATACGAGCAAGAGGATAAAAGAAAGAAATACGAGCATATAAAAATTTCCGTATTGAATGCGCGCGAGGCATTGCTGCTGATAGATGATTTGGAAATGGAAAAAGACTTTGAACAAAAGCGGTATTTGCCAAACAGAGCTACGCTTAATAGTATGCTTGTTCAATTTGGCAGTTCTCTTCCGAAGTATAAGCCTGTACCTCTGAAAAAGAAAGTGACAACGATAGTAGAACATAAAGTAGAAAAAATAAAATACACTGATGCGAATGATGTATCCCAATATGTTGCTAAATTAAAAAAGCAAACGTCTGAGTGGATGAAAGAGAATTATGGCTGCATTATTTCTGTGTCTTTTTTATTGTTCACCACTATTGTAGGAGCTTCCGTTAATGGTAGTGATGGCGCGGGGGCTGGCTTTTTAATCGGCTTAGCCATATTGGTTGGTATATTAAAATTATTTGATATATGAGATACATGTATTTATTATTGGGCCTATTCTTCACATTGTCGGTTTACTCAAGCCCTGCGACAGACAATGACAAGTGGAAAGTCCTTAACGAAAAGAATGAAACTTTGCAAAAGAAGTTGAAAAGCTGTGAGAGTGTGTTGAACAAGTTGAAAGACAAGCAAAGGTATAATGAGTTGAAAGTGATCACACTCTTACGGGCTTACGACCAACAGCGCATTGAAATAGATCGTTTGCATAATGTGTGCAGACAATTGGAAGAAACACAGTCGGCAGACCGCAAAAGCATGAATGGAAAAATAAATGCTACCAACACCAATGTGCAGAGCAATCAAGATACGCTGCACAGCCGAACGCTGTGGGGTGGAGGCTTATCTCTCGCTTTTTTTGTGGCTATCATTGTCGTGGCATATAAGTTGGGCAAACGCATAAATTCAGGGACATCAACTATTGGAGATGTTCGTAGAGCACAAGAGGCATTACAAGCAGCCCAAACTAAAATGCAAGAAGAATCGATAAAATTAGACAACCAACTCCTTGCTATTGTTCAAAAGCAACTTGATGCTTCTGTTCCGTCTGCAAACAAAACTACAGGAAATCCAGACCATTCACTTGTGGTAAAACTTGCGGATGAAATAGCAAGAATAGAGACTAACCTTTCAAAAATGGATAAATCCGTTAGAGGTTACAAACAACTTGTTCAAGCAAAAGACCGTATGATAAACAATGTGCGTGCTAATGGCTATGAAATCATTAGTTTGCTCGGACAGGAATATAACGATGGTATGCAATTTCAAACAAGATTCGTTCCAGACGAAAGTTTACCAGAAGGCAAACGTATAATCACAGGAATGATCAAGATGCAGGTTAATTATAATGGCAAGATGATACAACCTGCAGAAATCGTAGTAAGTCAAAATATTTAAATACAATAATTATGGCAAGAATCAAAATAGACTATGGCATAGACCTTGGTACGACAAACTCGGCTATAGCCAGAATGGAGAATGGTGAGTCTGTTATCAAACAGACTAAAAACCTTATGGACACATTGCCTTCTTGTGTCTATTTCTCAAAGAACAAGAAGGGGGAACGTGCCTTGCGTATTGGCATGAAAGCAAAAGATTCTGTATATTCAGATGCTATCACGGCTTTGAGCAAGAATGAGCCTCCAAAAGAGAGTGGATATTTGGAGTTTAAGCGTGAAATGGGTTCTGACAAGAAGTATTCCAATGAGAATATGCCTAAGGAAAGCTATTCCCCAGAAGAACTTTCTGCTGAGGTCTTGAAAGAACTGAAAAGCCTTATCAATGATGAAACGGTCAATTCGGTGGTTATTACAGTGCCAGCCATGTTTACTGCAATACAAAAAGATGCCACAATGAAGGCTGCACGTATTGCAGGCTTCAAGCAGTGTGAATTGTTACAGGAGCCTATAGCTGCTTGTATGGCATATGGTTTGTCAAGTGAGAAGAAAGATGGCAAATGGTTGGTTTTTGACTTTGGAGGTGGAACTTTTGATGCGGCTTTGGTTAAGGTCGAAGATGGCATTTTGACTGTGTTCGATACAGAAGGTGACAACTACCTTGGCGGCAAAAATCTTGACGAAGCTGTTGTCAACAAAATTCTTATGCCAAGTTTGAAAGAAGATTATGCCCTATCTTCATACGAGACTACGGAATGGAAGAAGAAAGCCTTAATGGATGCTCTTAAAGGTCCAGCCGAGGAACTGAGAATAGCATTGTCATTTGCTGACAGCGCAGATTATTCTACTTATGACCGCAACTTAAACCTGGGACAAGATGACAATGGCGAGGATATTGACCTTGAAATTTCAATTACAAAAGAACAACTTATCGACGCTATTGGCGAACAGTACCAAAAAGCTGTCAATATTTGTAAGAATCTTTTGGAACGAAATGGACTTACTGGAAAAGACTTGTCTTCCCTCATACTTGTTGGTGGACCAACCTATTCGCCAATAATTCGTGATATGTTGAAAGAAGAAGTTACGCAAAATGTTGATACCAGTATTAACCCAATGACCGCAGTTGCACGTGGTGCTGCTCTTTATGCTTCTACAATAGACGCAAATATTAATGAGGCTGAAATTAAAAAGGAAGCAAAGGCGGATATTGTGTTCCTGCAAGTTGGCTATGAATCAACATCGGTCGAATCATCAGAATGGGTAAGCATCAGCATTGACAAGGAAAAGACAGGAAACAATAGTCCTAACGAGTTATCTGTCGAATTGCAACGTGCAGATGGTGCATGGAGAAGTGACCGAACTTCTGTAGATACAAATGGCAATGTTATTGAGGCATTCTTGCTTGAAGGTAAGCCAAACACATTTAAAGTAAAGGCTTATAATCAGCAAGGCAATGCTGTTGAGGTTTTTCCTTCTGAATTTACCATTATCCAAGGTGTCAAAGTAGGTGCCGCACCTCTTCCTTATAATATAGGTATAGCAGTTTACAATGACATCAAGAAGCGTGGTGTATTCTTACCAGCCAAAGGGTTAGAAAAGAACAAGCCTCTGCCTGCCGTAGGTGTTGTGCCTGATAGAAAAACAACACAGGCATTGCGCCCAGGAGTTTCTACTGACGTATTGTCTATACCTGTTTATCAAGTATCAGGCTTAGAAGCCGAAGGAAAAACAGCTGCATTAAATACGCAAATATCTAATGTGGTTGTTACTGGTGATGACGTTGAACAGCTCATCCCAGAAAATTCCAATGTGGAAATCACTCTGCATGTTGATTCCTCAGAAATGATGACAATGGAGGTGTATTTCCCATCTGTAGACTTCACGGTAAAAAAAGAACTTGACTTAAGCAAACGTGAGTCTTCTGAGGATGCTATTTCGTGGGTAAACAAAGAATTGGGTTCTGCTCAAAGAAGTATTGAGGCATTGCTTTCTTCTGGTATCTCTGTCGAAGAGTTGAATAAAGAACTTGATGCTGTAAAAGAATTAGCTTCAAGTGGTAACGACCCTATGCGTACCCAATCTAATTTAAAGGAAGTTCTACGCAAGATAGAGGAACTTGACGATAGTACAGAATGGCAACGTGTAGAAAGAGAACTTCGAGAAGAATTTGACAGACTGGAGAAAGCACAAAACGACTTAGGTAATGACAAGTCAGCTCAATTGGTCAACCAAATCCGTAGTCAAGTAGATAATGTCATTCGAGTGAAGGATGCTAAACTTGGTCGTGAAATTCTTGATCAAATCAGCAGTTTGTTTGTTCACTTAACTTTGGTATATCAGTGCATGGGACTTATCCGTGATTGCCATAATCGCTTTGGTACAATACGTTGGAAAGACTCATCACGAGCTCGCCAACTTATCAACAGAGGTTTGGAAGAGATTAACAATCAGCCGTCTGTTGACAAACTTCACCCGATAGCATGTGGTCTTATTGACCTTATGCCGAATGAAGAAGCAGCTAACGCAGGAGGACTACTTAAATAAAGATTGACCAATGATAAGAATTATCGTCTATTGTTTAGTGGGTGGCTGCTGTGCGACATTAATACCTACAAGTATTATACATGGTATTCTGGCGTTTGGCAGGGATTGTTCTTTATCCCAAACTTGTTGCGTAGTTGGTTTGGCGATACTTTATACAAGGCGAATGATTACAGTACGGCCTACAATGTTTGGTGGTATATAACAACAATATGTAGTTGCATCGGATTTATGTTTGGTGGAAACGCCAATAAAAATAATAACCAGAAAATTAAGTTTTATGAGAATTAAACATGATCCAATAGAAAAAACACAAGAATTTAAGGAAGCCATGGAATATGTTGAAAGACGTGCATTCTTTCATTTCTTTTTTAGAAGAAAGGGTATGGGCTTTTGTCACCAATATTGGGCTTTTAAGAAAAGAATATTGAAGGAGAAGTTTGACATAGATTGGAAAACGCCACAAGAGCTTAATCCTGATGTAAGGTTTGATTAGCAAATAATAGGCTATGCATTTCAAAAAGAACGATAAAATAGGTTCATACACAGTAACGTTTCCGCATAAGCAAGGGTCTTATGCGGAAAACTATCGTGTGAAAGATACAAGTGGCAAGACCCGCTTCTTGAAACTCATCAACTACTCAAAGCTCAATCGGAATCAGATTGATGATAATGGGCGAGTGATAGAGGTTGAGATTGCCAAGCAGCTTCATCACCATAACCTTTGTCAGTTTGTAGACTCTGGCAATATGATGATGAACGGAAGTCAATATGCTTGGTTCGTCACCGAATTTGTAAGCGGAGAAACTTTGTCGCAGAGAATTATCCGTGATGATGAAATCAGCGTTTATGAGATAAAAACAATAGCAAAGGCGGTATTGTCAGCATTGTCATTTTTGCATTCACAGCCAATTCCTGTTATCCATAACGAGGTGACGATACAAAACGTTTTTCTTAATCTCGTTGGAGAATTACAGGATTTGAAACTTATAGATTTTGGATATGCAAGATTTTTGAACCAGTCACCAGCTAAGCCAAACTTGGATGAATTAAATCCATTCTATCTTGCGCCAGAACGTTTTTCTGGAGTATGTTCTGTTCAGACAGATCTCTATTCTGTTGGAGCGATGATGTACCATCTCCTTTATGGAGAATTGCCTTGGTTCTTAGATGTTTCAAGTAAGCGTGGGCAAGATGTTATCGATTCCATCTTGGCAGAACGAGACAAAGAACTTTTACTCACAAAAGAGGACAAGTATGAACTTGATGACCAATTGCTGAATGTGATAGCCAAAGCATTAAGCTATGATGCAGAAGACAGGTTTCAAAGCGCTAATGAGTTTATAAAGGCTATTGATGGAGAAGTAAAGATAGAACGCCAATCTACGAAACGTAAGATTTTATCACAACAACAATCCACCAATCCGCCAGTTCCTTCCGCTATCAAAAAGAGAGGTGAAGGCTTTTCAGCAGTTGCCGGAATGGAAGAGCTGAAGCAACAAATGCGTGAAGAAGTAATCGAACCTCTCCACAATCCCGAAGAATATCATCGCTATGGCGTAACTATTCCAAATGGGATGTTGCTGTATGGACCTCCTGGTTGTGGAAAGACATTTTTTGCAAAACACTTTGCAGAAGAGGTCGGATTCAACTTTATGTGCATCACGCCAGCTACTCTAAAGAGCCGTTATGTTAATGCTACGCAAGAGAATATTGCCAAGATGTTTAAAGAGGCTGAGGAGAACGCACCAACCGTGATTTTCATTGACGAGATGAATGAACTTGTCCCTAATCGAGATGATGGGAACGTGCATGAAATGTCAAGAAGTGCAGTGAATGAGATGTTGGCTCAAATGGATAGAACTGGAGAAAAAGGCATATTCATTATTGGGGCGACCAACTATCCCAACATGATAGACCCTGCAATCCTGCGTGCAGGACGATTGGACAGAAAATATTACATTGGTGTGCCTGACACTGATGCACGAATGGCATTGTTCAAGTTGTATCTGAAAGAGCGCCCTTACGATTTTGGATTAGACTATTATCAATTAGCCAACATGACACAAGGTTATGTTTCAGCTGATATACAGTTGATAGTCAATGATGCCTCACGAAATGCACTCCGCCAACATAGCAAAATAACAATGGATCTATTGAAAGCTGTAATTACAAACACGACTCCTTCACTTAGCAACAATGAATTACGCAAATACGAACGCATTCGAGCTATGATGAATGGCGAGGAATTTAAGAAATCTAATGATAGACCTCGTATAGGTTTTAACGTTTAAATTATTACTGTTATGACAAAAGACGAATTATACTTAAAAACCGTTTTCTGTTGCATCGCTTGTGATGGAGATATTGCTACAGAGGAAGTAGATATGGTTAAAGATTTGTGCGCAAAAGACAACATCTTCCACGATGTTGATTCAGAGAAGTACCTCAACTCATGGATTACAGAAATCAATGAGCAAGGTGGAATGTTCTTGCAATCTTATCTTAAAGAACTAATTTCTGTAGATTTGAATGAAACAGAACAGTTACTAATAGTGTCACTTGCCATCAAAGCAATTGAAGCAGACAACCGCATAGAATATGCCGAAGTAAAATTCTTCAAAAAGATACGTTCAAGACTTACAATAAGTGACGAGGCAATATTGGCTGAACATCCTAACAAAGAGGATTTTCTCTTACCTGATATTAACATAACTGAGATTCCTCAATGGGATGATAGTACACATTTTTCGCAAATATCTATTCCTGTCCAAAGCAACTAAACGATAATGACTATGTGGAATCCTTTTAAGAAAAAAGACCCGTTAGAGGGACAAAGGGCTAACTATGCTTTAGCATTTGACATTGTTCCAAAAGTTCTGAATGCATTCAACACTGGAAATATACCATTGACAGAATTGGAAAACGTCTCAACTTTCATGAACTTTGCCGATGACAGCAAGAGTATCATAAAATGGAAAAAGATAACGATTTCTGGTACTGATTTCAAAAGCAATCAAAATAAGCATATGATAATAATTCGGTTCCCAGAGCCGTTTACCTTATCAAGCGCAAAGGCAGGAATAATTGTTGTTGATAAAAAATATCATCAAACAAGATACTTTACACTGGAATCTTCTTTTGGTGGGTGTATGATAGTTGAAATCTCAGGACAGAAGCGCAACAATACAGGTGTTACCATTGCAGATAAAGAAGACCTTACAGAATTTGCCTCTATCGTTTTCAGTTTAGCCATAAAGCAAGACGAACAGAAATCTGCTTCTAACGAACAGGTCGTAAATAATATGGAACAAGCAGGTGCAGGTGAAAGTGTCATCGCACTATCGCTTAATGCTCTGATAGAACAAATGTCAGCAAGATACTCTGAGTGGAAAGGTCTGTTTACCGTAACTCCTATGGCTGATCATGTTTTGGTTAAATGCCATAAAGGGTTTGATGATACAAATACTCGCAAAGCTATACCATGTTTATGGAGAAGAAAATCCTTTGTTGATAATTGCAAAATGTTTGATGTCAAAAGAATCGTATTTTTAGACTCTGTGAATCATACTTTTGACGAATTAAAGCCAATGGAAATAGATATATCTACACTTTCTTGATTAGAGTATAAGAACTTGCTTTGTCAAATTTCAAACAAAGTAAGTTCTTATACTTATTATCCAAATCTATAGCGAGAAGCCTCTTGGCTTTTTTCTTAGAACCGCACCCAATCCCACTTTTTGTGTTCCGTCCCAATTCGTAAGTTGGTCGGCGCAGCCATTGGAGCCACCAAGCGAAACGTAGGTATCTGCGCTACATGACATGTGGTCAACAAAAGCGAGAAAGTTGTCAATGGCGTTGTCTGTGAATTGAACTTCATTCGTGGCGAAGAGTTTTGTCCAACTGGTGACACATTCTTGCTTGAAGTCTGTAAAACCTTTCCACGACATACCAGATAAGAAACTTTTTGCTGCCGATTCTATACTGGCTTTAGAGTCCAATTCAATATTATGCTTTACAGCAGATGCCATAATGCCATAGTATATGGAAGCCGATTCTTTCTCGTTGAAGTTGACTCTGTCTGTTTTTGCAAAGGATGATAAAGCTTCATGCCCCTCATGGATGAACTTGTCAAGCACTCCTATGTATCTATTTTGCCGAGCCATGCTTTCACGTTTGGCTTCGGCTTCTTGCCGAGCCTTTTCTTTTGTTTCTTTCTCCTTACGTGCTTCCACCCGTCTCCATGCGTCTGTCATTTCAGGCTCTTGCCAAATGGCATTCCAACGAGCCTTCAAATCATTGTACATTTCCATAAGTGTAGTATTATAACTTTTGGCACTGGCGAGTTCTTCCTTCGCACAGACAAGTTGAGTAGTCACTCGCTCCACAGCCTTCTCGTCAAGTTGAGAGATGTGTTGTTTGACTTTGTTGTTTTCTGCCTTTAGCGCATCATTCTCGGCACGAAGCGACTTGTTCTCCTCTATCTGCTTGTTGAGATTCTGCATATAGTAAGTGTATGTCTTGTTGACAGACTTGCGTACATCTTCATTCTGCTTGTCACGTTCTGCATTGATGGCTGCTACAAGAGCTTTAATTGCCACGTTGATATTAGCCACACGCTCCTCACGCCACGCCTTTTGCCCGATAATAGTAGGAATTGGGATGGCAAGTTCTTTCTTTACGGCATTCATCGCTTCTTGAACTGGAGCCTTGATGTTGAGTAAAGGAATGGTCAGCTCCTTCTTGTCGATTGTGGCAAGCACTGCATATTTCTCCACTTTGTCAAGAGCGACTTTCGCCTGACGTTCCGCTTCAAGCACCACCTTGTTCTTATGCTTGCGTCCTCGCTTTTCTTCCTCTGAAAGTTCATCATAGGAGAAGCCTCGTGCCAAGCCATACTTATGCCCTACCTTGTTGTAATAGTCAGTATGCAGTTGGGAAAGGTATTGTGATTTGTCCTTTGCTCGCTCTCCCCACACTTTGGCATAAGAGACCCTTTCAACAACACCCTTTGCCGCTTCCGATTTTGTGTAGTTGTCACGTTCTTCTTTTGGAAGTGCTCTCCATTCCTTTGTAGAGAGAACCTTTTCTGGATTATCCTTGTGAACATACTTGCTTCCGATGCGTCCACGTTTCTTTACTTGTTCAACAGGCACGGTCTGCACATGGGCATGGATGCTTGTCTCGTCACAATGCACATCAAAGCCGATGACATTCTCTTCTCCCCATTTCTCACATGCAAAACGGTAGGTGTCCAATGCCCAGTCATAGATACCTTTATGTAATGTCACCTTGCTGTGGTCGGCATTTGGATCTGATGTGTTGAGTTTCTGTTCACCAAAGGCAAGCCTGTTAAGCACATCATGGTCACCACTGAAGATGATGCCGACAGTGCAGTTCGGACTGTTCCTTGAAACTTGGTCGGGACGCTTGGCATCCATATACGGCTTGAAGCCAAGTTCATCAAGTCTGTGCTGCAAGCGTTCATGCAACGACACTGACTGGGAACCAAGAGGCACTATCTTTCCATCCTTGACTATCTCAAAGTTGAGTCTCTTGCGTGAGTAGTTATAATGGTTGTTCTTGTCTATGTCCGCGTTTTTTAGTTGGTAACGCTTCTAGTCCCAACCTCTGCGTTCCGCCTCGTTGCCCACTTGGGACGAGAACGATTTCTTGTCTGTGCCTACATGGATGGCGGCACGTGGTATGTTTCTTTCCATTCGAATTTCATTTGAGCTTGTAACGTAATTATTGTATAATTGGAGACAGGTCTCGGGCGGAGCCTGAGCATAATAGAAGGACTTTTTAAGTGAACAGCGTCAGCAGGTGAATCTAAAAGTCCTTATTATGTTTAGGACTTTTGTAAAAGTCCGTACACACGCAAGCGTGCTCGCCTTACTTTATCCATTATGCTATGGTTCTTCCACCAACACCAAGCCAAGACTGTCTATTAGATGCTGTAATGGCGGATGTTGCTTTATCAGCCTTTGTTGCGCCATCTGCGGTGTTTCCGTCATCAGCAGGAAGTCGGCAATGTCAAGACCTTTGATCTTTTGTTCATCGGTGGCATTGTCTTCCAAGATACTGCTGACAAGAACTTGCTTGCATATTGATTGCAGCAACGGAAGTTTGCTTTTCCACTTATCCGTTGCCCCAAGGTCTGGAACCAAAACAACCTCCAGACCGCTTAGAACTTCGACTGCATCTTTATTGAAACATCCGTTCATGCCTCCAATAGCCAACCATACAAAATCAGATATGAAGTGTGGGGGAAAAACATATTTCGCCCAAAAACCATTCATTAGTGAATAGTAAAATCATCGTAATAAAAATCCCATTAAGTGCTATCACAATAATATGCACTTAATGGGATTGGGAAATGTAACAAAGTTTGTTTAAGCTTCAAGTTTACCACTCGGTGGAATTGTGCCACCAGTAGTAGAACCACCTGTCGTACCTCCACCTCCTGTTGAGCCTCCAGCAGAACCTCCATTTGTTGTTCCGCCTGTAGTACCACTTGTCTGAGTAGAGCCTGCCTTCTGACCTATAACTTCGCGTTTGTAGTGAACAATCTCCGTATTCACATAGTCAATGAAGCTAAGATACTTGCTGTCGCCCTCTATCAAAGCATAAGCATTCACAAATTTCACCAACTGGCGGTAAGCCTCATCGCTTGCTTTGCGTGATGCTTTTAATGCACCAACAGCCTTTGACATACGCTCGTCTGTGCGTGTTGCTGTCAATGTGCGTACTTTTTCGTTGGCTGCTTTCAGAGCGGTAACGAATGCACCAAGTGAAAGTGTTTGAACCTCGCTTGAATACTTCTTCTCCAAGTCATCGATAAAATTCATCAACAATCCCGTTTCCTTGTCAAGTTGCATCTTTGGGTCGATGGCATAGTCCTTGATGTGTTGCGTCAGTAACTTTGCTGCTTTTGCCATGTTTTCTACAGGCAGATTCTTGAAGCCATTAACAGCCTTTTTGTAACCGCTGTAAAGTCCGTCACGCTCAGCATCGGCAGTAGCAATGTCATCGGTCAGCATACTTTTTTGCGAGACTTTCAAGTCCTCGTCTTCTTGTTCCTTGGCGGTCTTTAGCGAGACAATCTGTGCGCTGAGCTTACTCTTTACATTCGCATCGGCCTCAGCACGTGCCAACACGTTTGAAATGAACAGAAAATGTGCGCCGTTGTTTAGACGCTCCAAGCTAAGAGTTCCTATTTCGCTCATAGTTTGATAAAAGTTTTAAGATGAATACTGTGGAAACTCCGTTTCTGTTGCGTTAAATAGATTGTTTATGCCACCACTACATTGTTTCCGATAATAATTCTCATGGAATCAGCCGTGCACGTTGTTTCCTTACTCTCTCCTTTGGGTTTGGTCGCAGAAACATCGTTTCTTGCACCATACCGTTATGGAGTAATGCAAAAAACGCTGTTTCTGCCGTCTTCCGATAATGAATAATACAATCTTCATGCCACAAAGCCTTCCCGACACATTTCATGCCATCGTTGACACGGTTTCTTGTATCATGCGCTGTAGATTTGACAGATTGACGGATGTTTCCTGCCAGTATTATGAAAAAAAGAACTAATACATTAGTTTATCTCAACACTCTATATGTTTTACGATATTTTTTATTACCTTTGCGTTTAAATTAAATTATTTCGTAATGGATGACTTGAATCAAATTAAAGTTGTACTTGTTAAAAAAAAGAAAACAGGTAAATGGCTGGCGGAACAACTTGACAAAAGTAGCTGTACTGTTAGCAAATGGTGTTCCAATTCTGCACAACCAGATCTTCATACATTGGAACAGATAGCACAAATACTTGGAGTAGATAAGCGAGAACTATTAACTCCATCAGAATTAAGATAAAATCAAATATGACTAAAGAGCAATTTTTTAATCTTTTAACCGAGGAGGTGAAGGGGTATAAAGATTTTCTTGAAACCGACAGCCATGATTGGATTGTCAAGGGTTTTATAGATATTGACAAAAATGTCTATACGATAACAAATGATACCAAGGTTGTATCAAAGATTATTGAGATACTACTTATCCCTAAGTTGGATAAGTTTGCGCATGACCATAATCTTGAATTAGAACTGCCTTCAAAGCAAAATTTCTATCCAGATTTGACTTTCAAAGACCAAGAAGGACATTTGTTTGCTGTTGACTTTAAGTCAAGTTATCATGATGGCGAATCGGTTAATGGATTAACTCTTGGTTCCTATTGGGGATATTTCAGAGATAGAAACACCATAAAAAGCATGGATTATACTTACAATTCTTACAGTTCACATACTGTATTAGGAATGCTATACAAGCAAAGTGTTCTTGATGCGAACGAGAAAGACGTTTACTCTGTTGACGAATTGTCAGCAATTCATTCTGTCATAGAAAATTTCATATTCTTTGTTCAACCAAAATGGAAAATTGCCAACGACATACCTGGTAGCGGAAATACTAGAAATATTGGTGGCATAACTAACATTCAAAAACTAATAAATGGACAAGGACCATTTGCTGAACTTGGAGAAGAAGTCTTTGATGATTATTGGCAAGGTTACTTCAACAAGGTAGATGCAAGAACAGCAGGAATTGGTACGCCCCATTATAACAATCTGAATTCATACAAGGAATATTTAAAATCTCAAGCAAATAAATTATCTAAATTTTAATATGCCAGTAATAGTTCCTCCAATAAAATCACAAGGGATAAAGACAAAACTTGTCCCTTGGATAAACGATTTGATTGCACAATCCGGTTTAGACTTGGCTAATACTAACTGGATAGAACCATTCTTTGGGACTGGGGTTGTTGGACTCAATGCTCCTGTTGGTGGCAATAGGTACATTGCTGACAGCAACCCACATATTATCAATTTCTACAATGGGGTATTGAATGGATATATTACACCACAAAATATGCGTGAGTATTTGGAACATGAAGGTACTTTATTGGCTGCTGCTGACGAGGAGGGTTATGTTCATTACCGTGCGGTTAAAGATCGTTTTAATATAGAACATAGCCCATTTGACTTTATATTTTTGTCTCGTGCTGGATTTAATGGAATGATGCGTTTTAACCGACGTGGACAATGGAATATACCGTTCTGTAAGAAGCCTGAAAGGTTTTCTCCTGCGTATATAACAAAAATATGCAATCAAATTGCAGCTGCACAGCGGATAATACATACTACTCACTGGGAGTTCCATAACCAAAATTTCATTGAAACAATCAATCATGCCCAAGCTGGTGATTTAATTTATTGTGATCCTCCATATTATGGAAGATATGTTGATTATTATAATGGATGGACAGAAGATGATGAAGCATCTTTATTCAATGCACTTCTAAACACCCCTGCTCATTTTATTTTATCAACATGGCATCATAATGAATTTCGAACAAATGAAATGATGGATCGTTTTTGGAATCACTTTAACGTTGAAACCAAAGAACATTTCTATCATGGAGGGGGACATATTGAAAATAGACATTCAATGATAGAGGCTCTTGTTTTCAATTTTGATTTGCATGAACCTGCCATTGTGAATCGGTTTGTAGAACCGAATGAAGAAGATCTTCAGTTGAAATTGAATTTTGCATAAGATGACACCTTTATATCAGACAGAAAATGAGGATTTCACTTTGTTTCATGGTGATACAATGGAGCTTGTAAGTAGTATCGGCAAGAAAGTCGATATGATATTTGCAGACCCTCCTTATTTTCTTTCTAAAAACATCTCCACATGTATAAATGGTACATGGAAATCTTTTGAAAAAGGAGAATGGGACAGAGTTACAACACAAGATAATATCAATGCATTTAATAAACGGTGGTTGTCTGCCTGTCGTGAAGTTCTCAAAGACGACGGCACAATTTTCGTTACAGGCACCTATCATAACATATTCTCAGTAGCCTCTTGTATGGTAGAGTTAGGGTATAAAATTCTAAATATCATAGTTTGGCAAAAATCAGATGCAAAACCGACATTATCACGAAAATATTTCAGTTTTACTACAGAATATATTGTATGGGCTCGTAAGAATGAAAATATACCACACTTCTTTAATTGTGATTTGATGGAGCAGTTAAATGGAGGTGCAAGAATGTCGGATGTATGGCGTATCCCATTCCTCTCTTCTTGGGAATTGAAATATGGAAAGCACCCAACTCAAAAACCACTTAGGCTTCTATATAGGATAATACTTGCCTCCACACATAATGGAGACTTAATTCTCGATCCATTTGCAGGAAGTTGCACAACTGGTATTGCTGCAAATCTTCTTGATAGGAAGTTCATTGGAATAGACCAAAGTCTTGATTATCTAATGTATGGAATTCGTAGAAAACAAGAAATTGAAAATCCAAAGACGGCGGAGTTTATCAAGAAGAAAATGTCTGAGAATCCAGAAGAAGTAATGGTTATGGTAAATCATTGCCGAAAAGGATTGAAGGAGAAAATGATAAAAAATGGTATTTGCTACCTTAGAGCAGGAGACTCAAAAGGCTCTCTCTGTGTTACTTCTGGTTTTGAGCGAATGCAATATGTCCTTTTACATACAGGAGGAGAAGATGCCCAACTATTCAAACTTAAATCAAAGGGGCATTTCCAAATTTGGACGAAGGAAACATTGGAGAAATATGGTTTTGAGCCAACTCATGCTCCATATTACATAGTGTTGCTTTTTGATAATACAAAATCGGTAGAGGTAAAGAAACAGCCCAACTTAAAAGAATGTGCCAATACATTTGTTGCAAAAATCAAGCCATTGAGTGATTTCATTGGGATTAAATAGTTTCACCGAAATAAAGACACATCACGCCATCGTTGCCGTATGGCTGTATTTCCTCCCAAGTGAGCTTCTTGATGTCGCTTTTTCTCAATGCCGTTAGGCAAGAGAACAGGAAGGCTCGCTTCAATGCAGGGGCGGAGCATGGTGTGGATGCCAAGCGGATAACCTCGTCCTGTGAAAGATGCTCCTTGTCTGTCGGGATGGTCTCGATACGCTCCAAGAAACCGTTCGGGTTCTCTTTTATCTTGCGGTCACGATAGGCTGTATGGATTGAAGCACGGAAAGTTGACCAGTAGTTGGCTGCCGAATTGATATGCAGTTTTCTGTTCTTATGCAGTCCCTGTGGCGCTGTCAGCAGATACTCACGAAACCTGTTGCACAAGTCCACGTTTATCTCACCGAAGGTACACTTGCCTTGCGTGAAGGTACGAAAGTGCATATAGACGTGCTGCCACTTGGAGTTCTTCTTGTCTGCCAGTTTCTTGAAGTAGGCGAGGAAATCTCCTTTCATCTTCTCCTTGTCGAAGAAATCGTAACGCTCGTTGACGATAGCCTCGAAGCGACGGCAACGTATCGCCTCGGCTCTTGCCGTAAGGTTGAGGTTGTACTTCTGTTCCGTCGGGTTCTTCGGCTTGGCATAGATGTAGATGCCAAGCGACTCATGGCGGATGACTTTCATCGTGCTCTCGTCACGATAGCCTGGATAATAGTCAAGATAATAGGACAGCATGTGTCCGTCCTTGATTTTGCGTGTACGCAATGATACGGTCTTACAAATGTTGCTCATAACTGATATGTATTATTGATGATTATTCGTGGTGAAGTGTCTCTTCACGGCTGCAAAGGAATAAAATGATGCATCCGTGACTCCAATTATTCATAGTAACTGATGGATAATGCTGAAATCACTTGCTTTCACAGTCCTTTAGCAGCTCTTTCTGCCATTGCACGCTCCACATCCGTTTTCAAAAGCAGGTTCTTTACACCCACTTTTACCTTACTGATATGATGAACTCTCACTATATGGCAGATGTTGGCACTTGTCAGACCATACAACTGCTGCACCTGTTCGGTTGTATAATAGCTGTCATCGCTCATGAGGTCAGTCCTGCGAAGTTCTTCAAGATGCTCCTTGGAATAATAGGTACGACCATACTCACGTTTGGTCGGTATCTTGTGACGATAGGCGTATGCCCTGAGTGCCGACTTGCTCATGCTAAAGGCTTCCTCTACATCATCAGCCGTTACCCATTCCGTTATGCTGTTGAGGTCAACGGCAGTACCGAAGAACTCGTCAATATGCCGTTTGCTGTAATAGTTCTTGCCAGCGATACGGCACATCGGTATCT
>ERZ1034980.1014-NODE-1014-length-17630-cov-54.192546_pt1 | contig 17630 bp, 16 predicted proteins | sample MGYA00520622_ERZ1034980 | MGnify/ENA primary metagenome ERZ1034980 (study PRJEB33766, sample SAMN09781791) | gut metagenome | biome: gut microbiome | host: Homo sapiens | place: Madagascar | study: EMG produced TPA metagenomics assembly of the PRJNA485056 data...
ACTCTCTGTGCGGCCTTTGCCGACATGAAGCGGCATGATTCTTGTAGTTGCCATATGGCCGGACCGCGAATTACGGAAGTATCATTGTCCCTGTCTGGCTTTAACACCGTCGCCGGTTGCAATCCGGCATTTGCTTCTGCGAAACCGCTATCGCCCCGATGGGCTTCATGGCGTACAGTCGAAGGCTCGACCAAACAGGAATGTACCTGAAGAATGAGTATTCAGTTTTCAAGGGACATCCGGACTTTCGTCCTTACAAAGTAAGTTTAACAAGAATCCTCCGACTTCGCGTTGGCCTCGTAGGCGCACTTTGGTTGTCCTTGCAGGACTACCTACGGTTCGTTTTGACTTTTTCAGTGTTCTATACAACCAGCTTAGGGCAAAAAAATACCCCGTTGGTTTCCCAACGAGGTATCAAAGATTATAATGTTTTAATTTGAAAACTATTATTCTCCACAAAATTAAATGCTTCAGGCGTTTTTGTCATCCACAAACGTGCATAATCCAGCTTATGACGCTCAAGCATGGAACGACAATAATGGGAGTCCTTGTGCGGTGTGCGGAGTATTTTCATAGATAGTTCTCATCTAAAAACAGTTTTTTCGTTTTTATTTTCCAAACTGTTTTTGACGCGGCGAAAACCTTGTGATTGCTGACCTGTTCCACCCCATGAAATACATGGAGCGCCTTGGAAGTGGCCTACGCAAAATCGGCAGGGAAATCGAAAAGCTGCCCGGATATATAGCGGCATATAATCCTGAAATTTCCTCAGCACAACAGATTTCAGGGTCATCTTGAAAAATGCAAATTAACAACTTAGTCAGAAAAACTTAGTCAGTGACCAAGTAAGTGAGCAAGATAAATCGCCGGGCATCTCACACACAGTTTTGAATCTTTGTATCCACCTTATTGCCCACGGCAGTGATGGTGCTCAAATCACTCCTACTCACTCTATCATGGGCACAGCCAATGATAAGTCCTATGACGCAACCCATGATACAACCCATGATAACTTAGAGGATGACACCCATCAAGATATCCATCAAGTTAGCCACCAAGATTCTACGCCATCAGCAATTATATTGCCCCTAATGCTTTTTAGATTTTCTTCGCAATCGTAGACAGCTCCGAAATAATGCTCAGAAGATCATTTTTGACTTCCTCTTTACTTGGCTCACTGCCCATCAGAAGATAATCCGTGCTGACATGGAGGATGCAGGACAGTTCGATCAGCAAATCAATGGAGCAGCTGCGTTCTCCATTCTCCATGCGGCTGACATGCTGCTTGCTTGCCAGTCCCAGGCGAACCGCCAGTTCCTCCTGCGTAATGCCACGGGAAGTGCGAACATCGTGAAGTCTCTTACCAAACTCTTTTGCGTCAAAATACATACGTTTCTCCTTCCGCACAGCCGGTACAGAACCGGATCGACGGAAGGTCAAAAAAAGAGCCGCATGACGGTGAAGAAAAAATCCTGTGCCGATTAAACAGAACATGGGTATCCCATAATTCTGTCTCATGCGGCATTCGGAAGACTTCGCCTGTCAGCGGCTCCACAGCACAGCTATGACTTATAAAATTGTGTTAATAGGGTTATTTATTGTCATCTCAACCATTCAAAGACGAATAGTAGAGCTGCAATCTTCGTAATCTTCTCATCTCCAAAACATTGAAGACGGTCTCGCGTCCGCAGGCCTTGCATTTGGTCTGCACATGTCCTCTGGTATCCTCAAAGACGATGATTGAATTGTGTCGGCAATAAGGGCACCTGACAGTCCTGGGCTTTTGCGAAGCGATTGCATCCTTTGCCCGGATGATTTTAATCTGCATTTCCGCAGATGGTTCCGATACTCTGATATTCCTGCTCATGGCCACACCTCCAATGGATCACGATATTCATAATCCTTTTTCCGGTTCAAATAGCCCAGTTGTTCCAAGCGGATAGCAGCTGCCGATCTCGAAACGCCAAAGACACTACAGAAAGTATCTATCTTCACCTGGTCTTTGTCATAAAAATGCCATCCATAACAAGTCAGAGGCTTTCTGCTGTTGATGAACCACATCGCCCGATCCACCTCTGACTGAGGCATCAGAATAGCAGCTCCCAGCGCATTGGCCTGCCATTCGTTCCAATCCTCCTGCGTTCTCAGAACGCGGGAGCCATTTTCCCAAACTTCCCGTCTCTTATGGCAGGCTACCTTTCGGTCATCGGCATCCAGCTGAAACAATATCTGGTGGGCACACTCATGTGCCAGCGTAAACCTGCGTTTTCCGCAGAGTTTCCGAATACTCCCCGGTTCAATGAAGCTCTTGTCCAGAACTACATCATTGGATCTCAGGAAGATGCTCCTCTGACTTCCATCAACCTCTATCTGATATTCTGTATCCACATACGCGGTCAGACCATAGATGCTTCCGTCCGAGGACAACTTTTGAAATGACACCTTCAGGTTCAGATAATCGGAGGCAAACTGGTCAATGGGTGTCGGAAGCGCGAATCTTGCCGGATCATCTGCTTCGCTGCCGAAAAAGGACTTTTGAAAATCTCTTATCACTGCAACAGCGATTTCTTCTATGTTTTTCTGTGAAAGGATCATAGGCACTGCTCCTTTGCTTCAACGAACCACTTTTCATCTTCGTTGTACAGGAAACTCTCATGCCCACCGATCATGACCGTATAGCGGATTCCGCAGCCTCCTACCTTCGTGGAAGCAGCCCGACACTTATGTTTCAATCGGTCGATCTCATACACCCGTCCGTCAATCCAGCGAATCAGGCGCGGGCGGATATTTCCCTCTGCATCCACATCCAAATTCACAGGTACATATACTTTTCTACATTTCTGTTCCGACATATTCTACGCTCCTCCTCTGTAAACCGGCGAATGTGTTGACTTCTTTTAGCAAAGAACTCACCAGATTCTGCCGGTGCTGTATTAACCAATCATTCCTGTCGGCATAACCAAATCCACTTTTCGCTCTGTCGGCATCTTGCTTCGCTGAAAAAGTACCCCATTTTTAATCGCATCTTTCCCGAATCGTAATCGAATCTGCTCAATCGCTGCGTCCAGCCGTTCCTGGCGATCCAATGATTTCATATCAGTGTATAGGTCGTATTGTATCGGACAATCCTCTTCAAACAGGTTGATTGCCCGAACCGTCACTGAACGAATCGGATGCTCCCATTGATAATTCTTAGCAAACAAAGCAAATGCGGTTTTCGCCAGATAGGTGGGGCTTTGTGTCGGAATGCTAATCCGGCACTGCCACTCTTTCGTGTAAAGCTCGTTGTTGCGGATGGAAATCGCCATTCCGCCCGCTTTCTTCTTATGTGTTCGCAGCTTGGTCCCAATCTCCTGCACCAGCTCCAGCATGACACACCAGACTTCGGCGTTATTATCCAAATCCTGCATGGTCGTTATCCCGTGCCCAATGCTTTTTACCGGGGAGACATAATCGGAACGCATAACCGGCGAATCATCCAGTCCGTTGGCATACTTCTTAATCGCCAGTCCATTCTTTCCAAGGCGGCACTTCAAGAAATCATCCGATGTTGCAGCAAGCTCTCCAATCGTATGAATTCCATAACCGGACAGAATCTTCTCGGTCGCTCTGCCGACTCCAAGCAAGTCAGAGGCAGGAAGACACCAAATCTTCTCCCGGAACGAGTCTGCTTCAATACAGGTAATCGCATCCGGCTTTTTCATATCCGACCCAAGCTTGGCAAAAATCTTGTTGAAGCTCACTCCTGCGGAAATCGTAAGTCCCAATTCAAACTTAACGGTTCTACGAATCTCATCTGCGATTTCAAATCCGGTTCCCATGCAGCCGCTTCCGGTCACATCCAGCCAGCATTCGTCCATCCCATACGGCTCGATCTGATCGGTATATCGACCGTATATTTCACGAGCCAGCTTTGAAAACTTCATATATTGCTCATAGTGCGGCTCCACGATCACAAGATCCTGGCACTTCTGTTTTGCCTGCCAGATTGCCTCTCCAGTGGAAACGCCAAACGCCTTTGCTGCATAGTTCTTCGCAAGTACGATACCATGCCGTTCCTCCACAGAACCACACACTGCCACCGGCTTGTTCTTCAGTTCCGGGTTCAGCATACACTCAACAGAGGCATAGAAATTATTCATATCACAGTGAAGAATCACTCTTTGCATCCCGTATTCCTCCTCTCCGTTCGTGAAAGCACGAACAACTTTTCACGAACGCATTGACACACAGCATTTCTTGTGATACTATAATTACACGAATTATATTTCGTGTTTTCATCGTCATTATAGCAAGCACAGTTTTTCGTGTCAATAGGTTTTTATGAAAAAGTGTTCGTGTTCGTAATCAAAAAGAAAGAGGTATTCCTATGGTCTTCAAAGAAAGGTTGAAAGAAAAAAGAACAGAAGCCAATTTAACTCAGGTAGAACTTGCAGAGAAGGCCGGTGTAACCGCCCGCACAATTCAGAATTATGAGCTTGGTAGCCGCAAACCATCCAATATGGTTACGATCCAGAAGATTGCGGATGCGCTGAATACTACTACTGAGTACCTGCTGGGAAGCAGCGGCACCTATGTCGTAGAAGCTCATGAAAAAGGCGGCGCAAAAGCAGCGAAAGATATTGAAGAACTGGTCAGCGAAGTGACCGGTATGTTCGCTGGCGGCGAATTAAGCGAAGATGCCATCGAAGGAGCTTATAAAGCTCTGACCGATGCCTACTGGATTGCCAAAGAGAACAATAAAAAATACGCCCCGAAAACGAGGCGTAAAAAATCCGATCAGTGATATTTATCGTACACACTTTTCGCTATACTGTAAACTGGAGGTGGTATGATGAATGCGGAACAGCTTTCACTGGTCGGTGAGAAACTGGTAAAACGCTGCGGTTCCAGAGACCCTTTTGAAATTGCAAGGCAGCTTGGTATCAATGTCATGCTTTGCGAAAATTTTGGTTCCCTGAAGGGAATGTACCGGGTGATTAAGCGAAATCGCTTTATTTTTCTAAATAACAGTCTGGATGAAAATATGCTGCGCATCGTGTGCGCACATGAATTAGGGCATGACCAGCTTCACCGGAATATGGCGAAAACCACCCCGATTCATGAGTTCATGCTCTATGACATGAAATCCAAACCGGAATATGAAGCCAACATCGTAGCAGCAGAGATCCTGATGGACAGCGATGAAGTCCTTCGTTACATCTATGAGTATGGATACACAGCCGAGCAGATCGCCAGTGCGATGTCCACCGACATCAATCTGGTTGCGCTGAAGGTAGCGCACCTGGCTACACTTGGCTATAATCTGCACGCACTGGAACATAAAAGCAACTTTTTGAAATAACGTATCTTCGAGGAGCCTTGACCGGCTCCTCTTTTTTGTTGCAAATTGTGCAGGCGGCGCTTGCACAATTATCAGCCTAACATCTGCATGTGGTAGAGCTTCACTTTTTCCTCGAACGGCAGTCCCGGATCAATGCCGGCTTCTTCCCACATCACACCATACGGTGCGCCGCCATCTGTATATCCGGCGATAATAGCAAAACGATCATCGCAGTTCTCATACAGTTCTGCCAACCGTTCCCGTTCTCTCGCTTCCCGCTCCATTCTCCGCTGCCGGAGCCGCTGTTCTTCAGCACGTTTAATCTGGTCAAGCTGCTCCTGTGTATAATTGACTCCAAGTTCCTGCAAATCTTTAGCAGCCGTCACAGCATCCACATGAAATCGTTCCCGGTAATGCTTGTTCATCTTTTTCGGTGAACCGGTATAGGTGAGCATCCACTGCTTACCTTTTCGGAGACGCGCTTCCTTTCGCTCAGCCTTCGTCATTTTCTTTTTCTTTGCCATTTACGGAATCTCCCGGATTTTTTGCTGATAACTTTGGTTTGCGCTTCTTCGGTGCCGTCAGCTCATAGCTCAAAGAAAGCAGGTCTTTGATGGCATCATCCAGTTCTGGTTTGCCAAGCTGAATACTAAGCCATTTTTCCTTATTCATGTGATAGGCCGGAAAATAGCCGTCCTGCCCACGAAGAGAACCGATCAGCAGCGGATCACTTTTCACATTAAGGACATCAATGATGCCTGCTTCCGGCAGCCCCAACTTATCAGCGGATACTTCCAAAACTACACCATACCATTTATTATTGTCGTTGTGCCGCAGCACAGCATTCCAGTCATGCCAGGGGTATTCCGGCTCTGTGCCGTACTGCTGACGTATAAGCAATTCTTTTTTCTCCTAATCCGATAAACAATCTTCGTCACATTGATTCCGCTCACCTCGCCCTGCATATTCAAAAGAGTACCGCCACTGTTGCCAGGGGGATTGCCGCGTCTGTCTGAAAATAAGGCACCTGTACCGCACACAGTCTGAAAGGAATAGCAACGATTGTGCTGAAGGCGATAGATGACATTACCTGTATCTGTTTCATCCTGCCTTTCCCATAATCAAATACCGTCCCAGTCACTCGCCTTTACTCTCCCGATCACCAACTGCGCACATCCCCCAGTAAAAACGCCTGCAAGACATCCTGACACAAGCAGGAACGGCAGATAGACCAGCACTCCCGTTCCCATAACCAGAACAGCAATCATAATCTGTCCAATATTATGAAGAACTGCTCCAAACACACTGGCAATCCAGATATGATTTTTGTCAATTATCTTCCGCAGCAGAAGCATCCCTGCAAGACATAAAACACTTCCTGCGAAGCTATAAGCCAGCGCCATCATATTGCCGCTGAATACAGCGGCGAGAAAAATCCTGCTGAAAACAATCATCATAACCTCTCCTGCACGGAAACGGTAGATTGCATATCTGCAATCTTGTCTTATTTCCGCAGACAGGGCAGCGTATCCATTCTTTTCTCATATATTCTAAATTCTTTCAATTAAGTAATGATATATCCCCTTTATTTTACTTTAAGCAGCACACCCGAAAATCTTTCAAGTGTAATAATACCTTTTGCCATAACCCTTTTTGTTATAGGGCATTTACCACCGTATAGAAATCTGATTCAGTGGTGTGAAAAATGTGCCATATCTGCTGCCGTTATGACCGCAGAGCACACAGTTTCCACTTTCTCCGATCGAGGCCGCCTATAATGTAACCGGTGTGCGCCGCAAGGAGCTGGTGGCAGCAGTAGGTGACTTCATTGGCGCAAAGCCGGAATATCTGAGAGCGCCGACATACGCTTTCGCAGTAGGAAGCTATAACATTGACAAAGAAGGAACCTTGACTGGCCCGGAGAATCCGGCGCTGATCGAAAGCCTGAAAGAACAAGGCTTCATTGCCGCAGAATAAAACGAGAAGGCCCCGCTTCGGCGGGGCCTTTCCTGTCCTCAGTGAAAAAAGATATGTTTTAAGGCTTTTGGAGCTTGCTTTTTGACCGGGTGTGTAAGCTGTCCGGAACCTCTTTTTCGATGTCTAAAGTCACTCGCAGCAAGTTAAAATTTCTCATTTATATTCTACTCCAAGAAACGAACAAAATCCAAATTTTGAACGATTTTTTTAGAATCCACTCTTCTGCAAGCAGGGCTTTCGTGACACGAAAGCGATTTTCTGCTTGTTGGGGAAACTCCCCAATCCCCATAGAACGCTGCCTGCGGCATCGGGCTGCGCATCCGTTCCGGATGCATTAACGGCAGTTCCTGCCAAAGAAAAAAGCCCGGTGCAGAATGAGCATTACGCCCACACTGCACCGGACAATCCATCATCGACTGCTTTGTCTATTTTCTTCTTCCTGCCGAACTTCCTGCTCATGCAGCTGCTCTTTTTTCTGTACGTCCTCTTTCAGGATTTCCTGCACAATCTTCTGCGCCACAAGCCAATCCTGCATTTCCGTTTTTGTCTTGCGGTACTCTGCATAAGAGCTTTTCTTTCGTTCCAGAAGCATTGCATACTCTGTGTTCAGCTCGCTGATGCGTGGAAGCTTTTTGTCAGAGCCGTTCTCTTTCTTATAGGCATCGAACGCTTTTTTCGCTGCGCTGCGTAAGGCCAGCGTATCCCGATGGGCTTCATAGAACTCCCGATTGTAACCGGATGCTTTATACGCGGCAAAAACATCTTTTGTCTTGGCATAATTGATTAGATGCTTCCGCAGCACCGACACTTCCGACATCCGTGCCTCATCTGCTTTTACAGATTCCAGCAGCGCATCGCATTTTTCAGAAATTCCATCTGCCTTTTCTTTCAGCTCTGCATAGCTCTTAATTCCATGCTCTTCCATGAACATCATAGCTTTTGCCATCTGCTTCAGGTTAAAGACTTTCGCCCAACGCGCATATCCCGCGCCTTTGCCCGCCTGCATTTTGGCACGGACATCAATCAGGAACGACAGCTCCGCCTTCTGATGCGGCTGCGCCGACCGTGCGCTTGTGCGGTTTTTCCCAGCAAATTTGCTTCTGTGAACCGCATTTCCGGCAATCACTTCGCAGAGTTCTTCAACCGAATATCCTTTACCAAGAGAGCGGAAACGAATAAATCTGGCGTGGCCTTTTCCCCGCAGTGCAGGCTGTTTTCCATCTTTATACTCGTATCCTGCTTCCTGCAAAATTCCAATCAGTTCCCGGAAGTCTTTTGGTTTTCTTTCCAATGCCGCATCAATGGCCTTGCAGATTTCATCTCGCTGCGATTTTTTCTCCGGGTATTCCGTTCTCTTCTGCCGCTCTCCATAGGGCTTCCGGATAATGACCGACAACCGGTGTTCCAGGCAGACGATATCACTGAGCCTTGCCAGTGCAAGACCGGATAAGCGAAAATCTCGGAATTTTCTGGTGCAGTCTAATGTAGTCGAATTAAAAATAATATGGTTATGAATGTGCGCACGATCAACATGGGTAGCCACGATAAATGCGTGTTTTCCCTTGGTGAATCGCATGGCCGTCTCATACCCAACCTTGTTTGCCTCCTCCGGCGTAATTTCTCCGGGCTTAAAGGATTGCCGAATCTGATATGCAATCACATCATGCGCCTGGGTTCTACCCGTGATATGCTCATACTGCCGTTTGGAAAGCAGAAATTCTTCATCACAGATCTTTGCGTCACAGGCATACGCACTAATGTATTTTCCATCTTCCGTCTTTGCTGCATTCTCAGAATAATCAGTACGGTCAGCCAGACACTGCGCTACCGTCTTTCCTTTATTGATATGCAGCGCAATTAGTCTTGTAGCCGCCATTCCTTATTCCTCCATCTCAAAAGAGCTACCCGAAGGCAGCTCTCACCAATCTACTATTCTCATTTTAACATCCGCTCCCGGTCATAAGCTCCCTGCAAATAAACGGCCTGCTTGATGATTTCTTCCATATCGAAATGGACACACATGATGCTTTCGTACAGCTTCCACACGTTAGATTCGCTGCCTCCCACCATCTCCATCAGTTGGTCTTCCATCTTTGAATGCTCAGACTGTTTTTCCTGATAAGCGGTCTCTTCCACAAAATGATTCTCTCCATCTGTTTCCTCATACCGCAAATCATAATAATCTTTCATAAACTGAATATCCATCTAATCCCTCCTGAACTCAAATTGTCAAAACATCCTCTACACGCTCGCACAGCTGTTCCATCAGTTCCATGATGCCGCCCGCACCAACCGCAGCTGCGAACAGTCCCATCTCAATCAGGGTCAGCAGGAACACATCCGTCCAGCTCGCCCGAACCACAGAATAGATGCCGCAACCAAGAACGAACAGCATAACTGGCGAAAGTACCCACAGGGATAGCTGCATCAGCAGATTCCAGATAAAGCATAGAAATCGCAGCAGAAACGCAACCGGCAGCAACAGAATTTTCAGCATCAGCTTCAACAAAAAAAATACAATCTTCATGGATTTCACCCCTTCGTTTTTCTTTTCATCTTCATTTTACCGTACCCGCTTCCCAAACACCACGATGTCAACAGGAAGACCACAAAAATATGTAACGGCACAGACAGTTTCATCTGTGCCGTGTGCTGTAGAAATCCCGCACGTTTGCGCCGTCAGCGAATACCAGAAAGCCTCTTCAGGATCAGCTTCTGCATCTCCCAGAGTTCATCCATCCGTCTCTGCAAATCCCGAATATCCTCTGCATAGACGCTTCCAGATTCATTGGCACGTTTTGCGTACTGGTTCAGGTTGTTGCTGCATCGGCGAAGAAGGGTGGATACCTGCGCCACATCCGACAAATCAAGATTTACGCAGTACCCGTCCATCGCCATCTTTCTCATATAGGCACCGGTATTCCGAATACCCAATTCCTTCTGCTTTTCACGAATCCTCGCCAGCTCTTCCTGGTTCACCCGGACATTGATCCAGTGTTCCCGAACACTCATAGTGCCACCTCCTCATCCCGATGTGTCATCGGCGGAATGCGACCAGCACGGTCACGCAGCTCTGCCAGGACAGACGGTTTTTCCGTTGTTCTCTCACGGTCTGGATCATCATTTCCACGATCATCCATATTCAACAGTGCATCCAGTTCTGCCAGTCTTGCACTCTTTTCTGTCAGTTCTGCCTCCTGGGGAAATGGCTTTCCAAGCTCGGCCTTCGCCGCTTCCTGCTGGCTACTAAGATTGTCCAGCTGCTGTTCCGCCTTTTCCAGCCTTGCAGGAATCCCAGCAAGAGCATTGTCCAGACGCTGGATATTGCCCGCAGCACTGGTGCCGATGGGCACCCGGTGGGTCATCTCGCCTTTCAGCAGCACCTGATACTCTTTCTGGAAGCTGTCAAATGCCAGCTCCATCTTGAAACCTCGATAGCTGCCAAGCGGCACCGGCTCCAGACTCTGATTGGCTTTACAGGCCGCAAGGATTGCTTCACCGGCCTCGGCTTTTTCAGTAAATCGTGTGCCATTCACCTCCATACCGCAGAACCCTTCTTCCGACAGCGGATGTGCCGCCACCGTCCGAATATCCGACTGAAAGCCCTTGATGAACCCCTGCGTTTTCTCAATCTCCGCAGGGAAATATTTCATCAGCTTATCTTCTAATCGGTACTGCTGGCTCTGATGATCAGCTTTCAACACCTTCAGCCTTGCAACATCTACATCCAAGTCCATTTTTTCCTTGATCTGCGGGTCTCCTGCACAAAGTGCCTTGATCTCTGCATAGGAAAGTGCCTGCTCATCCACATCGTCACAGGAACGTACCGGAGATTTGCTGGTCATGATCTGGCTGATGAACTTCTGCTTATTCTCCAGTGTCTGATAGAGGTAGGCATCAAAGGTTCCTTCCGTCACATACTGATAAACCTGCACTTCTTTGTTTCGGTTTCCCTGACGGATAATACGACCATTTCGCTGGGTCATGTCCGCAGGCCGCCAGCCCACATCCAGATGATGCACGGCCACCAGCCTGTCCTGCACGTTCGTGCCTGCACCCATCTTCTGTGTCGAACCTAACAACACCCGCACCTGCCCGGTACGGACTTTGGCAAACAAATCTTTCTTTTTTGCCTCGGTATCAGCATCATGAATAAATGCGATTTCTTCTTCCAGTACACCGGCCTGCATGAGTTTGGCGCGGATATCATCATAGACATTGAAGGTTCCATCGTTTTTCGGCGTGCTGAGGTCGCAGAACAGCAGCTGGGTCAGCTTATCCGACTGTCCTTCCTCATAAATCCGAAGCACATTCCGTACACAGGCATTGAGCTTACTGTTGGGGTCATCCGGCAGGAGCGGATTCATCAGCCGCTGATCCAATCCCAGTTTTCTGCCGTCCGATGTGATTTTCAGCATGTTATCGACCGATGGGTCTACCACACCGGAATGCACAGCCGCCGCCCGTTCCGAAAGCTCCGCCACCATCGCCTGCTGATGCTCCGAAGGCTGCACCACCACGGTTTCAAATTTTGCCTCCGGCACCGGCAGATGCAGCTGATCGGAAGTCTTGATATCTGCCACTTCCTTGAACATATTCATCAGCTCCGGCAGGTTGAAGAACTTTGCAAATCTTGTTCTTGCCCGATATCCAGTTCCTTCCGGTGCCAGCTCAATGGCCGTCGTGGTCTCACCGAAGGTAGAAGCCCAGCTGTCGAAATGAGTCAGCCCTTTCTGCTGCAACGTGCCGTACTGGAGATACCGCATCATAGTGTAAAGCTCCGTCATGCTGTTGCTGACCGGGGTGCCGGTCGCAAAAATGATGCCGCGCCCGCCTGTCAACTCGTCCATATACTGGCACTTCATAAACATATCCGAAGATTTCTGCGCTTCCGAAGTGGACAAGCCTGCGACATTGCGCATTTTTGTGTAGAGGAACAGGTTCTTGAACGCGTGCGCCTCGTCTACGAACAGCCGGTCTACGCCCAGCTGCTCAAAGGTAATCACATCGTCCTTTCGGTCGGTTGCCCGGAGTTTCTCCAATCTCGCCTCCAATCCTTTCCGGGTCTTTTCCATCTGTTTGATAGAAAAACGTTCACCATTCTGGGATTTCATCTCAGCAATGGCGTTTTCGATTTCATCAATCTGGGCAGTCAAAATCCGCTCCTGCCGTTCTGCGGACACCGGAATTTTCTCAAACTGGGAATGCCCGATGATAACTGCATCGTAATCGCCAGTGGCAATTCGTGCGCAGAACTTCTTTCTGCGGGCAGTTTCAAAGTCCTTTTTGCTTGCTACCAGAAGTTTTGCACTCGGATACAGGCGCAAGAACTCGTTTGCCCACTGAAGAGTCAAATGATTCGGAACGACAAACATGGATTTCTGGCACAGTCCCAACCTCTTTGCCTCCATAGCAGAAGCGGCCATCTCAAAGGTCTTACCGGCACCTACCTCGTGAGCCAGCAACGTATTGCCGCCGTACAGCACATGAGCAATGGCATTCTGCTGGTGTTCCCGCAACCGGATTTCCGGATTCATGCCACCAAATCGGATATGGGAACCATCGTACTCACGGGGACGAGTACTGTTGAACAGTTCGTTATACTTTTCCACAAGTTCCGCACGGCGATAAGGGTCTTTCCACACCCAGTTCTGGAACGCATCCTTAATGGCCTGCTGTTTCTGCTGGGCGAGAGTGGTCTCCTTTTTATTCAGAACCCGCTTCTGCTTACCGTCTGCATCCTCCACAGTATCGTAGATACGGATATCCCGCAGATTCAGCGTATCCTCCAGAATCCGATAGGCATTGGCACGGCTGGTTCCGTAGGTCATATAGGCATGGACATCATTCCGGCTCAGTGTACTCTTACCGGTGATCTGCCACTCTGCCGTCATGGGAGAGAATTTCACCTCGATGTTCCGGCGCAGATAAAACGGCGGTTCAAAGGTTTCTTCCATGAACTGCTGGATATAATCCCGATTTACCCATGTGGCACCAAGGCGCACATCAATCTCCGACGCATCCAGGTCTTTCGGCTGCGCCTTTCTCAAGTATTCCGTATTTACCGCAAAGACCGGGTCAGAAGCCGCAGCCAGTTCTGCCACGCGGAGCTTTTCACGGACATTGCCGGACAGATATTCGTCAGCAGTTACCCAGCCGGTTTCCCCGCCACCCTGCGTCATCGGGTCTTTGAAAATGACACCATGCAATTCCTGCTGGATTTTTTCATATTCCCCCGGTGTTCCTAAAAGCTCCGACATATAGGGCAAATCCACTCTGCCGCGTTCTCCGATGGAGATTGCCAGAGCCTCTGCCGGAGTATCTACGCTGGTAACAGCACGTTCCGGTCGAATCGTCCGTTTGGTGAACATATCCGCCTTGGATTCCAGCCTGCCGTTTTCATCTACATTTTCCAGAGAGCAGAGCAGATAATAAGACGAATCTTCCGAAAAAGCCTGTGCATTTGCACGGGAATTGATAAGCCCATACTGATCGGCGAATCGGTCATAGGCTACATTCAGTTCCCGCTGTTTCTGGGCAATCGCGTCCTCCGGATAGTCGTTCAGCTGGTAGTCGATCAGCTCCTGCACAATGGTACGAAGCTCCACCATACCTTTAATCCTGCCGGTGGCTGTCGCAGAAAGGTCAGCCTTCCGCATGATGCTGTTCTCACGGAAGTAGACATCCCCATCCACCACTGCATAGGAGAAGTTCTTTACATTGGGGTCTGCCGGAATGGTTTCGCCCTGCAAGGACAGCTCTTCCTCCGGTGCCAGCTCCTGCGCTTCATAATGACCGCCGATGTGCTGCACAGCCTCATGCAGCTGATCTCCCAAATCCGCATCCAGAATCGGAATGACTGTACATTCTTCCTTGCCGTACTGGGTGCTTTCCGTTGTAATCTCGCCCAGCACCATTTCCGGGTGGTCAACAAAGTAGCTGTTAAGGGTAATGCCCTCCGAAGTCAGCCCCAGATGCACCCAATCCGGTTCGATATCAATGGGATGGTCTCTCTTTTGCAGGAAAATGATATCCGAAACCACATCCGTACCGGCATTGGCACGGAATGCGTTATTGGGAAGTCGGATGGCTCCCAGCAGTTCTGCCCGCTGCGCCAGATACTTTCGCGCGTCCGGATTCTTGGAATCCATCGTATAGCGGCTGGTAACAAAGGCCACGATGCCACCGGAACGAACCTGATCCAATGCCTTGGCAAAGAAATAGTTGTGGATAGAAAAGCCGAGTTTATCATAAGGCTTATCGCTGACACGGTAGTTGCCAAATGGCACATTGCCCACGGCCAGATCATAGAAATCACGCCGGTCGGTGGTCTCAAAGCCTGCTACCTTGATTTCTGCCTGCGGATACAGCTTCTGCGCAATGCGCCCGGTGATGGAATCCAGTTCCACACCATACAGTCTGCTTCCCAGCATGGAATCCGGCAGCATACCGAAGAAGTTGCCGACGCCCATCGACGGTTCCAGAATATTGCCTTTCTCAAATCCCATACCGTCCAATGCTTCATAGATTGCACGGATCACGGTAGGGCTGGTGTAATGCGCATTCAGAGTTGAAGCCCTGGCTGCGGCATATTCTTCTTCCGTAAGAGCTGCTTTCAACTCCTTATATTCGCCTGCCCAGGCAGTTTTCTCTGCGTCAAAGGCATCTGCCAGCCCGCCCCAGCCGACATAATTGGCCAGCGTTTCCTGTTCCTCCGGTGTCGCATCCCTGTGCTGGTTTTCCAAGGTTTTCAGCATATAGATGGCATCCATATTGGCACGGAATTTCTGCTTTGGGCTGCCTTCACCGAGATGAAAGCTGTTGATGCGGTAGTTTTCTGCATGAGTGCTCTCCGGTTCTGTCTCCGGGATAGTCAAGTGCTGTTCTTCACTTTGCTTTTCTCTGCCAGGATTCAGATCAACCACCAGATTGTGCAGGTGAACATTTTCCTCATGCCCCAAAAGTCTTGCCAGATTCTCCTTGCTTTCCGAGCGGAAGATCGGATACACGGAATCCGGGTCCCGAAGCTCCACGTCGAAAAGCCCGACTTTTTCAATCGTAAATGCCTTTCCGTCCAGATACAGCGTATCGCCGACACGATAATCCGGCTGCACCGGAGCTGCCGGTTCTGGCTGCACAGTCGCAGGCTCTTTTTCAGCCTCCATATTCCTGCCGCGAATTTCCTGCAACGCCTCTGACGCACTCACATAATCGGCAAATGTCTGCACTTTTCCGTCCGAATATCCGTAATACTCTTCTTTAACATAATCCCAGATGGCAAACGCATCCTTAGAATCCGGGAAATTCTCGCCGGTCATCGTGACCACAAATCGTTCATTCGGCGCATAGCCTGACTCTCTGGCAAGTTCTCTGGCGTGTTCCTGCATTTCCAGCACCAGAGGATCTGCCTCTGCGTGAACCGATTCCGGTGCTTCTTCGGATTCCACATCCGGGAATGGAATGTCCTGCTGCAAATTCTGTTTACTCTGCTCAACATAGAGCCAGTCTTTGGCCTCCCGTTCCTGGACTTTTTTAATCAGTTGCTGACGGTAGGTCTCTGCCTCCCATTCGCTGGTAAACTCTTCGCTGACACCATCCGGCTCTACATGAATGCCGTCCTGAATATCATCCCAGACCGCATAGCCATCGTCTGTCTCCATCACGGTAAAACGCTGGGGTGCCGCCAGTTCACTCCGGGCATAGACATCCGCAGCCGTATTCAGCATGTTGTCCACATGCTCATTTCCGGTATCGTAGTGTTCCGGTGGCGTTGGAGGAAAGACATGGGCAGCAGTCGGCATAGGAAGCGGCGCGCCGTATTCCTGCTCCAGCTTTCGATACTCTTCCATTTCCAGAGCAGTCAGGTACTGACCATTTTCCACAAGCCGGTCTAACCGCTTATCCACCGCCGACCATGTGAGGCGTACTTCCCGGTCATGACCATAATTGCGAAGCAGAATGCCTTTCCCGTCATAATCCGCAAAACCGCGACTGCCATCCATAAAGGTATAGCTGTGACCACCGATACCATATTCCGCTTTCAGAAATGCAGCTCGTTCTTTTGCGTCCCCTTGCTGCTGATACAGCGCATAAATACGGATTTTTCCGCCCTCAAAATTGGAGCCTGTCCGCAGCATCCGGTCGATTTCATCCTCAGAAATGACAAAAGCGGAGGGCTTTTCGCTCTCCGCTTCTCTGGCTGCATTTTCTGCCGCCGCATCAATTTTCTGAATCTGCTCTGCTTCGGACTGAAACAGGCTCATAAAATTTAGCTGTTGATAAGTTCCGTCAGAATGACTTCCTCTGCCTGCGCTTTCAGCATGTTCATGTGCTGCACCCAGGCCATCTGGTTCGATTTCTTGTCCGGTGCCGGATTCGCTTTCAGAAGTTCCGCCATCATCTGCTCCATCCGTGCGGTCGCGGTCTCCTGAATCTCCCACAGGTGCGGGTACAGTTTCTCGGTCAGGATCAGGTGATTGTACAGCAGCGTGTTGTTCTCCTGCAGGAACGCTCTGCGCATCCTCCCGTACTTGCCCAGGGGCTTCTGTTCCTGCACCGACAACTGGATGTCCGGAATCAGGTAATCGCCGTTCTTCGTGTAATTCAGCTCCATCATAGTTTTGGCTCCTTTCTGCCTGCTTGTCTCTTTCATAGGTTCGGATCGTGCGTTCAATTTCCCGGAAGATCTGGCTGGACATTTCGCTGACCGCAGTTCCCAGCACATTGGCGGCAGCCTGCGTATTAAAATCAAAGATGTCCAGAAAATCCTCGTGTTCAAAATAGTCATCTGCATTGCCCACCGTCCGGGTAAAGACGGAATATGCGATGCTGACAGCGACAGCTCTCTTAAAGGAAGCTCCGATGTTGAGTTCATCATATCCTTCCAGATAGGAATCTGCAACGATGTCACTGATCTGCCTGCGGTTTTCCTCCCAGTAATCCCTTGCAAGGCGTTCTGCCGCTTCCATGATATGATTCTCCAGAGACCCGGCACCGGCAGGAACATCAAACGCCGTATCCAGTGCCCGAATGATTGGCTGCTCATGCTCCGCATTCATCTTCCAGAGCTGTACCGGTCGGGAATTCTTCCGTTCTCCGGTATCCGCCACATCAAATACATACCGAAGTCTCGGCTGCTCACCGCGCATATCCAAGAGCGCAATGCCCTTGGAGCCACGCTTCACATAGCGGTTCATCCGGTCATTCCAGAGATCGTACTCTGCACAGGCCGTTGCTTCTGGCCTCTGCTTATAGATCATCAGCTGCTCCGCAAAGGGATACTTATAAAGCCGTGCGGATGTGGTCAGAAACGCTGTCCACTGCTCTTTGC
>ERZ1034980.1018-NODE-1018-length-17608-cov-55.200763_pt1 | contig 17608 bp, 9 predicted proteins | sample MGYA00520622_ERZ1034980 | MGnify/ENA primary metagenome ERZ1034980 (study PRJEB33766, sample SAMN09781791) | gut metagenome | biome: gut microbiome | host: Homo sapiens | place: Madagascar | study: EMG produced TPA metagenomics assembly of the PRJNA485056 data...
TATCAGAAAGAAAAGGCCAGATGATGATGAAAAAAGCATGGAAATATATGATGATTCCGGCGGTCCTTACGCTCCTCCTGTCCGGATGTGCGCATTTTACGGATCTCGTGGAGCATGTCGCATCGAAACAGGAAACGACGATGGCAGAGACGCAGGCGATCCTTGAAACGACGATCCCGGCGGATCAGGTCGTGGAGCCGGCGGCTTCGGATGCGATGCGGATCGAGCTTTCCCAGGGGGCAGCTGCCCTCGGCTTCGCACATCTCATGGAGGAGTCCGAGCTGGGCGCGACACAGGGAGACTACCATTTCGAGCTGAAGGGCAGTGAGGCAGAGGTCCTGTCGGACTTCATCACCGGAGCGGCGGATGTCGCGATCCTTTCACCGGAAAGTGCAGCACGGGCCTACCATGATGCGAAAGACGGTGCGGTCATCGTCAATATCAATGCAGGCAACGAGCTGTATTGCATCACCGGCAACACCGAGCTGCAGAGCTTCCAGGGACTGAAAGGACAGAACGTACTGAGCGTCGGTCAGGGCGAGCAGTCGGAGTATGTCATCCGCTATCTTAAAAGCCAGTGCGGTACACAGTTCGATGTACAGTATACGAGCATCGAGGACATCACGGCGCAGCTTTCGGCGGACCCGTCGAAGGTCGCCATCGTCGCAGAGCCGGACGCATCGAGCCTGCTGGCCGGCGTGCCGGGCACCGTGCGTGCATTTTCCCTGCAGGAGAGCTGGGAAAATGTCACGGCGACCGGCAGCCTGATCTCCAGCGTGACCCTCGTGCACCGGAATTACTATGAGAATAAGCGTGCTGCAGTAGATAATCTTCTTCGTGAGACCGCGATGTCGATCGTAAAGGCAGAGCGGGCGGCGAACCAGACGGCGAAGCTCGCCGGAAAGTTCGGCATCACCCAGGCTGCGGTCGTGCCACTGGCGCTCCCGTATGCGAATCTCAAGTGCATCACCGGTGATCAGATGACGAGCAGAATCGGTTCCTACCTCATCGCCATCGCGGAGGTCGACTCGGCAGCCATCGGTCGCAGTATCCCAGGCGAGGATTTCTACTATGGATATGCCGTGACGAAGCCGGAGGAAAGCAGCTCTGTGAGCCGATACGATGATTCTGCATCCTATGGAAACGATTCAGAAGACGAATATGAGGATGAAGACGAAGACGAGGACAGCGAGTGGAAGAAGAGTGAGGATACAGAGCAGGATGATATAAAGCGCGAGAATCATACGAAACGCGAAAACGAAACAGAGGAGGAGAGCGAGAAGAAAAAGAAGGACGAAAAGACGCACGAGACTGAGAAATCGCACGAATCCGAGAAGAAAAACGAAACGAGCGAAAAGCACGTGAAAATCGAAGAGTCGCAGAAGCCGGCAGAAACCGCCGCTTCCCCTGCACCTCAGCCAGCCGCACCGGCTGGTCCGGATCCATCCGCTGCTCCCGCCGGCCCGGGCAGTCAGGGTCCGTCGGATGACCTCCTCCCGGGTGGACCGATGGGGTGAGCCATAGATTCTGTCACCCTGTGAAGCAAGGAGCCCCGGTGGGCAGCCACTGAAAGCACAGTACTACGAGTTCGGAAGACTCTAAAATTGTCCCCCTAAGAACCAGTAGGCTCTCTGCAAACGACTGAGTTTTCTTTATGAAAACTCAGTGTTGCAGAGAGTGCTAAGGAAAAATTACTCCAACTGGTTCTAAGGGGGACAATTTTGATTCTTCACGATCTCTTCGTATGGCTTTCAGTGGCTGCCCACCGGGGCTCCTTGCGTTGCATGAGACAGTGAAATGCTATTGACAGATATACCCCATTGGGGTATACTGGCATCGACTTGATATACGGGGTGGGGGTATATCCATACCGTGACTTGTACACAGAAAGAGGCATCTATGAAGCAGTATATCGTGACCGGTATGAGCTGTGCGGCCTGCCAGGCGCGTGTCGAGAAGGCCGCGCGGGCAGTGCCGGGGGTACGGGAGGCGACGGTCTCCCTGCTGACAAACACCCTCGCCGTCGAGGGCGATGCGGCACCGGAGGACATCATAAAGGCCGTGGTGAACGCGGGCTATGGCGCCAGCGTGAAGGGCGGGCATCCGGGTGGAAGCATTGGACAGAGAAATACGCATGGCGCGGGTATGCAGGGGGGATCCTGCTCCTCTGCGGGCTGCGGACTCGATCCGATGGCGGCAGAGGAAGAGGCCCTGCGGGATCATGAAACGCCGAAGCTGAAGAAACGGCTGCTCCAGTCGCTCCTGCTGCTCTTCGTGCTGATGTACTTCAGCATGGGCCATAATATGGCGGGCTGGCCGCTCCCGGCGGTGTTTGAGAATCCGGTGAACGGCGGCATCGTGCAGATGCTGCTCGCCCTCATCGTCATGTACATCAACCGGAAGTTCTTCGTCGGTGGCTTCCGCTCGCTTCTTTACCGGGCACCGAACATGGATGCCCTCGTCGCACTGGGTTCGAGCGCGGCCTTCCTGTACTCGCTGGTGGAGCTCTTTCTGATGAGCCTCGCGCTGGCCGGCGGACAGATGGAGACCGTGCATCATCTGCACCACAATCTCTATTTCGAAACGGCAGCGATGATTCCGGCACTGATCACCGTCGGCAAGATGCTCGAGGCGATGTCGAAGGGACGGACGACCGATGCCCTGCGCAGCCTCATGAAGCTGGCACCGAAAACCGCGGTGCTGCTGCGGGATGGGAAGGAAGTGACGGTGGCGATTTCAGAGGTGCAGTCCGGCGATCTCTTCGTGGTACGTCCGGGCGAGAGTATCCCGGTGGATGGCGTCATCCTCGAGGGCAGCAGTGCGGTCAATGAAGCCGCCCTCACCGGTGAGAGCATCCCGGTGGATAAGACCGTCGGGGACAGCGTATCGGCAGCGACCATCAACACGGATGGCTTCCTGAAGGCGCGGGCGACGCGTGTCGGAGAGGACACGACGCTCAGCCAGATCATCCGTATGGTATCGGACGCAGCCGCGACGAAGGCACCGATCTCCCGGATCGCAGATCAGGTGGCCGGTATCTTCGTGCCGGCCGTGATCCTCGTTTCTCTGCTGACCTTTATCACCTGGATGCTGGCAGGAAAGGGTGTGGAATTCGCGATTCCGCGGGCCGTCGCCGTGCTGGTGGTGTCCTGCCCGTGTGCGCTCGGCCTGGCGACGCCGGTGGCCATCATGGTCGGCAGCGGACAGGGCGCACGAAACGGCATCCTGTTTAAGACGGCAGCGGCGCAGGAGCAGGCCGGTCGCATCGAGATCGTCGCGCTGGATAAGACCGGCACGATCACCTCGGGACAGCCGGTGGTGACGGATGTGCTGCCTGTGACCGGGGTATCGGCCGAGGAGCTCCTTCAGAGCGCCCTCGACCTCGAACAGTACTCCGAGCATCCGCTGGCGGGTGCCATCGTACGCTATGCGGAGACACAGGCTATGACCCCAGGTGCAGTGACAGAGTTTTCCGCATTGCCCGGCAACGGACTGCATGCGATGCAGGATGCGACGGAGCTCTGTGGCGGTTCCTATACGTATATGAAGAAGCGCTTCGGTGTTACGGGCGAGATGGAGCAGTCATATGAGACACTCGCGGAACAGGGAAAGACGCCGCTGTTCTTCGTGCGTGACGGGAAGCCGATGGGCATCATCGCGGTCGCGGATGCCATCAAGGAGGATTCTGCAGAGGCGATCGCAGAGCTTCAGAATATGGGCATTGACGTCTATATGATTACGGGCGATAATGAAAAAACGGCGCGGGCCATCGCGCGGCAGGCCGGTGTCACGCATGTCATCGCCGGTGTCCTGCCGGATGGAAAGGAAGCGGTGATCCGTCAGCTGAAGACCGAGGGTCGCGTCGCGATGGTCGGAGACGGCATCAATGATGCCCCGGCCCTCACCCGTGCGGATCTAGGTATCGCCATCGGTGCCGGCGCAGATGTCGCCATCGATGCGGCGGATGTGGTACTGATGAAGAGCCGGCTCACGGATGTGTCGGCGGCGATCCGTCTCGGACGGGCGACGCTGCGGAATATCCATGAGAACCTGTTCTGGGCCTTCTTCTATAACGTGATCTGCATCCCGCTGGCGGCCGGCTTCTACACGGCTGTGCTGGGACTCGGATTCGAAATGAGCCCGATGGTCGGCGCGGCGGCGATGAGCCTGTCGAGCTTCACCGTATGCATGAATGCGTTGCGTCTCAACCTCTGTAAGGTGCATGACGCTTCACAGGATAGAAAAATCAGAAAGAGAAAGAAAAAGAAAAAGGAGACGAAGAACATGAAGGAAACTGTAAATATCAAGGGTATGATGTGTGGACACTGCGAGGCCAGCGTGAAGAAGGCCCTCGAGAAGCTCGATGGTGTCGAGGAGGCGGTGGTTTCCCACACCAGCGGTACCGCAGAGCTGACGCTGAGCGCGCCGGTCGAGGATGCGGCGATTCAGAAGGCCATCGAGGCCCTCGATTTCGAGTTCGTATCGATCGTAAAGTAAACACCGGATCGCATGGTCTGAAGGCCAATGCAGACGGCCGGGAGGGTAGTTGCCGCCCCGGTCGATGATATTGGCCTCGGACCGGGGCGCGGACGCCGGAAGGTTACGGGAAGAGGAGGTGGAAACATGGCATGCTGCTGTGGACAGGATGAAAACGGAAGAAAGAAGCATAAGCCGCGGACGCCGGAACAGGTGAAGTCACTGGTGACGCGCCTGAACCGCATCGACGGGCAGATCCTCGGCATCAAAAAGATGATCGAGGAAAATCGCTACTGTCCGGATGTCCTGATGCAGGTCAGCGCCGTGCAGGCCTCGCTGAATTCCTTTAATAAGGAGCTGCTCGCGACGCACATCCGGACCTGTGTCGTCGATGACATCCGGGAGGGAAAGGAAGAGGCGGTGGATGAGCTCTGTGAGCTGCTGAAGAAAACGATGAAGTAAGCCCGCGCGAGCATCCGCCGGCTGCCTGTGCCGCCGGTACATTCGGTGGCGTTGTTTCCGCATATGCGACATGAGGAAAGTGAAATTAGCAGTCTTTTGAAAAGACTGCTAATTTTTTCGCTTCGTTCACATAGTTAACACATTTCTGCTTTATATTTAGGAGCATCAGATGGAGGAAAGCTATCCTCTGTCACATGAAAGGATGAATCTTATGGGAAATATAGTACAGATCTTCCAGCGGCATCGCCTGAAGAGGCAGATGAATCTCGCAAATGGAAACAACGACCAGAACCATCCGGAGGACGATCATGGTTTCGGTAATTTCAATGATTTCTTTAACCAGTTCACGAACGGTCAGAACGGCGCGAATGGTGGAAATCGTGGGAACAACGGAAATAACAGCTATCAGCCGAAGAATAAAAAACCGCTGATTTTCTATTATTTCATCGCGCTTCTCATCATCCTGCTGCTGAATACCTTCGTATTCCCGTCGCTGCTGACACGATCGATCCGTCAGACGAGCTATACGGAGTTCATGAACGCCGTGAACAACCAGGCCATCACAAAGGTGAACCTGAGTGATGATACCATCACCTATGTCGCGACGGTAAACGGTGAGGACATCACCTGCCAGACCGGCCGACTGAAGAACGAGTACACCGAGGCACAGGTACTGCAGGAGCTCTTCCGGCAGGGCGTCAACTTCGATGAGACGATCCCGGTGGAGACCAGCCCGCTGCTGAATTTTCTTCTGACCTGGATCTTCCCGATCCTTCTGTTCTGGGCCCTCGGTAACTGGCTCAGCAAGCGCATGGCGAGCTCGCTCGGTGCGGGCGGCGGCTTCGGCGGCATGGGCGGCTTCGGTAAGTCAAACGCCCGTGAGTACGAGGCGAAGGACGGAAACAAGGTGACCTTTAAGGATGTCGCCGGCGAGGATGAAGCGAAGGAGCTTCTGTCCGAGATGGTCGACTACCTGAAGGAGCCGGATAAGTATACAAAGATCGGTGCGCATATCCCGAAGGGCGCGCTGCTCGTCGGCCCTCCGGGAACCGGTAAGACCCTGCTTGCGAAGGCCGTCGCCGGTGAGGCGAACGTACCGTTCTTCTCCATCGCCGGCTCCGAGTTCGTCGAGATGTTCGTCGGTATGGGTGCGGCGAAGGTACGTGACCTGTTCGAGCAGGCGAAGAAAAAGTCACCATGTATCATCTTCATCGATGAGATCGATGCCATCGGTAAGAAGCGTGGCAACGGTGCGATGGGAGGAAACGATGAGCGTGAGCAGACCCTGAATCAGCTCCTGACGGAGATGGACGGCTTCGACAGCTCGAAGGCCATCATCATCCTGGCGGCGACGAACCAGCCGGATTCGCTGGATCCTGCACTGCTTCGTCCGGGCCGTTTCGACCGTCGTGTACCGGTCGAGCTTCCGGATTTCCAGGGACGTGTCGACATTCTGAAGGTGCACTCCAGAGGCATCAAGATGGCGGAAAATGTCGATCTCAGTGCCATCGCAAAGGCAGCCGCCGGCGCGAGTGGTGCGGAGCTGGCCAATATCATCAACGAAGCGGCGCTTCGTGCGGTACGTGCCGGTCGTGAGCGCGTGATCCAGTCGGATCTCGAGGAGTCGATCGAGGTCGTCATCGCCGGTTATCAGAAGAAGAACAATGTGATGACCGATAAGGAGAAGCTGATCGTTTCCTACCATGAGGTCGGTCATGCACTGGTCGCTGCACTTCAGAAGAACTCGGCACCGGTACAGAAGATCACGATCATCCCGAGAACCTCGGGCGCACTGGGCTACACCATGCAGGTTGAAGACGAAGGAAACCACTACCTCTACTCGAAGGAGGAGCTGGAGAACAAGATCGCAACCCTCACCGGCGGACGCTGTGCCGAGGAGCTGATTTTCCATACCTGCACGACGGGTGCAAGCAACGATATCGAACAGGCGACGAAGTATGCCCGTGCGATGATCACGCGCTATGGCATGGCAGACGGAATCGGTATGGTGGCGATGGAGCAGCTCCAGAACCAGTACCTCGGCGGCGATGCATCGCTCACCTGCTCGCCGGAGACACAGACGAAGATCGACCAGATGACTGTGGACCTCGTGAAGAAGCAGCATGATAAGGCGTATCAGCTGCTGAGTGACAACATCACGAAGCTTCATGAGATCACGAAATATCTCTATGAGAAGGAGACCATCACCGGTGCGGAGTTCATGGAGATTCTGAACCGGAAGGAGATCGATCCGTCGGTCGTTGCACCGAGCACACAGGCCTGAGCATCCTGACCGAATGGATACGGATGGGGATGCGCACATCGGATAGCAGATTCGGAGCACGAAACGGAAGCGTATCCCGCATGGTCGTATATGCAGAAATGTGAAGACTCGTTACAGTTTGAGAAAACTGTAACGAGCCTTTTTTTATTCTGAACAATCTGCAGGAACGGTGACAAAACCGGTTTAGTTTACGTATAATAAAACTAACCATAGATACCGCTCAGGCGAGGGACTTACGCTGAGCGGGTATTTACGATCTGTTTTTTATAAGGGAAGTATTATGCGTGATCTTGATTATTTGAAGCTGCTCGCGAAGCAGTTTCCGACTGCGACGGCTGCAGGTGCGGAGATCATCAACCTGCGTGCGATCTGTGCACTTCCGAAGGGCACAGAGTATTTCTTTTCGGACCTGCATGGTGAAAGTGAGGCCTTCATCTACCTGATGCGGTCGGCCTCCGGAATCGTCCGTGATAAGATCGATGAGACCTTCGGAAACCTGCTGCCGGAGGAGGAGCAGCTGGAGCTGGCGAACCTGATCTACTATCCGCGAGACATTCTTTCGGATCCGGCGCACAAGGCGAAGGATACGTCGGAGTGGCAGCGCATCACGATCAATCGTCTCGTGAATATCTGTCGCTGCGTCAGCTCGAAGTATACCCGCTCGAAGGTGCGTAAGAAGATGCCGCAGCAGTATGCCTACGCGATCGATGAGCTCCTGCACCTCGATAGCCATGATGAGGATAAGCGGGGCTATCTCCGCGGTATCATGGATGCCATCATCGACATCGATATGGGCGATGATTTCATCGTGGCGCTGTCGGAGCTGATCCAGAACCTCGTCATCGATAACCTTCACATCATCGGTGATGTCTTCGATCGAGGCCCGCATGCGGACCAGATCATGGAGGAGCTGATGAGCTTCCATGATGTGGATATCGAGTGGGGTAATCATGATGCCGAGTGGATGGGTGCCGCCTGTGGTAATCCGGCCTGCATCGCAAGCGTTCTCCGCATCGCTACCTCCTATAACTCCTTCGATGTGCTCGAGGACGGCTATGGCATCAATCTGCGTCCGCTTTCGATGTATGCGGAGGAGGTGTATGGCGATGACCCATGTGCCTGCTTCCAGCCACATCTCCTGGATACCAATGTCTCCGACTCGGTAGATCCCCGTCTCGCCGCGAAGATGTGTAAGGCCATCAGTATCATCCTGTTTAAGGAGGAGGGGGCACTGATCCGTCGCCATCCGGAGTATAAGCTTGATCACCGTATGCTCCTCGATAAGATCGATTATGAAAAGGGCACGGTGACCATCGACGGACAGAGCTATCCGATGAAGGATACGAACTTCCCGACCATCGACCCGAAGGATCCGTATAAGATGACGGAGAAGGAAAAGGAGCTGATGAACACCCTGGTGTACAGCTTCACACACTCGCAGCTTCTACAGAAGCATATCCGCTTTTTCTTTACGAACGGCGCGATGTATAAGGTGGTCAATAACAACATTCTCTACCATGGCTGTATCCCGATGAACGTGGATGGTTCCTTCCTGCAGCTCGAGACGGCGAAGGGCAGCGTCGGCGGAAAGGCTCTCATGGATTACTTCTATGAGCGGGCGATTGATGCCTATTTCCTGAATGGAGAGAATGATCCGAATGGAAAGGTGTATGCCACGGACCTTTTCTGGTACATGTGGTGCGGCCCATGCTCACCGCTCTTCGGAAAGGATAAGATGACGACCTTCGAGCACTGCTTCATCGAGGATCCGGATACACATGTGGAGAAGTTTAACATCTACTATGAATTCTCGAAGGAAGAGCGCTATGTCGACCGGATCTTCGCGGAATTCGGTGTGGATCCGGAGATGGGGCATGTGGTAAATGGTCATGTGCCGGTGAAAACGAAGCGTGGCGAGTCCCCGATCAAGGCGAACGGCAAGCTCTTCGTTATCGATGGCGGTATCTCAAAGGCCTACCACTCCCGCACCGGCATCGCCGGCTATACGCTCATTTTCAACTCCCGTCATCTGGCGCTGGCAGAGCATAAGGGCTTCCGAAAGGGTTCCGAGAATACGCCGGAGATCCAGATCGTGGAGCAGATGAAGCACCGCATCCATGTCGGTGAAACCGATAATGGACAGGAGCTGCAGCGGCAGATCGCCGACCTCGAGGAGCTGCTCACGGCGTATCGCAACGGTGATATCCGCGAGAAGGGTGAAATTGTGCAAAAGCGACATTGATTCGAAAATAGAATAGTGCTATAAAAAACGGGATCAAAATTTGTTTGATCTCGTTTTTTATAGGGGGGATATATGGCTGCAAAAACAAGCATGAAGGACATGACGAATGGAAATCCGACGAAGCTGATTCTGGGATTTGCGATTCCGATGCTGCTTGGTACACTGTTTCAGCAGTTTTACAGTATGGTGGATACCATCATCGTCGGTCGTTTTCTGGGCGTCGATGCGCTGGCCGGTGTCGGCTCCACCGGTGCGATCAATTTCATGGTGAACGGCTTCGTCATCGGTGTCACTGCCGGCTTCGCGATTCCGGTGGCGCAGCGTTTCGGTGCGCAGGATTTTACAGGACTTCGGAGGTATGTTGCGCAGATCATCTACCTCACGGTGGCGATTTCCGTGCTGATGACGGTGGTGATCGGCGCACTGACGAAGAGTATCCTGATCGGGACGAATACGCCGGCATCGATCTTTGATTATGCCTTCGATTATATCTTCATCATCTTCCTGGGGACGCCGGCGATCTTTCTCTATAACATCACGGCCAGTATCATCCGCTCCCTGGGCGATGCGAAAACGCCGGTGTATTTCCTGATTTTCGCAGCACTTCTCAATATCCTGCTCGACTATATCTCCATCGGCCTCATGGGCTTCGGGGTCGAGGGACCGGCCTACGCGACCGTCATCTCCCAGGGGCTGAGCGGCGTACTGTGCCTCGTCTATATGGTGTATAAGTTCCCGATTCTCCACTTCGAGACAGGGGAGCTGAAGCCGGACGGCGAGAAGGTGCTGACCCTGCTCGGTATGGGGATCCCGATGGGGCTTCAGTACTCCATCACGGCCATCGGCTCCGTCATCCTGCAGACCGCAGTGAACGGCCTCGGTGCGATCGCCCTGGCGGCCATCACTGCCGGCCAGCGTATCAGTAATTTCGTCTGCTGTGTCTTCGATTCCCTGGGCGCGACCATGGCGACCTATGCCGGTCAGAATGTCGGGGCTCTGCGCTTCGACCGTATCCGTGAGGGCGTGCGTTCCGCGACGATTCAGGGCTCCATCTATTCGGTACTGATCTGCGTGATCCTGATCTTCTTCGGTGGGGAGATTCCGAAGCTGTTTGTGGATGCCGGTGAAACGGAGGTCATCACAAATGCGCATCTCTTCCTCGTCTGCAATGCGGCGTTCTATATTCCGCTCACCATCGTCAATGTCTGGCGCTTTACGATCCAGGGCATGGGCTTCTCCGGCCTCGCGATTCTCGCCGGTGTCTGTGAGATGGTGGCCCGTGGACTGGTCGGTTTCGTCTTCGTTCCGTGGCTCGGCTACATCGCGTCCTGCTTCGCGTCACCGCTTGCGTGGATCTTCGCAGATGCTTTCCTGATTCCATGCTTCTATCACTGCTTGAAGAAACTGAAAATACAGTATCCTATGAGTGCGTAACGTACAGTTCAGACAGGGGACCCTCCGGGTTCCCTGCCTGAACTGTTTTTTGAACATTCAAAAGGCGGTATCCGCTAAATACATAGTTGCTATATCCGCGCTTGCGTTTTAAAATAAAATCAGCTATGTCTGAATACAGGAGCATGGCGCAGGTTCTATGCTTTAGTAAGTAAAGGTGGAGGATATATCATGACGAAAGATATGGAAACGATGGCCGTAAATGCCATCCGCGTTTTATCAGCAGATGCGATCCAGAAGGCGAATTCTGGACACCCGGGACTGCCACTCGGTGTGGCGCCGATGGCCTATGAAATGTGGGCACATTATCTGAACATCAATCCGGCCGATCCGACATGGGAGGATCGTGACCGCTTTATTCTTTCCGGTGGACACGGCTCCATGCTGCTGTATTCTCTGCTTCACCTGTTCGGCTTCGGGCTCACGAAGGAAGATGTGATGCAGTTCCGTCAGCTCGGTTCCCTGACACCTGGCCATCCGGAGTACGGTCACACGGTTGGTATCGAAGCGACGACCGGACCGCTCGGCGCCGGCATCAGTATGGCCGTCGGTATGGCGGCAGCGGAGAAGCACCTGGCGTCGATTTTCAACAAGCCGGGCTATGAGATCGTCAATCACCGTACCTTCGTCATCGCAGGTGATGGAGACCTGATGGAGGGTATTTCCTCCGAGGCACTGTCACTGGCCGGTACCTGGAATCTTTCCAAGCTGACCGTGCTCTATGACTCCAATAAGATTTCCATCGAGGGCTCTACCGACATCGCGTTCCGTGAGGACGTGGTGAAGCGTGCCGAGGCCTTCGGCTTCAAGACCCTCGAGGTGGATGATGGTAATGATCTTCAGAAGATCGCAGCCGCACTGGATACAGCGCTTCAGGATGATTCCGCACCATACTTCATCAAGGTGAAGACCACCATCGGCTTCGGCTGTCCTGCAAAGCAGGGCTCTGCAGCAGCCCATGGCGAGCCGCTCGGCGAGGAGAACGTAAAGGCGATGAAGGAGACGCTGGAGTGGCCGTCTCAGGAGCCGTTTTATGTGCCGGAGGAGGTATACGCACACTATAAGGCACTCGCGGAGGCGAAGCAGCCGGCAGAGGATGCCTGGAAGAAGCTCTTCGACGAGTACTGTGCGAAGTTCCCGGAGATGGCGGAGCTGTGGGCCCGCTACCACTCGGATGAGGATGTGAAGGCACTTCGTGAGGATGCCGGATTCTTCGCAAAGGCCGAGAAGGCAGAGGCGACGAGAGCCTCCTCTGGTGTCGTCATCAACTACATGAAGGAGAAGCTTCCGAACCTCTTCGGCGGTTCAGCGGATCTCGGACCTTCCAATAAGACCGAGATGAAGGGCGAGAGCTACTTCAGCGCGGAGACACCGGAAGGAAAGAACATTCACTTCGGCGTTCGTGAGATGGCGATGGCCGGTATCGCAAACGGTATGCTGCTCCATGGCGGACTTCGTACCTTCGTAGCGACCTTCTTCGTCTTCAGTGACTATCTGAAGCCGATGGCGAGACTGGCGGCACTGATGAAGATTCCGCAGATCTTCGTACTGACCCATGATTCCATCGGTGTCGGCGAGGATGGCCCGACCCATGAGCCGATCGAGCAGCTCGCGATGCTCCGTTCGATTCCGAACTTCAATGTCATCCGTCCGTGCGATCGTACCGAGACGGAGGGCGCATGGCTGATGGCCCTGGAAGCGAAGGATCGTCCGACAGCCCTCGTGCTGACGAGACAGAACCTCGAGCAGCTGCCGGGTGCGGATGCGCATAAGGTAGAGAAGGGTGCCTACATCATCGATGACTGTGAGGGCACACCGGAGTACATCCTGATCGCAACCGGATCCGAGGTTGCGCTTGCTGTAAAGGCGAAGGCGGAGCTCAGCGCGCAGGGAAAGAAGGTCCGTGTCGTTTCCATGCCGAACATGGAGGCCTTCGACCGTCAGGATGCGGCGTATAAGGAGTCGGTACTTCCGAACAGCGTACGGAAGAGAGTCGCCATCGAGGCACTTTCCGATTTCGGCTGGTATAAGTATGTCGGCCTGGACGGTAAGGTCGTCAGCATGCATGGCTTCGGTGCGTCCGGTAACGGTTCGCTTCTCTTTAAGCACTTCGGTTTCACGGTGGAGAATGTCGTGGAAACCGTAAACAGTCTCTAGGAGGTGAACCGTATGAGATTTTTTATCGATACAGCAAATGTAGATGAGATTCGTGAAGCAAATGACATGGGTGTCATCGCCGGCGTCACCACCAATCCTTCCCTGATCGCGAAGGAAGGCCGGGATTACATGGAGACCCTGAAGGAGATCACAGAGATCGTTGACGGTCCGATTTCCGGTGAGGTGAAGGCCAGCACGACCAGTGCCGAGGGCATGATCGCCGAGGGCCGTGAGATTGCGAAGCTTCACAAGAACATGGTAGTGAAGATTCCGATGACCACCGAGGGACTGAAGGCCGTTAAGGTGCTTTCAGCGGAAGGCATCCACACGAATGTGACACTGGTCTTCTCGGCATCCCAGGCACTGCTTGCAGCCAGAGCAGGTGCGACCTATGTTTCCCCGTTCCTGGGCCGTCTCGATGATATCTCCACCGACGGTATCGCCCTGATCCAGGACATCGAGGATATCTTCCAGATGTATCCGGATATCGAGACCGAGGTGATCTGTGCCTCCGTCCGTCATCCGATGCACATCGTTGAGTGCGCGAAGACCGGCGCAGATATCGCTACCGTTCCGTTCAAGGTGCTCATGCAGATGGTGAAGCATCCGCTCACCGACATCGGCATCGAGCGTTTCCGCAAAGACTACGAAGCCGTATTCGGAAAACAGAACTGATGAAATGAAAAGGGGCTGTCGCTTGTGCGACAGCCCCTTTTTCAAGCCTTACTTATCGAAGACGACGTACTTCGGAATGCCGTTTTCGAACTTACAGGAGCGCTCACCCTGCACGAGCGGACGCAGATACTCGAGCATCTCTTCGGTGACACCGTTGCCCTCGGAGGTGATCCAGCTGTCCGGGACCTTTTTCTCCCGATCGGCGATGTCTGCGATGTCCGCGGCACCGTAGGCTACACTGTACGGGTGATTCGAAGTACGGGTCAGCGTCGACATCACGCCATTCTGCCCATCGACAGCGAGGCGGACGGCATTACGACCGAGCTCGGTCGACTCCGTGATGTCGGTCTCGGAGAGGAGATGGCCTGCACAGCGCTGCAGGAGATTCAGCTCGATGTAGCGCACCTTGCAGCCGATATTTGAGCGGATCGCGTTCTCCAGCACCTTGCCGGCACCGGTCGCGATGGTATGACCGAAGGCATCCGTCGACTGGTCACGATCGGCATAATCGCAGATCATCTTACCGCTGCGGTCACGGATACCCTCACTGATGGCGACGATGACATCCTTGCCGACCGCGAGCTCACCCCGGAGATCGGAGATGAAGTCGTTCAGATCGAACGGACGCTCCTCCAGATAGATGAGATACGGAACGTTGCTGTTTGCGCTCTCAGCGAGTGCGGCCGCTGCCGTCAACCAGCCGGCATTTCTGCCCATCATCTCGACGACGATGACGTATGGTGTATCGTATACCTCGAGCTCGCGCTCCAGCTCGGAGATGGAGGTTGCGATATACTTCGCGGCAGAACCGAAGCCAGGACAGTGATCGATACCGTAGAGATCGTTATCGATGGTTTTCGGTGCACCGACCACGACGATGTTCGGAATATGATGCTCCTTAATATAATCGGAGAGCTTCCAGACGGTATCCATCGAGTCGTTTCCGCCGATATAGACGAAATAGCCGATCTCATGCTTCTGGAAGATGCGGATGAGCTCCTCGAACTCCGACGGGTCCTGTGCCGGATCCTTCAGCTTGAAGCGGCAGGAGCCGAGTGCGGCGGCCGGGGTCACGGCCAGGGTGGCGAGCATGTCCTCGATGTGTTCGATACCGCTCAGATCCAGGAACTGCTCACGCAGCACGCCCTGGATACCATAGCGTGCACCGAGCACATCGCTTACCTCCGGGTTCTGGATGGCGGCTTCGATGATGCCGGCCAGCGTGGCGTTGATGGCAGACGTCGGTCCACCGGACTGTGCGACTAAAAGCTTCTTTCCCATAGCTTCTCCTTCAAAACGGTGCATACCTGCAGATGATGAATCTCAGGTATGGCATATATATGATGATTCGGACGGGCCCCGGTACACTGTACCGACGATGGATTTCTGTAGATATGCGCGATGCAGGCCCCGATTTGTCAGTATATCATACTTTTTCCTTCTTTACTGCAAAAGCGACGACCTTTTCGCGCGCATATTCGGCGGCCTCCTCAGCGCTCAGCTCTTTTACGAAAGCAGCACGCTGCGCGCGGATGGCACCCGGACCTGCCCCTCCGGGTCGTTACTGTCCGCAGAGCCCCGCCTTGACTTACCTACGTTTGAACAGTAACTCCGGGTCCCCTGTCTGAGCGGCTATCCGCAAGAAGGGGCTTGTATTTCTGTGCCCTTTGCGATATGGTGAATAGATAAGTGCCGGAAAACGGGCACTGGAACGTTGTGTAGTGCCACGCGGAGGGTGGTAAGTGAATTTATGGTTGGACGATTGTTACTGCTGATTGTGCTGATTCTGATTAATGGACTTTTTTCCTGCGCAGAGATTGCCGTGCTGCAGGTCGGCGATGCGAAGCTTCGCAAGCTGAGTGAGGATGGCAATAAACGGGCAGACAAGCTGCTCAGGCTGACTGTAGAGCCGGCGAAGTTTCTCTCGACGATTCAGGTGGCGATCACGCTGGCCGGATTCCTGTCGTCGGCGTTTGCGGCTGACAGCTTCGCGAAGCCACTCACCGATGTGGTTCTGCTGACCGGACTTCCGGTCGCACGGGATGTCATCGAGAACGTCGCGATCATCCTGATCACCATGATTCTTTCCTATGTCAGCATCGTGTTCGGCGAGCTGATTCCGAAGCGGCTGGCACAGGCCTATACCGAGAAGATCGCACTCAGCATCGCCGGTATCCTGGATCTTGCATCGACGATTTTCGCCCCTTTCGTATGGCTCCTTACCGCCTCGACCAATCGTGTACTGCGCATGATGGGCATCCGGCCGGAGGATGTCGAGGATAAGGTGTCCGAGGAGGATATCAAGCTGATGCTCGATGAGGGTACCGAGAAGGGTACGATCGAAACGACGGAAAACGAGATGATCCAGAACGTCTTCGAGTTTAACGACCTGACCGTGGAGGATGTCTGCACACACCGTCCGGATGTGGCGATGCTGTACCTCGAGGACACGGACCGTCAGTGGCGGAAGACGATCTACAGCCACCGCTATGCGATCTATCCGATCTGTGGCGAGGATGACGACGATATCGTCGGTGTACTCGATACGAAGGACTATTTCCGCCTGCCGGATCAGTCCCGTGGAAACGTCATGAAAAACGCGGTCGACAAGCCGTTCTTCGTGTCGCAGAACATGAAGGTGTCAGATCTTTTCGCGACGATGAAGCGCACACGGAAGTACTACGCCATCGTCATCGATGAATACGGCGGCATGACCGGTATCGTCACCGTACATGACCTGATCGAGGCCCTCGTGGGTGATCTGCAGGATGAGGATGAAGTACCGGAGCCGGATCCGATCGAGGCCATCGGCGAGAACGAGTGGATCGTTCTCGGTACGGCGGATATCGAGGACGTCAACGAAAAGCTGAAGGTGAACATCCCGACGGAGGATGCGGATACCTTCGGTGGTTATCTGATGGGCATCATCGGCACCGTGCCGGATGATGGCAGCTCCTTCCATCTCGAGACGGATGAACTGAACGTCGATGTCGCCTACATCAAGAACCGGCGCATCGGAAAGACGATCGTTCGGAAGAAAGTGAAGGAAGACGTGGATGAGCAGGAGAAATAAGCATTGACCTCGCCTGTATGCGTAGAAATTCAGCTCATCATTCTTTAAGAGATATGCTATACTATCCTCGTGTGCTTGGAGCACAGGAGGATAGTTTTATGTTGAACGAAAATAATGCAGAGAAACCGGTAAAGCTGATCGAGCGGAAGCTCGCTTATCAGGGCAAGGTCATCACGGTCTACGATGACTATGTGGATGTCGGTGGGCATAAGACCCACTGGGATTTCATCCATCATAAGGGAGCGGCTGCGGTACTGCCGGTGCTTCCGGATGGACGTATCCTGATGGTGCGTCAGTTCCGTCATGCCCTCGACCGCTATACCCTGGAGATTCCGGCGGGAAAGCGCGATCGGGAGGACGAGCCGTTTGAGGAGTGTGCGATGCGCGAGCTCGAGGAGGAGACCGGATATAAGACGGATCACCTCGATTTTCTGCTGTATGTGAATACGACCATCGCCTTTCTCGATGAGAAGATCGGCATCTATGTAGCGGATCATCTCGAAAAGGGGAAGGTGCACTGGGATGAGGATGAGGAGCTTGGGGTCGAGGCCTGGGAGCTCAAGGATCTGCAGCAGCTGATTTATGAGGGGAAGATGACGGATGGAAAGACCGTCGCAGCGATCATGACGTACGCTGCAAAGTACCATAAGAATTAAGCGATGATGCGACGGGGCTTCTTTGCAGGCCCCGATCCGTCTGTACGGCGAGGGCATCGCCGGTATATTACGAAGTGAAAAGCGAGGAGACGTTATGAAGAGAGAGCATTTGGAAGATTATGTACTGACCA
>ERZ1034980.1020-NODE-1020-length-17556-cov-9.263242_pt1 | contig 17556 bp, 12 predicted proteins | sample MGYA00520622_ERZ1034980 | MGnify/ENA primary metagenome ERZ1034980 (study PRJEB33766, sample SAMN09781791) | gut metagenome | biome: gut microbiome | host: Homo sapiens | place: Madagascar | study: EMG produced TPA metagenomics assembly of the PRJNA485056 data...
CATGTTGTCGCTTCCATGAAGAAAGTGGGCGTGCCATCCCTCGTCTACTACCCGAAACCCCTTCACCAGATGAAGGCCTTCGGCGGTCACGTCGTCCAATCGTTCCCAAACGCCGAACACTACGCGCGGTGCAACTTTGGCATTCCATTTTCACCCTACATTACCGAGGAGGAGCAGGACGAGGTCGTCTCTGCTGTCCTCGCAGCTCTCTAGACCAGCACGTATGGGAAGGAAGGAACATGAAATACGCTCTTATTGGCTGTGGAAGAATCGCAGTCAACCATATCAAGGCTGTCGCCAACAACAACTTGGATCTCGTTGCCGTCTGTGACATAGACCCTTCCAAGTTCGATACCATGTTCGAGAAGGCCGGCTTCGGTGACTTCCCCGGAACTGAGCGTTGCAGTGACTACTCCGCGATGCTCGACGCTCACCCTGAGATCGAGCTCGTTGGCATCGCGACCGAGAGCGGCGAGCATGCGAAGATCGCCCTCGACTGCATCGAGCGCGGCATCAACGTTATCATCGAGAAACCGATGGCAATGTCCATGCAGGACGCCGATCTGATCGTCGAGCGATCCCACGAGAAGGGCGTTAAAGTCTCCGTCTGTCATCAGAACCGCTTTAATCTCGCTATCCAAAAGCTTAGGGAGGCACTAGATGGGGGTCGTTTCGGGACTATCTCCCATGGTTCGATCAATGTTCGCTGGAACCGTGGCAAATCCTATTACGAGCAGGCGCCCTGGCGAGGAACATGGGAGCAGGATGGCGGCACGCTCATGAACCAGTGCATCCATGGCATCGACCTGCTCAGATGGATGCTCGGAAACGAGGTCGAAGAAGTCTACGGTGCCACGCGGCAGCGTTTTCATGACTACCTTGAGGCCGAAGATGTGGGCGTTGCCGTCCTGAAGTTCAAGAACGGCGCTGTTGGCACCATCGAAGGCACCGCAAACGTTTACCCAAAGAATCTCGAGGAGACGCTCTACGTTTTCGGAGAGACAGGCACCGTCAAGGTCGGCGGCACCTCGACGAACAACATTGACGTATGGGACTTCGCTGAGGAGACCGGCGCCGATGCAGAGACGAAGAGACTTCATGAGGTCACGAGCAATGTTTACGGCAATGGACACACCGCGCTCTATGCTGACATGATTGACGCCATCAAGAATGACCGCGCACCCTATGTGGATGCCATTGCTGGTAGGAATGCACTTGAAATCGTGCTTGCGATTTACAAGAGTCAGAAGACCGACGAGCCTGTCAAGCTCCCTCTACAAAATTTTGCCTCCATTGACATGGCCGGCGAGTTCGGCAAATAGGAGCTAATTTGCCTATTCTGAAACATATTCAAACGTTGCGGCACGTTGGAGTTGGACCATCTGTTAAATGGGCACGGGACAGGGCCGTTGCACCTCTAGTCCCCGCTATCCACAAGATGCGCTGGTCGAAACACTCATCTGAGGCTGGGTATTCCGGGCTCTCCGCCGAGCACCACGAGATTCCTCTCGTAATCTCGCTAACAACGTTTCCTGCGAGGACGAGGACTGTGCATCTCGTTGTCGAGTCATTGCTCATGCAGACCTGTAAGCCTGACATGCTTGTACTTTGGCTCGCGCGCGAACAGTACCCGGGCGGCGAGGCCGATTTGCCAGAGAGCTTGATCGGATTGAAGAGGTACGGCCTCGATATACGTTGGTGCAGTGACATGCGCTCATATAAGAAGCTCATACCGACACTGCGCGAGTTTCCAGGGGCCGTAGTGATTACGGCGGACGATGATATCTACTACGGACCGCATTGGGCCGAAAAGCTTTACCGTGCCTACATGGAGAATCCTAGGGCGGTGCACTGTCACCGGGTAACGAAGTTCTACAAGGACGAGGGTCGTTGGTGCGCTTTTCCTGGCGGATACGATGTGTACCCATTTCCGACTTACCTCCATAAGCTGACGGGGGTCGGTGGCGCGATATATCCACCCCAACCACTACCCCCCGAGATGGTGGACGAATCGCTATTCATGAAGATCGCCCCAACAAACGACGACATTTGGTTTTGGCTGATGGCGGCGCGTGCGGGCCTGCCCTGCAACGTGGTGCGGGGCAGTGAGCCCGCGCTCTTCTATGTGGAGGGCTCGCAGGAGCAGGCGCTTACTAAGGTAAACGACCAGGGAGATAGACTGTTCTGGAAGCAGTTTGGCGCAGTGCTCAAGAAGTTTCCCGATGCGGCAAGGTTGCTCGACAATGAATGGAGCAGGGTCCGAGCTATTAACGGCGCGGGTACCTTTAAGGAGGAATAAACCGTGACAATCAGCTCTAAGCTTAAGCGTCTGGCGGCAAGTGTCGACACGTACGGGTTCGCCTATATAATCGAGCGCGCTAGAGCACCCCACAACCAGCTCGGGAGCCTTCCCTGCATGAGGAAGAGGCAGGAGCTCTATGCGAGCATGTCGGTGGCGGAGCGAGCTGCCGAGCTCGAGAGGCTCTTCATGTGCGGCACGGGAAGGAGGCTCGACCTCTCCAATCCTAAGACCTTTAATGAGAAGATGCAGTGGCTCAAACTCTACGGGGAATCAGACCTCAGGGCGCGCCTCATCGACAAGGTGATCGCCCGCGAATGGGTCGCCGAGAAGGTTGGCGAGAAGTATGTCGTGCCAATGCTCGGCGTTTGGGATTCCTTCGACGAGATCGACTTCGACTCTCTGCCTGACCGGTTCGCTCTCAAGTGCAATCACGGCGCGGGATACAACATCATCGTCCATGACAAGTCGAACCTTGACCTTGCCAACGCGAAGGTCAAGGTCGATGAATGGATGGGTGAGAACTACGCCTACGGCCACATGATGGAGCTGCAGTACGAACACATTGCGCCCAAGGTCTTTGCCGAGGAATACATGGAGAACGCCGGCGGCGACATCTACGACTACAAGATTTATTGCTACGACGGTGAGCCACTCTACACCCAGTTCCTCTGTGACAGGGCAACGGGCCTTCGCATGGCGTATTTCGACAACGAATGGAATAAGCAGACGTTCCGGTATTCTCAGCACGCTCTAATTGATGAGAATATTGAGTGTCCTGAGAATTTCGACGAGATGCTCGACGTGGCTCGTGCGCTCTCGGAGGGTTGGCCGTTCGTGCGTGTCGACCTGTACCGTCTGGATGACGGGACGGTCAAGTTCGGCGAGATGACTTTCATCCCTGCCGGCGGCATGATCGACTGGGTTCCAGCCAGCGCCGACCTGTTGCTTGGCGAGGGCATTGAGCTGCCACTTGGCAAGGCCGGGAGGTAGTCCATGCGCGTGCTGATCATCGCCCCCTACTTCGCCCCGAACCCAGAGGTTGCTGCTGTTCGTATGGTGAGTCTGTCGTCGCAGCTCGTTACCGACGGCCATTCCGTTACTGTGCTGTGCCTCTCTCGAGAGGGTCTGCTCCGCGAGAACACACCCGAGGAGTTGACTGCTAGCGTACCCGACGGAGTGCGGACCATACGTTTCGATTTGGACTATTCGACCGCACCACTGGTAGCCGATTACCTGAACGGCAAGCGGTTCGCTCGGGCCCTTTCGAGCTTGGTGGACCCTGCGAACTACGACGTCGTGCTCAATACCTGCGGGCCGTATTACCCGCTGGAGGCAGCATCGATCATCGGGCGCTGGGGAATCCCCTACGTTCTGGACTTCCGTGACCTGGGCGCTATCAACTATCGGCCTGCGATTGTATCAGGCTCCGGGGCCGGCGCGGCCAAAGCCGCGCTCAAGCGGCTCTATGGCAAGCTCATAAAGCGCCGCGAGCGCAGGGCGGTGAGCCTAGCCGACCGCGTCATTTGCATCAGCGGCATCGACCTCGAGGCGATGGAGCGGGCCTACGGCCTGGGCTCGAAGGCGAGCGTCGCCACCAACGGTTTCGACGAAGCCAGGCTCGTCTCCATTCGTCCAAGTGGCGATAAGCCCTTTGACCTCACCGCCGCCGTCTTTGGCAAGTTCATGTACTACGACAAAGACAAGGCGGCTGCCATTTTGGAGGCAATTTGTGAGATTCGGGCGGGTGGTGTTGACGCTGGACTCGCCCACATCGGCAGGAAGTACGACTGGATTGATGGGGTCATGGAGTCCAAGGGCATCGATTCGGCCTGCTACTTGAACCTTGGGCTGATGGAATACCAAGCAGGCATGGCGCGTCTCGGAGACGCCGATTTCTTCGTGGTAGAAGATACCTCGCCTGACGACGTGGGCACCAAAATCTACGACTACATCTTCTGGAACAAGCCGGTCGTCGCTGTGGTGCCGCCTGAGGGGCCGCTCGCCAAGCTGCTCTCTGACTTTGCTAACGGCTTTGTGTGCACGACGAGCGACGAGGTTCGCGCTGCGGTAGAGAGGATTGCGGCGGAGCGTTTGGATTGTCTCGACCCGAACCTCGATCGCGACCAATTCTCGCGCAGGCACCAGAACAAGATTATCGAAGGTGTTCTGGAAGACGCAATCAGGAAGGCGCGAGAGAAATGATTCGCACCAAGGAAGACTTGCGCTGCTATACGGAAGCTGATAAGAGGATGCTCGAGCGGGGGGCGTACTGGTCCTGTGGACTACGTTTGAAAGATCGAGCGGCTGCTGCACCGGTCGGAGCACTGGCACAACCTGTCCAAAACACCCCTCACCGTGTTTTAGGGCAAGCGTCTCTCGCTACAGCTGGTGTGCATGGAAGCTCGGCCTGGATTCTTGTTCCCTCTCAAAGTCTTCGACAGCGGGCTCAGCATCGCGCTCGCTGGTGCTATCGTCGTCAGCTCCTATGCGCGCATCGGCATGAGCTGGAGGATCAACGCGGGCTGGCATGTCCGATGAGGCTCCGACTATCGGCGACGAAGTCTACATTGGGGTCGGGTGTAAAGCTGTTCGAGCGCTTTGAGGTGGCCGACTGCATCGCCGTTGGGACGAACGCCGTGGTGAACAAGAGCTTTGGTGAGACGGATATCTCTATCGGTGGAGCGCCAGCCAATAAGATCTGCGATAAAGGAAAACCCTACTACAAGGGAGGCATGCCGGAATGATAAAGGAGCTAGCCAAGAGAATCCTCTATCCGCATGCCCACTCGTCCGAGGCGTTCGCGAACTATCTTAGGTGTAGGGGCGTCGAGGTCGGCGAAGGGTGTTACTTTTTCGACGCGCAGACCATCAACGTTGATTTGCAGCGGCCGCATATGCTTCGGTTTGGGAAGTACGTTAAGGTAACCGGATATGTGCACATTCTCTGCCATGATTACAGTCGCTCGGTGGTATTGCAATCGTTGATGGGTCACTTCGGAGAGGCTAGAGAAACGGTCATTGGAGACAATGTTTTCATTGGCACTCACGCCATCGTGTTGATGGGTTCCAATATTGGTGCAAACTCAATTATTGGCGCAGGTGCTGTTGTCTCCGGATCATGGCCTGAAGACTCTGTAATCGCAGGCAACCCAGCCAAGCTCGTTTGTTCTTTATCTGAATTTGCCTCAAAACGGCAGGAACGAGAACTCGAGAGTGCCGTTGCTTATGCGAGCGCGTATAAAAAACGTAATGGCTGTTGGCCAAGCGTTAATCAGATGTCAAATGCTTTTGCATGGCTTTATTTGCCACATTCCGAAGAAACTCTTCATAAATGTCCAGGGCTTTTCACGTTAAACGGAGTCGATCCAAATGTGCTCAAAAAGGAATTCCTTAGATCTCAGCCCAAGTTTGATAGTTTTCAAGATTTTTTGGAATATTGCGCCAAGAATCGAGTTTGAAATCGAAGCCTTAGTTAGTAATTCTGGGATGCCAACCTACGCTCCTGCTTAAGAGCGGCTTAGAGTCATCTAAATGAAGTGCAGGTGTGACTTATGATCCATTACCTGCAGAAGTAGTCACAATTCGTATGAATTAATGTTCTTTGACAATTGGAGAATGACATGAAGATCGCTGTCGCCGGTACCGGTTACGTCGGCCTGTCCCTCGCCGTCCTGCTCTCGCAGCACAACGAGGTCCACGCGCTGGACATCGTGTCCGAGAAGGTCGAGAAGATCAACAACTACCTGTCGCCCATCCAGGACGACGAGATCGAGCGCTTCCTGGCGGAGGCCGAGGCGGGGGAGCGCGAGCTCGACCTGCACGCCACCGTCGAAGTGGAAGAGGCCTATGCGGGCGCCGACTACGCCGTCATCGCAACGCCCACCAACTACGACTCGGACAGGAACTTCTTCGACACGAGCTCCGTCGAGGCCGCCATCGCGGCGGTGCGCTCGGTGAACCCGGACGCCTGGATCGTTATCAAGTCGACGATCCCCGTCGGCTACACCGCGGGCCTGCGCGAGAGACTGGGCGACAGCAAGATCTTCTTCAGCCCCGAGTTCCTGCGCGAGAGCAAGGCGCTCTACGACAACCTGCACCCCAGCCGCATCGTAGTGGGCGCGCCCAAGGAGGACGTCGACGCCGTCGCGGCTGCCGAGCGCTTCGCACGCCTGCTCGCACAGGGCGCCGACCCCGCAGAGCTCGAGCGAGTCAACGCCGACGGCTCCAAGGGCATCCCGGAGCTCGTGCTGGGCACCACCGAGGCCGAGGCCGTCAAACTGTTCGCCAACACCTACCTGGCGCTGCGCGTGGCCTACTTCAACGAGCTCGACACCTACTGCGAGGTCCGCGGCCTCAACACCCGCGACGTCATCGACGGCGTGTGCCTGGAGCCGCGCATCGGCAGCCACTACAACAACCCCAGCTTCGGATACGGCGGCTACTGCCTGCCCAAGGACACCAAACAGCTGCTGGCCAACTACAAGGACGTGCCTCAGAACCTGATCGAGGCCATCGTGGATGCCAACCGCACCCGCAAGGACTTCGTCGCCGACGAGGTGCTGCAGATGGTGTGGGACCGTGTGTACGCCGGCAAGGAGAAGCCGGTCGTAGGCGTCTACCGCCTGACGATGAAGTCGAACTCCGACAATTTCCGCGCGAGCTCCATCCAGGGCGTCATGAAGCGCGTGAAGGCCAAGGGCGTGCCCGTGGTGGTCTACGAGCCCACGCTGGACGCGCCGGAGTTCTTCGGCTCCGAGGTCACGCACGACCTGGAGGCCTTCAAGGCCGGCTGCGACGTGATCGTCGCCAACCGCTGGAGCGACGAGCTCGCGGACGTAGCGGACAAAGTGTACACGAGGGATCTGTTTAAGCGGGACTAGGGGAGAGGGGACTTTCCCAAGTTGGGCAGCTTCAGTCATTCGCTAGGTTAACTGCATCGAGAGCGGGCGAGTATCGGCTAGCGCCGATACTCGCCCGCTTTTTTCTTTCGGCTTCGATTTTTTTAGACGATCGATATTAATCTATTCGAAGCGCGTGCTCTGATGGGTTTGAACTGACAAATTTCAACGTGTAATTACATGCCATCGAAGAGACGAGGGTATAAGTCCAACGATATGAATAATCCCTACTCTTCTGAGATTGCATTGCAATGTAATCTTTAAACCTCTGATGTCGCTATTTGCGTTCAATGGGGGTATGCATGAAAGGATGAGAATTGTCGTCGGAATACTGCCAGCCTGGCGCAGGCGACCCATATTGGTTCGAATGGTATGTCGGACTCGACTACGTGATCTCCATGCTCGCAGGATTAGATCAAATTGAGTCCGTGACTTTTCAAGAAGTCGGCCTTGAGGGGGTTGATGACGTCGTTGTCCGACGTTCGCATGGGCTTCCCATGGTGTGTGTCCAAGTGAAGCATAAAAAAGCTTCGACAGCGACCGCAAACAACCTGACGTTCGGATCGTTGGTGGCGGAGGGTGAATCGGGTGAAGAACAGAGTCCCAATAAATCTCTGCTTGCCTCTTTCGCGGCAGGATGGAAGCAGGTTTCGCGTGAAGAAGAGGCAATTCCTGAAATTATTTTGTACACGAATCGTTCGCTGGGCAAAAATAAGACAGGTGCGGAGTATATGGGAAAGCCCTACAAGAGGCTTCCCCTTGGTGAGTTCTGGGACAAACTGTCCGTAGAGCTCGGGTCTGTTGCGTCGTCTTCCGATATCACTTTCGACGACCCCGACCTCGATATGCAGTGGCACGAATTCGCCGACTCAACAAAGCTTGAGGAACCTGATATCGTGCCTTTCCTGAGAAATCTAACGATCAGGGCAGGCGCTCCGTCGCTTCACGACGAAGAGATCAAGCTAATGGGTAGATTAAGAGATGAGGTATGCGGAGGGTCAGAAGAACTGGCTTCCAGAGTATTCGACCTGCTTGCCGCCGAGCTCCGGAGATGGACCACTGCGGCGGGCGACAATATGGTTAGTGCGGAGATCGCCCGGAAATGCGTCTGCAAGCTTAACCGAAATCCAATGGATATACCAATCGAGGTCCCCATCCCTATACCAGTTTTCCCGAGTAGGGAGCGACTGTGCTTACTTTTGCGTGACAGATTGGAATCGTCCAATAGCAGGGTCATATTTCTCCAGGGAGGTCCTGGCTCTGGAAAAACGAGACTGGTCAGCTGCCTATGCGAGCGGATGAGCCCACGTCCCTTCAGGTTCTATGCATTCAAGCCCTTGGATGTCGATGACTTTAGCTATTCACCTGATGCCGGCATCGTCTCTCCCAGGGAACTGTGGGGTACCTTGCTGAATCAGCTTCGTGATACACCTGAACTTGCCGAGGAGAAGCCTAAAATACCTATTTTCAATGAACTTTGCACCGATGACGAGCTTCGGTGTGAGGTCTTAAGGCTTGCCAAATCGCTTTCAACCAAGCGAGGCTGCAAGACGATTCTTGTGATTGACGGCATCGATCATGCCGCACGGGCCAAGGAGAGATTAACTTTTTTGGAGCACCTCCCCTCACCAAAATCGATTCCAGAAGGCGTTCAGATTCTCGTCTCCGGCCAGCCAGCTAATCTATACTCCGCCTACCCACAATGGCTCAAGGGGGAGCACGTCGGTGTCGAGATGGAGCGCCTCCCCAATATCGACGCTGATGACGTTAACGCCCTCTTGTCGGATAGGGCCGACTTTTCAGACCGAGAGACCCTCGTCCTCTCCAATGAGATCATCAATATAACCAATGGGAACACCTTGTCTGTGGTGTATGCGGTTCACGCAATCGCTGGTGAGACGGATTGTGGCTGTGCCATTGAAAAGCTGCGGTCATTGGGCCTTTCGGAAAACGTCGAGGAATACTACGAGTCTATCTGGAAGAAAGCCAATGATGAAATTCAGCAACATCACGGAAGTGGATCGAACGCGCTGGGTCTCATCGCTTCGTCGATGCACCTTCTCGACGGAGCGGTCTATCCCAAGCTCCTATGCAGTGCGTTTACCGATTCTTTTTCGGAGGAGTACGTGGTGGCACGCGACATCGCTATTCTCTCTCCTTTGCTGAGAAAGTGCGCCGACGGATCCACTCGCCCCATTCACAACGATTTCAGGCTCTTCGTAAGTTCTAAGGCTTTGGAGCCCGGTATGGAAGGATACCTTCGTTTTGCGTCCGGCAGCCTCGCCGATGCCGCGTTGGGGATGGAGGGTGACGTGGTCCGATCTTGCTATGCTGTTCGTTTGCTTGCCGCCTCTGGTCGAGTTGAGGACTGCATCAGTCTATTTGACACGTCGTACGTCATCGATGCCGTTGCCCATGGCGTTCCTTGGAGTCTTCTCTGCGAGCAGGCGAAGACGGTATATGGAATGGCATGTGAGTCGGGGAAGCTGGAAAACGTGCTTAGGGTCCAACTTGCCCTTTCGACCCTTTCACAGGTAAATGAGCACTTCGAGTATTGGCTCGAGCGCAGGCCCTTTCTTCACCTCGAGGAATTGGTGGGCATGGACTACATGGTGCCGCCCCTCAACAAGGAGACAGCCACCTTGTATGCAACGACGCTCGAAAGATGTCTCTGGTTGCTTAAAGACGCCGGGTGCACGGAGCAGAGCGACGAGCTGTACGGCATCTGGTTCTCTGGCCTTTCTCCTCTAACAGCATTGAATATATTGTCGGATTCCGATGAGGAAGACGGAGTCCTCGAGGAAGACAACAGTGCTTCCATGCTGATGTCCGCATGGGGCGGTTTCGCCGCGACTCGTGGGCTCGATTTTGACGATTTTCTATTCGCCGACGATCTCGGGGGTGATGCGGAAAATCTGCAGTGCCGTTTTCGGGACGCCTTCATGAGAGGTTTATTAATGCAGTCTTCACTGGAAGACGACGACCTCTCTAAGATCGCCGGGCTTTCGATCACAGTAGAGGCAGCTACGAACATGATGCGCGATTTACTGAACGGAGCACTTCCGGCATCGCGCACTGCGCAACGCGCATTCTTCTCAAAGCTTTCGGCTTACTCGTTTAAACTTGAAATCGGTACCATAGCCTACGCCTTGTGCTTGTCAGAGGGGCTGCACGTGTCTAGTGCCGGCAGGTCCGAGCCGTTGCTGTGCCATAGGGAAGGAAATGTCTATAGTGAGGGCTTTACCCTCGGCTTGTTTGCAGAGAGCTTCATTTTCGGTTACGAATCCGACCGCGACGGTTTCGATGCCATGGGACTGGACATGGATGCGACGATCGCATGGATGGATCGCTCCGACAGGGAGTACCTGTCTATCGTCAGAACGTTGCGGGCCTCGGCCTGCCTCGGATATGCCGTGGGACATGGCGCGACCATATTGCCAGGAACCGACGCGGCGCGCGTTTTGGAAGAGTGGGCACAGGCTCCGCATTGGCCCGGCTTATTGACTATGGAGACATGTGCCGTGCCATACATCGCATTCGTCTCCGCGAAAGGCGTGGACCTTTGTGCAAAAGCGTTCGAGGAGGAAGATCTAAAGGGTTTCATTTTTTCTAGAAAGCCCCTTTGCGCAAAGCTGAGGATGATCAAGCATCTCCAGAAGATAGGCAGTGAGATTCCTAGACGCTATCTCTCGAAAGAGTATGGACCGGACGGGTCGATTTTGCTGGCATCACAGGATGCCTCTGAGATTCACGACATGCTAAGGCCCTTGCTCGCTTCTTACGATCGAGATCTCGCGATGCATTGCGATGAGGCTATCCTCTTTGGGTCGGCTCGCTTCACCGACCACAAGGACTACTCACTGTCCAATCTCGTTGAGACTTTCGAAACGCTTTCTGAGTTCGGGATGGCAACTGAAACTCACGCTTTTGAATTGCTCGAGCTGGATAATGCGGCATCGCAATCGGGTGACAACAGGATGTCTAGCGTGCTGATGGAGAAGGTGGCGGATTGGGCGGCGAGTGAAGGTCCCGCACAATTGTCAAGAATCCGCTCGCTGCAGCCGGAGTATAGGTATGACCATTGCCTTATCGAACATCAACTCAAGTCTTTGCTGGCGAACGCAGCGTGCTTAAGCGATGTGCTGGCTGTATTTGCTGGCATGCTCGGGAACTCGTCTTGTTGCTCGGCCGAGGACGTAGAGGGGCTCCGTTTCTGCCTTAAAACATGTAGAGATAAAGCGGTTGAACTCGGATGTGAAGATGGTTTCGAGAGTGAGGTTACTGAAATAGAGAGCGCCATCAAAGACGCGCCAATAACCGAATCGTTTAAATCTGGGGTTGAGAATTCCATCGCAGATGTCCCTCGAGATCTTAGTGACCTATCGGATGAAGAGGTAAAGGATGTCGCGTTTCGACAAGAGATTGATCGCTGGTATTGGGAGCCCGTTGCCAAGGCTTGCTCGGAGTTGGTCGGTCGAGGGCAAGAAAGAAGTGAGGTCTTTAACAGCCTTGTGGAAACGCGTGGCACTGCTCTTTGCAAAGAGGGATGGGCTCATTTCTCCACATCTGTAACCGAACTGATTGACGGCATCGCGAGCTACTCCGATGATGAGTTCTTTTTCAAACTGCTCTCGTGGAGGAACCGAGGGTTGGAAAGATACGGCTTTGGAGCCGCCCCAAACGATATCATGCATGCAATTATGGTCAGAGCGAGGGTGAGAAACCCGGCGCTTTTCGAGGTGATATTTGAGCTCGAGTGTGACAGCAAACGAAGGTGGGTCACCTGCAATGGAAAGTGCGATCTGGCTGCTTTGGAAAAGAAATCATCCGGTTTGCCCGAGCCGGAATTGTTGCCTGAGCTTGTGTCGGACATCCTGCTCGATTCGATCCTCCCTGAAGACCCACATAGGACAGAAAACGCAGTGCGGGGAATCGTCTGGGGCGGTTTACGTTTGAAAAGCATGAGAGAGCGCGTGTGCGAAGGGCTGGAGGTTCTTCGACCGTATGAACGTATCTTGCTCGAGAAGGTTCTCGGTCGCTGGTGGTGCGCTTTCCCTGGAGACGATGTGATCTGGGACTGCTTCACCGAGCTTGTCGATAAGGTTAAAAGGGCGGATGAGGCTTACCTTCTCTCAATTTATACCGGAGCACCCGGGATTATTCTCAAGCCAGGGATTGACGACCCACAGTTGACCGAAAACAGCAGCTGCGAGGTTCCATCTAGAATAGAAACCTTCCTATCGGAAGCTTATCGCCTTTGCGGTGACAGCTGCGAGGACGTCAAAGAAGCCCTGGAATTATGTCGCGGAGGGGAAGTCCGACCGTTTGTTAAACGATATATGCAAGATGACGGGGTCATTTTTCCAGCGTGCGGACAGGAGGATTACGGCCAGGAGCTCCTCTATGCTGGATTGTGCCATGGGCGTTGGCGGGCCATTCCGAGCTGCGTAGCCGCTTCGATCCTTGTGGATCCTGCTGACGTATGGTGCTTCTCGCATTTTCCCTTATTTAAGGACCCGCTGGCATTTGGGGTGTCAAAGATTATCGAGTTATTCGAGGCTGGAACGATTAGTGAAGCAGGAGGCGCCGCGGCCAGACTGCCTATGGTCGAGTTGAATGAGGGCGAGGCATGCCTAGGCTGGAAGTTGTATATCCCATATAGAAACCAAGATGAACAATACGAGTATTATGGCACCGCTCGCATAGCGCCGCTTGATTGCGAAAGCCCAGACGACGTTATTGATAGGGAGTACGGATGCTTTGGGCTACTATCGGGAGAAGGAGGGGGATTAGCCTCCTCCTTCTCCCGAAACAGCATATCCTTGTGCAATGCACTGGCCGGTGGCATAACCATGACGTTCTGCGATTGCCAGGTATTCCCTTCCCGTGCTATGAGGGCTCTTGGTTTCCTTCCAAAAATCGATAATCCTCTAGTTTGGGTTGATGCGTTAGGAAACCGAGTTACTTGGTTCGAGCAGTTTTGCTTCCCCGTGGAAAAGGGCTTTCGTCATTCTGCCTACTATCAACAGCCGCGGTTATGGAGGTGGGTCTTTAACAAGGAGCTCGTGGAGAAAGCCGCAAAAGAACATGGATGCCGAATCTATTGGTCAACGGAGTCGAGCAATCATATTGACCAGATTAAGGATCGATACGACATGCACGAGGCCATAAAAATGATGTCGCCTTTTGAGAAATGACCGCATGAATCGCGTGAACTGTGATAACAGGAAGGAGAGCGCGTGCACTTGGCACAGCAGCCATATACCCTGTTTCATGTCGAGCGTCGGCTCACCACGTTGCGGGACGCCGTGTACTGCCGGTAGCGCTTGCAGAACCTGTTGCAGGACATCGACGGGGCGCCGGACTCCGCGCTCCTGCAGGCGTACTCCGCCTGCAGGAGCTTGAGCGTGACGGGGATGCTCGGGAGGACGTTTAATTGCGGTGCCGAACGGCAATATCCGGCCGGGTGGACGGCGGTGCTGATTCGCAATGTATGTGGTGTCGAAAGGGCCCTGGAATCATCTAGAAGCTGAATCAGAGAATCCAAAATGCAGAGTGATAATCAAGGTATTGCCAATTGATCTTTAATGGCGGAGGAGACAATGGACCTAACGAATCTACCTGAGTACATCTCAGCGATTGTGGCAATCATTGCGTTGTTCATTTCTTGTTACCAAGCTCGTCTCAGTAATAAACAGTCTCTATTTAATCGACGTTTAAATATTTGGATAACCGTCGATAAACTCATGAGCGTTTACGCAAAAAACGCGAAGAACTTGGAGCATAACGACGAACCGCAACTGGCTATCGACCGGCTATTTGTTTGGCTAACTAACACCACGTACTTGCAATCAATTTCAGCCTCAATAAATCATGTGTTAGATGCCGACTCTCAACTTAAATTGCATTTAAAGCTTGATGAAATGAGAATGGTCGCTATGGAGGCGAAATTTTGCTTCAAAGGAAAGAGTGGAGACGCAATAGCCGAATTCATAGAAGCTTATCAATCCCTTTTGTTTTCAATGTATCAGTATCAGATTTTATTGAATAAGATGAGTCAGAGTGCAAAGGAATATCAATGGACGCTTGTACAGGCTTCTGAAAAGTTACATGAGCCCGATAAACGGAAAGATCTCTTTGAGAAAGAAAGCGCTCTAGCAGCTTCATACATAACTCTATGTCAGCTAAACAAGAGAGGTGCAATTCAGCGCCAAATAAAATTAACAGGCCCTATGTGGTGCTGGGTGAATTGATGGATTACGGGATGATTAGTAATGCAACGGTTCAGATAACGCGACTTACCGCACCTACCCCAAGCTGCGGTAAGTCGCTCGGCCATCAGGATATGGCGCACCACCCTTGCGGTCGGGTCCCATCTGTCCCTGACCTGGTAGACGTACCAGTCGAGGTAGGCCTGCATGTTCATGGGTGACATCCCCGTGAAGCGCCAAGCGTAGCGCTTAAGCCAAGAGCACAGGTCGTTCGCAATCTCCATTCGCTCCAGGTAGACCGGGTCGTTCACGTCCACGCTGTAGGCCTCACTGTCGAGTCCGTCGTTCTTGACCAGCGAGTTGCAAGCCCTCTCCAGGCCGTGAATCAGCAGCGCCCCAGGCGCTATCCTCCCACCCATGGCCTTCTTCACGCGCGCCGAGCTGGGCTTCCCGTGGCCACAGACGACCGCGACGGGATTCTTGTGGACGTCGCTGGCGACGCAGATGCACAGCTCCTGGCGGGACAGGCCACGCTTGCGCGCCTGCCCGTAGCCCTTGGAGTGGTCGGTGTCGTTGATGTGGATCTCGTCCACCCAGATGGTGTCGCGCAGCACGATCCGGTCCCGTTAGCCTGATACCGTGGCGAGCACGCGGTGCCGCCACTCGAAGGCGGTCTTGTAGGTGACGCCGCGCAGCTCGGCCGTGCACTCGACGGGGGCGTTAAGGCACATGGGCCTGATGAAGGAGACCCGGGCGGGAAGCGGCTTTCGGCAGCGCTCGAGGAAGGTGACCGTAAGGGAGTTTGAACCTCCTGCCGCAGCAGCGGCAGCGCCACCTCGGGACGCCGGCGGCGGTGGAGCCGTCCCTCCAGGCGCCGAAACCCGAGCACTTCGGGTCCGGCCCATAGGCCGCGGCGGCCTCGGCGAGCGTGCCCACACCGACCTCCTCGTGGCAGCGCCTCTCGTCTACGGCTTTCCTGAGCGGCAGGAACTCCTCGACGGCGAGGCACGCCACGAGCGCCCTGAAGGGGTTCGCTCTTCCCATATGGATCTGTCCCATCCGCCCGAGCGCCCACCCGGAGGGATTGTCGCCAAACAAAGATCCGGGCGAGCGCTCGGGCAAATTCTCTGTTTGGCTGGGAAGAGCATGGCATTCGGGGACCTTCCGGTCCCCGAATCATCACCTGTTATCTAAACTGTTAGAATTAAAAAATAACGCTAGAAATATAGTTCATTCTTAAAGATTGCCTGCACGATGAAATTTTTCTTTTGGAATATAAACAAACATGATCTTTCTGATCTTATTGTTAGTTTTATTATTACCGAAAATGTAGATGTGGCAATTTTTGCAGAAGCATCAGAAATGGACTTCGCATCGCTTCAAATTAAACTAAACGGTAAATATAGACTTTTAGGATTTAATGAATTTCCTGGTAAAGTACGTTTTTTAGTGAAATCAAATATCAGAGCCTTCGAGTTCATGGACGCGCAGCGTTATTCGATCGGCACTTTTTCTCTTGGATCGTCACTAATTAATATTGTTGGAGTTCATTTACCCGACAAATCATCTGATCCATACGGCAGTGGTCGAGAATATGCGGCTCGTGAAATAATGGAAGAACTAAACGAAAGAGAGCTGCGTTTTGAGCACACCTCCAATGTGATAATTGGTGATTTCAACGCATCGCCCTTCGATCACGAAATGATTAAAGCGACCAGCTTTAATGCAACGCTATATTCGGAAGTCGCATGCCGCCTAAAAACGAAGACGTACTCGTTTCACCAATTCCCTTTTATGTATAACCCTACAATTGAGTTTATTTCCGAGGCGAATGATAACTGCGGATCATTTTATCGATCAAACGGTGCCGACACGTACTATTGGCATTGCTACGATCAGGCCATCGTAAGCCCCGATTTATCCAAAAAAATACTCCGCTACCGTTATCTTCGCTCCATTGGTAACACATCTCTTATTGCCAATAACTCACCAAATAAAGCCTTAAGCGACCATTTGCCTTTATTTATCGCGATTGGAGAATAGATCATGGGTACAGAGAATTTATGGGAAGAATTATTCACTAGCAACGAGATCAATACTACCGACTCGTTCATATCAATCATTGATTCATATGCACGAGATTTGGAATCCGCCTCGAGTAATAAGGTGCATGCTAGATTTACTCGAATTAAAATAACCGAGTCTTCGCCGCTGCTAATCTCACAAGAATATGCCCAGACTTTAAAAGCAGCTTTACAAAATACAAAAGCTGAGAAGGAACAGCTCTCACAAAAGGATGCCAATTCCCTATACGATACTAATAGATATGCTTTTGACATCTACGGTGATGAATACAAATTCCGTGTGTTTACGGCAGATGTTGGCCCCGTTTATCCGGTACGCGTAGAACCCGATAAAGATATTTGTTACGAAGTCGAAGATGACCTCGAGCGTTTTCTTGATTTTTACACTGAAACGCTTAATTACTGGATTAATGATGACGAGTCGGTTCATTCCTTTTTCAAGGTAATTATAAAAAGCCGTAAAATGCAATTCATGGTTAAACGGCTTTCGGGAGACTAATTTAGCGATTTAAAAAGGAGCACGTTCTGAGGGTCAACCTACTCTCATCATCTTATATAAGTTGATGAGAAATGCGATCAAGACTCATTAGAGGAATGGCGGGCTCTCTGACGTTTCCGACATATTCTCCACGAGAGATCTGTACAAGTTGGTCTTGAAAGAGACGGCAACACATAAAGGCAACATGCGAGCACGTGGCGGTTCACGTGCTCGCGCCCAATACGAATTCCTCCTTTCACCGATTGGCAAAACGATTTACACCTAATTATTGGCACTGCGCAGGGGCATTTTCTTTGTTTACTGCTCGATCTCGCTAAACTAATAACTGGTGCTACCAGGGCATTTTCTGGTGCACATTCTATTGGCTCCTACGAAGATCGGAGCGGGTATGTTTGCTGCCGAGTCCTACACCAGCCGTCTTTACATTGCGATCGTTGCCATGGCCTGCCTATGTGTTTTGCTGGGCGGGCCTTCTTATGCCGCGGGCGCGGAGAGCCTCATCATCGCAGGCGCGACGTACTACGAGCCGGGCGTGTCGGGACCCGGCTGGACCTGGACCGATG
>ERZ1034980.1033-NODE-1033-length-17467-cov-22.067942_pt1 | contig 17467 bp, 15 predicted proteins | sample MGYA00520622_ERZ1034980 | MGnify/ENA primary metagenome ERZ1034980 (study PRJEB33766, sample SAMN09781791) | gut metagenome | biome: gut microbiome | host: Homo sapiens | place: Madagascar | study: EMG produced TPA metagenomics assembly of the PRJNA485056 data...
CAGCTTTATTACTTACTTAATAGTATTAACTGGGTGAAGAAATAATGAATAATAAACTATATGCAGCAAAAAACTCTATAATTAAGCAGAAAAAACTTTATAGAATTATAATTACACTAATGATTTTTGGAATAATATCTGGAATACTATTTATATTTTTTATAAGTAAAGAAAGTAAAACTAAAGCCCTAGTAAGTATTAAAAACTTTTTTGATTTAATGAATACATCAACAGGTATTAATTATGGTAAATCACTTTTAAATACATTAGTTAATAATATTGGTTATGTACTATTAATTTGGTTACTTGGAATATCAATAATAGGATTACCAATTACTATCGTACTAGCTTTTATGAAAAGTTTTATAGTAGGATTTTCAATTTCATCTATTATTTCATGCTATAAGGCAAAAGGTATATTAGGAGCATTTTTATATGTATTTCCTCATCAAATTATAATACTTTTTATATATTTGCTATTATCTTTTTATTCTATATCTTTTTCCATTAAATTATTCAAATCACTTTTTTTAAAACAAACTATTAATTTTAGAGTAGTAATGCAAAAATATATAAAAATACTATTAATATCTTTAATAGGTATTATTATTGTATCTTTATATGAGGTATTTATTTCTACTTATTTTATTAAACTTTTTACAATGTTATTAAAATAGTGTATAATTGTTGTTGGTGAAGTTTATGAGTAAAAAAGTTGTAATAGGAATGAGTGGAGGAGTAGATAGTAGTGTTGCGGCTATTCTACTTAAGAATGCAGGATATGAAGTAATCGGACTATTTATGAGAAATTGGGATAGTTCTATTAATAATGACTTCTTAGGTAATCCTAATTTAAATAATAATATCTGTCCTCAGGAACAAGATTATAATGATGCAATTGAGGTATGTAAAAAAATTGGTATACCGCTTCATAGAATAGATTTTGTTAAAGAATACTGGGATAATGTATTTACATATTTCTTAGATGAATTAAAAAAAGGTAGAACACCTAATCCTGATATTATGTGTAATAAATATATAAAGTTTGATGCTTTCGCAAAAGAAGCCAAAAGACTTGGGGCTGATTACATCGCAACTGGACATTATGCAAAAATAAAAGATGGTAAACTTTATAAAAGCTTTGATACTAATAAAGATCAAACATATTTCTTATCACAACTATCAGAAGAACAATTAAAAAACGTTTTATTTCCACTTGGTGATATAGATAAAACTGAAGTAAGAAAAATCGCAAAGGAATATGATTTAATTACTGCATCTAAAAAAGATTCTACTGGAATTTGTTTTATTGGTGAAAGAAACTTCAAAGAATTTTTAAAAAATTACTTACCAAATATTCCAGGTGACATTATTAATATTGATACAAATAAAAAAGTTGGAGAACATATTGGTCTTATGTATTATACAATTGGTCAAAGACGTGGACTTGATATTGGGGGTAACGATGAAAGATTGTTTGTAGTTGGAAAAGATCTAGATAAAAACATCTTGTATGTAGCACTAGGAGAAGACAATGAGTATTTATATTCAGATAGTTGTATAGTAGATAATCTTAACTTTAATTGTTCACTAAGGCCAACTAAATGTAGTGCAAAATTCAGATATAGAGCTACTGATTATCCAGTAGAAATAGAATACCTAAACGATAAAGGGGTATTAGTCAAATACGATAGGATTAAGTCTGTAACACCAGGACAAGCATGTGTGTTTTATCTAGACAACCAATGTATAGGTGGCGGAATTATTAAAGAAGTTAGAAAAGATAATAAAAAATTATGGTATTTGTTATAATAAACTTTAATTATAACAAATACTTTTTCTTTTTAATATAGATAAGTAAAATAAAAAGTGTAAATTTACACTTGTTTTTTGTAAATAAAAGTGTTAAACTTGTTATAGAATGAAGGGTAGGGAAACACTTATGGATAAATTGAATGAATTATTAAGTGATTTAGGAATATCTAAGGTTAGGTTGGCAAAATATTTAGGAGTTTCAAGGCAAATGTTATATAACTATTTGGCATTAAAAGATTTAAATGAATGGCCAAATGAAAAAGCTACTAAGCTGTTTAGTTTGCTAGATGTCGCAAATGAAAAAGAATTTAGTAAAATTAAAATAGATGGTAACTATATAATGGATGTAGAAACCAGACTAAATGAAGGTGTAAAAGATGCTAGTGAACGTGAAGTTTTGACAGATTTAAAGGGATTTAATAAGAAAGAACAAGAATTACTTACAGATATCATTAACCTTTTAAAAGAAAAGCTTCAGGAAGATAATACAAAAGATACATATAATGCATTTGTATATCTATATCATTATTTACAATCTATGGGTTCTTCTAAAGAATTAAAATATATTCTAGCATATATATCTAAATCAATGGGATTTACAAACGCAAATGAATTTTTATTTAATCCAGATCAACAATTTATATTTGAAAGTATAATGTTCTCTGGAATGTCAATTTATCATAATGGAACTGCATCAAAGGTTAAACTTGCTGAATCACATAAAAGATTTGAACAAGATATTGAACATAAGAATGAAGAAAAATTAAGCCGTACTCAAGAATTAAATACTGCAAAAGTTCAAGCATTAAGAGAATTAGGATATAATGCAATCAACGAATCAAATGCAAAAGAAGTATTAGAAAAAATTGCTGAAATACAATCAAGAAAAGTATAAAATTAATTAATATAATAGAGTAGAGTAGTAGTAGAGATACCACTACTTTTTGTTTAGGAGAAAATATGCAAATAATAGAAAATATAATAAGAAAAATATTAATATTCTTCGGAATCATTAAAGAGGAAAAAGACTTACTAAAAGAAAAAAATATTTACAAGAAAAAGAATATAATGACAGACTATAAATTTTATTTAATTTTAAAAGAATTAGAAAAATATAACTATAAAGTTATTCCACAAGTTAATCTAGCTACAATAGTAGAAAAAGTAAACAATAAAAAGTATTACACTGAATTATTTAGAAATATAGACTTTGTAATATTTAATGAGGATTTAACAGATGTATTACTATTAGTCGAAGTTAACGATGCAACTCATAATACTAAAAAAAGAAAATCAAGGGATATTAAAGTAAAATCTATATGTGCTAATGCTGGACTTAATTTAATAACTTTTTATACTAAATATGCAAACGAGAAGTCATATGTATTAAATAGAGTTCTTGCAAGTATTACAACAAACAACAATAACAATATAGAACCAACAAATAATAAAATAGAAACATCATAAATTCATGTAAGATATCATATAAAAAACACCTTCATTCTATTAAAATCAAGTCACCTTTCAACTTCCGATAATTGATATTATGTTGCCTTTTATATTTTTTTAATTGATTTATTATGTATTTCTACTTAGTTATACCATACCTATTATTAAGATTCATTATTTAACTACACTAATTACTACTATAGTAATACACTCTGTAATATAATAAAAAGATCAGATACATCTTAGTTATAAATAAACTACAAATCAATTTAGATTATATATTTTAATAATATTTATTTTATATATAACAGCTAATATACAATAACAATATAATTATATGTTTATATGTAACTAAATGCATTATATACCTTATTAATTTAATGCATCGAGGTGAACAACTATCCATCTTTTAGATTCTTGATGCAAAATACGAATACCTTAAAATATGTATATAACTCCCCTTTTTGGTTAAAACTATAATAGGAGGGGAAATCATGAGCAAAAATAAGCAAATAAAATGTGACGTTACAAATTGCAAGTTTAATGACAATACAGATTGCTGTTGTACATTAGATGAAATAAAAGTTAGTTGTGAATGTGCTAGCGATGATGCAACTGAAAAGAAAGAAACTATATGTGATAGTTTCAAATGTAATTGTGGATGTAAAGATAATACTGAAGAGTAGTTATTATCTTTTAAATGAAAAAGAGTAGGTTCCCCTACTCTTTTTTACTATTTTAATTTTTCTAAGAAACTTTTACCAATACCAGGATTCATTACTTCAAAATTATCTGCTATTGTAGCACCTATATCTGCCATTGTATCTAATATATCCAACTTAGATGGTGATTGAAAACATCTATTATATATAATAACCGGTACATTTTCTCTTGTATGTCCATTTGAGAATGTTGGATCATTACCATGATCTGCAGTTATTATAAGTAAATCCTCATCTGCAAGTTTATTTAATATAAGAGGCATTTCCACATCTAAATCCTCTATACATTTAGCGTATCCTTCTACATCTTTATTATGACCATAAAGTTGATCAAAATCACTTAGATTAATCATACATAATCCAGTAAAGTTTTTCTCCATTATATCAGTTAATTTATTAATTGCTTCACTATTATTATGATTAGATTTTACTACCTTGGTTATACCCTCACCATTAAATATATCATTTATTTTACCAATAGATATAACGCTAAATCCCTTATCTTTTAATGAATTTAATACACTTCTTGCAGGAGGATTAACAGAATATTCACATTTTTCATTAGTAAATCTATATTTCCCTTTTTTTCCTGTAAAAGGACGTGCTATTATTTTATAATCTTCTTTAATAGTTAATCTCCTTATTAATTTACAATAATCATACAATTTAGATACTGGTATAACATCTTCATGAGCTGCTATTTGTAATGTGGAATTATATGTAGTAAACAATATAAGTGAACCATATTCTACATTTCTATCACCTAATTCATTAATTACGTCCAAACCATCATCAGTACTAACTTTATTACCAATTACTCTTGTTTTAGTTAACATTTCAATCTTATCTATAAGTTCTATTGGAAAACCTTTTTCAGTGAATGTATGAAAAGGAATATAGTTTTCAATACCAACCATTTCATAATGACCAACTAAACTATCTTTCCCAGAATTTTTTGGTCTAGCAATTGTATAGTATGCTTCTACATTTTCATTATCATTCATGTTTATTGTATCCATTATTCCTAGTTTTTCTAAGTTTGGTATAAATAAATTACATGCATCATTTACATTTTTTAATGTATTAGCGCCAACATCACCATATTCCTTTGCATCACTTGCTTCCCCTACTCCTAATGAATCCAAAACCATTAGAAAAACTCTTTTAAATTTCATCGTTATAATCTCCTTTTATGTTATCTTTACTGCTTCTAGGATGATATTTCTTATAATCTTCTTTTATTTGATTATTAGATATATGAGTATATATTTTTGTAGTAGAAATATCACTATGTCCTAGAAGTTCTTGAATTGTTCTTAAATCAGCACCATACTCAAGCATATGTGTCGCAAAACTATGCCTTAATGTATGAGGCGATACATCTACATTAATATTTTTTTCTCTTAAAAGCCGCTTAAGTATTTTAAAAAAACTAAATCTACTTAAACTGCCACCTCTACTATTAAGAAATAAAAATTCACTTCTTTTGTTTTTTGATAAAGCCGGTCTATATTCTAGATATTTATTTAGATAAGTTAAAACATATTCTCCAATTGGTACAATTCTTTCTTTATTACCTTTTCCAATACATCTTATAACACAATTCTCTAAATCAACATCAGATAGTTTCAAGCTTAATAATTCACTAATTCTAAGACCCGTTCCATATAATAATTCTAGCATAGCCTTATTACGATAGTCAAACGGGGTTTTACATTCAATATCAAGTAGCTTATCTACTTCTTCAACGCTCATCACTTTAGGAAGAGCTTTTTTTGTTTTAGGTCTATCAATTGTTAATGATACATCATGAGGAATCATACCTCTTTGAAATAAATAATTATGAAAATTTTTAATTGTAGTTAACTTCCTTGCGACTGATGTTATAGTATATTCATTTTTGTTTAAATATATTAAATAATCAGATATATCTTCTTTTCTAACTTTTCCTACAGAAGTTATACCCCTTTTCCCTAGAAAATCCTTATACAATTTTAAATCTTCTTCGTATGACTTTTGTGTATTTTTAGTAAGTCTTCTTTCAAAAGTTATATAATTTAAATATTCTAAGATCTCCTCATCTATTTTATTGTTACTAGTCATATTACTCACCAACTATCATCTAAACAACATAAATATTATAACATATTTCAACCTTATTGAATATACAAATTCTCATGAATATGCTAAAATAAGTACTAGAAAAAGGTGATAATATGGATAAACCACTTGCGCTTAAATTAGCGCCTAAATCATTAAAAGAAGTCTATGGACAATCTCATTTAATTGGAAAAGATAGAGTTCTAACTAATATGGTTAAAAACAAGAAAATATTTTCTATGATTTTGTATGGAAGACCCGGTATTGGTAAAACATCAATCGCAAATGCAATAGTAAATGAATTAGGACTTAGATACAGATTTTTAAATGCTACAATCAATAATAAAAAGGATTTAGATATAGTAATAGAAGAAGCAAAAATGTATGATGGAATCATACTTATTATGGATGAAATTCATAGACTTAATAAAGATAAGCAAGATATACTACTACCACAGCTAGAAAGTGGACTTATTACTTTAATTGGACTAACTACTTCTAACCCCAATCATAGTATTAATCCAGCAATTAGAAGTAGATGTCAACTATTTGAACTAAAAGATTTAGAATCAACTGATATTATAAAAGCTTTAAATATGGCAACTAAAAGTGAATACTTAGAAGGTATAAAAATAGATAAAGAAGCAATAAATTATATCGCTAGTCTTTCCGGAAACGATTTAAGATTTGCTTATAACTTACTAGAAGTTGCATATTCTACATCAAGCAATAAAACAGTTGATATAGACCATATAAAGAGGATTAATAATAAGCCAGTATTTATACATGATAAAAACGAAGATGGCTATTACGACGTTTTAAGTGCATTTCAGAAGTCTATTAGAGGAAGTGATGTGGATGCAAGTCTTCATTACCTAGCAAGACTTATTGCCGCAGGAGACTTAGATAGTATTTATAGAAGAATGAGCGTTATAGCATATGAAGATATTGGACTTGCAAATCCATCCATCGGTCCAAAAGTAATGGCTGCAATACAAGCATCAGAATTAGTAGGTTTACCAGAAGCTAGAATTCCTCTTGGAACTATAGTTACAGAAATGGCTCTATCTCCAAAATCAAATACAGCACATATTGCTCTTGATAAAGCCCTAGCAGATGTAGAAACAGGTAGAGCTGGCGCAGTACCTGATCACATCAAAACAACATCAAAAGATTATAAATATCCGCATGACTACCCAAATGCATATGTACCTCAGCAATATCTACCCGATAATTTAAAAAACAAGAAATATTACATTCCAAAAGACAAAGGATATGAACAAAATATAAAATATGTTTATGATAAACTAGAAAGCATTAAAAAAACCGTTTCTTAAAACGGTTCTTTTTTTATATTAGTTTTCTTGCTTTTTCTTAGATAATGATAATGCTATCATACCAATAATACAAGTAATTGATAAGTAACTTGCATTATTAATTCCTGTTTTTGGAGGAGTAATATCTCCTTTTGAAACTGATTCATAATATACTTTAATTACATTATCTTCTGTATCATCTATTGTTAATGGTGCAGTATCATTAACAAACTTATAATCAGCTGGAAGTTTTTCTTTATAATTAGTTATAACATCACCATAAGTAAGATTTTCAAAATATTCAGTCTTACTACTATCAATGTTACCATCATAATAGTATTCAACACGATAAGTTAAATTATCTTTCTTAGTGTAAATAACATTAATTACATTTTCTCCATCAATTATAGTATAAGGCATATCAGTAGCAATTACACCACTATTATATCCTTTTCTAGGTTTATATAAATCTTTATCAATATCATCACTATTTATAATATCTTCAAAAGTTTGATTTTCAAATGTTTCTTCTCCAATAGCATCTGTATTTAAACTATCTTTATAATAGATTACTTTATATGATAAATCATCCTTTTTATTATAGTAGAATATTATTCTTGATTCGTTTTCTTCTAATACTATTTCTTTTGTTTCTTCATCAACTACATATCCATCTATTGATTTAGCTTTCTCAGAATAAGTTTCTAAATATGTTCTATTTTTTCTAACTTCAGGAGTTGCTAATTCATTATTAGTATCTTCCTCTAAATACATAACTGTATAACTAAAGTCATTTCTTTTTTCATAGTAGAATATAACAACTTTATCTTCAGCATCAATTTTAACTTCTTGAGTATCATTACCTACAAGTCTATATCCATATGGTGATTCTTTTGCTGTTTCAGTATAAACTTCCTCAAAAGTTTTATTTTCTCTAATTTCAGAATCATATAATTCATTATTAGTATTTTTATCTAAATACTTAACAGTATAAGACATATCATCTCTTTTAAAATAACATACTCTAATTACGTTATCTTCTTCTTTTATTTCATATGGCATATTAGTCTCAATAATACCATCTTTGTAACCAAGTAATGGTTTATATTTGTTTTTATCTATTTCAGCTTCATGTACTTTATTTCCAAAAGTTTGATTATTTACAGTATTATCATCATCATTAGATATTTTATTTTGTTCTTTATAATATTCTACTGTATAAGATAAATCATTTCTCTTTTTATATACAACATTTATTACATCATTTTCACCAGTAATAGTATAAGGCATATCAGTCTCAATAATACCATTTCCATAACCAGTTGGTTTATATTTATTAATATCTATATCTGTTGAATTTATTTTAGTGTTTTTTGGTTCTTCACCATTAATTGTTCCAAGTAAAGTTCCATTAATACTATCTTTATAATAGTTTACTCTATATTCATAAGTTTCTTGTACCCAATATACTTCAGCACTACTAGTTATAGTTTTTGTAACGCTTTCATCAGAAACATCAGTGTAAGTGATATCAGCTTTATCATTTGTTGGATACCAATCAGTAGGTAGGTCCTTATCGATCTTAATTTTAAATGAAACAGCCTCTCCTTCTTCAGTTATTTCATCAAGATTGAATGATATTTTTTTACCATCTACAGTAGCATTATTACCACTACCTTCAACATAACTAAATCCATCTGCGATAGTATCTGTAATTGTAGCATTTCTACCTGCAGGAACACTTGTTTCAATGCTTCCAGCTATATCTGTAAATTTTTGCGCTACATTGTTACCATCAGCATTTGAATAATGATTTACATCAGTTGCAACACCTTGTAGTAATTTTTGCGTATTTTCATCTGTATCATATCCTATTGTAAATATTTCTACACCAGTAACATTCTTAGCATGATTTGCTGCAGTAGTATGATTAACAGTTTGACTTTCAGGGTAACCATCACTTAGTATTACCATGTATAATTTAGCGTTAGTATCAGACTTTTTCTTTTCGGCTAACATCTCATCTGCTTTTTGTATAGCTGCTCCTAAATTAGTTAGACCATTTGGAGTTGGATAATTAACATTATCAAATCCTTTATTATCAAAATCTCTAGCTTTTTTAACATCACTTGAGAAAGTTAAAAGAGCTAGCTGCGCATTAGAATATTTACTAAGTAAAGTATTAGCAAATACCTTAGTACCTTTTACTGCCTCAGGATACTTTATATCAGCCCATTCTTTGCAGAAGATAAATGGTCTATTTACACAAACTTCTTTTTCCATACTTCCAGATGTATCTAATACAACAACAGTATAGATATCTGCATATTGTGATTCTGTAGTTACTTTATTTTTTCCCTTTGCAGTTAAAGTAACTTTATAAATTCCCTCTTCATCCGTTTTTTCCACTGTTTTCTTTAATTCTACATCACCGGCACTAGTAGTAGAACCAACAGTATTTACTTCATTTCTTACGTCACCCTTTTCTATAGATGCAGCAAAAACCGAAGTAGTATAACCGAAGCTAGTAAATATAACCGTTACTGCTAGTAATATTCTCATTATTGCTTCAAATTTTTGGTTTATTACTTTTTTCATAGTTTCCTCCTATTTGATTTTTTTTGGCATTTACAATTAGATAAGAATTTTTTGGTTTATAATAACAAGTTTGAAGTGTAACTATCTTATCATCAACTCCCACATCAACATAAGTATCATAAACTGAGTTTTTTTTCATCCAATCAATATGCCTTATCCACTCTTTATCATTAAATGTGATTTTCATATGATTATTGTTACCTTCTTCTACAATCATCACTGAAAAAATCTCCCATGTGCTTTCTTCATTATTTAGAGTTAAGTTTATGTTTTTATGAAGGTTGTAAAAACTTTTACTTAAATATTTTTCTAAATCATGAAATGGCACATTTTTTAATGTTTCAGAGTTATGCCCATAAATTAATAGCTTTCTATCATATGTTGTATTTCTATAATCCATAAAGATACTACCTTTGTAATTTTTTTTACCATCTATAGAGTGATTTAAATAATATTCATTATCAGTAGTTTGCATCAAATCACTATCTATATTTGTACCCGGTATACTAATTTTACCAATTATATCTTTACTTCTTACATTTTTGTCTTCGTCTTTTACCTTTGCTTCTGATTTATTAGTAATTATTTTAATTGGATCAAAGTTTTTAAACGTTTGAACTACATTGTTCTCTTTATTTAAAAGAGGTAATATAACTACTATTAAAACTACAATAAGTAAAATTATAAATGTACTAATAAATTTCTTATTTTTATTCATAATTCAACCCCCTAGAACTAACTATGAATATTTTTCTGGTACAGCTTACTATAATAAAATAAACGGAAATTTTTGTCAACCAAATTTATGAATTTCCATTGTTATTATGTTACATTTTTATAAATTTTATATACCTAATTTGAAAAAAGTGTATTTTATGGGCAATATATTATACTAATTGTACCAAAAAAATATAACAAAAAAGAGAATCTAACGTTCTCTCAATTATTATTATTTATTTTTCTCTACAAATTTATTAAATGCAGAAACTTCACTATTCCCTAAATCAGTTTTATTTAACTCTTCTAATAATTCTTTTTGAACTCTACTTAATCTAGATGGACTTACCACTTTAAGTATTATATACATGTCCCCAGTTTTTCTAGTTGATTCATTATAAATGCCCTTTCCTTTAAGTCTTTGTCTATCTGCGTTACTAGAGTTAGCAGGAATAGTTAAAATTACATTTCCATGTATTGTAGGTATTTCCTTCTTACATCCAAGTAAAGCTTCAGTAACAGTAAGTGGAACCTCTAAGAATATATCATTTTCATCTCTTTTATAGTATTTATGTTCATCTACTACAAACTCTAAATATAAATCTCCAGGCTCTCCACCATTAATTCCAGCTTCACCCTTACCATGTATTCTAAGTCTATTACCAGTATCTACACCTGATGGGATAGTAACTGTGATAACTTTTTTACTTCTAATATATCCACGTCCACCACAATCACTACATCTTGTTTTGAATGTTTTACCTTTTCCTTCACATTCTGGACAAGTAGTCTTAGTCATAAATGAACCTAAAATTGTTCTTTGTTCACTTGTGATAGTACCACTGCCATGGCATCTAGAACAAGTTTCCTCATCAAAACCTCCCTTACCATTACATTTATCACAAGTATCGTTAACTTCCAAATTAAGGTCTTTCTTACATCCAAATACTGCTTCTTCAAATGTTAATTTCATTCTTAATAATCTATCAGCACCTCTAGTTGCTCTTGATCTAGATCTTTGAGAAGATCCAAATCCAAAACCATTACCAAATATATTATCAAATATATCGCCAAAATCAAATCCAGAGAAATCATATCCACCAAATCCTGAAGATGCATCCCCTCCCCCATTATCAAATGCTGCATGTCCAAATTGATCATATTTTCTTCTTCTATCTTCATCTGATAACACTGCATAAGCTTCTTGTACTTCTTTAAATTTAGCTTCTGCATCTGGTTCTTTACATACATCAGGGTGATATTTCTTTGCTAATTTTCTAAAGGCACTTTTTATTTCATCTTGAGTAGCGTTTTTAGATACACCTAAAACCTCATAATAATCACGCTTTTCCATTTACTTCACCTTCTATTTTTTATTTACTTTTTTATATAGTTCTTGAAACTCATCAATTATATTATTAAACATTTTTATAGAACTTTCAATAACTTCCTTACGAGATATATCAACTCCAGCAATCTTCAATTCTTCTACTGGATAATCTCTACCACCTGTTTTTAAAAACTCCAAGTAATCCAAAACCGCATGTTCTTCACCATTTAATATACGATTTACTATAAAACATGCACTTGCTAGTCCAGTCGCATACTTATATACATAGAAATTATAATAAAAGTGTGGAACTCTTTCCCATTCATATCTTATTTCATCATCTACTATAACTCCATCACCAAAGTATTTCTTATTTAAATTATAATAGATATCACACATTACATCAGGAGTAAGTATTTCTCCTTTTTCACTCTTATCATATATTTCTTTTTCAAATCTTGCAAACATTGTTTGCCTATATGTAGTAGTTCTAAATAATTCCATTAATCTATTTAATATAAATAATTTTTCATTATCGTCCTTACTATTATTAAGCATATAATATGCAAGAAGTAATTCATTTACAGTAGAAGCTACCTCTGCAACAAATATCTTATAATTAGAAGTTTGATAAGGATTATTATGTCTTGAATAATAGCTATGCATTGAATGTCCTAATTCATGTGCTAGTGTAGATACATCATTAAGTGTACCTTGATAATTTAATAATATATAAGGGTTAGTTGTATAGCTACCACTTGAATAAGCTCCGCCTGTTTTACCAATATTTGGATATATATCTATCCATTTTTCATTAAATGCTTTATCTAATAATTCTTGATAGTCACTTCCAAATACTTTTAATGCATTTTTAACAAGGTCTTTTGCTTCGTCAAAACTATATTCTTTATTTAAACTTCCCTTTAATAGTGGAACATAAACATCATATAAATGTAGTGAATCTAGTCCTAGAACTTCTTTTTTTAGTTTTAAATACTTATAATTTACATCAAGATTATTCTCTACTGTATCAACTAGATTATTATATATACTAATATCTATATTATCAGAGAAAAGTGATGCTTCTAAAGAAGAATTATACTTCTTAATTTTAGCAATTGATGAATTAGCTTTAACATTATTCGCAAGCATTAATGATATTGTGTTCTTATAATCTTTATATGTTTTAAACAAAGTCTTAAAAGCATCCATTCTTACTCTTCTATTGCTAGACTTTAAATATAGTGAATAGTTAGAATCAGTAAGTTCAACCTTCATACCATTCTCATCATCAATAACACCAAACTTCATATCTGCATCCGTAAACATATTATATACATCCTCTGGGAATGATAAAGTTTGCGATAGAGAAGAAATTATTTCTTCTTCTTTTTCACTTAAGATATGATCTCTATTTCTAAATATATCTACAAGTAAGAATTCATATTCCTTTAATTTTACCTCTTCAGTATAGAACTTTTCTATCTTAGAATAATCACTTTTTAATATTTCAGGAATTAGAAATGATGCAGATGAAGAATATTTAGTAAAAAGATTATTAACCCTACCAAAAAGTTTTTGATATTCTGTATTTGTAGTATCACTATCTTTATTTAAATGTGCATACATATATAACTTATCTAATAATATACTTATTTTAGTATCTTCTTCTAAAGCATTATATAAATCTCTACCACTATTCATAAGGGTAGACTTGAAATTTTTAAAATTATCAATTAATTCACTAGCTTTGGTATAATCTTTATCAAATTCTAAAACATCTTTATATATAGGAGTTAAATCCCATTTATATTCATCACTAACTTCACTACGCTTTTTTAGTTTATTTTCCATGTTTTCTCCTTTTATTAGAGAAAGTCCTAGAATTACTAGAACTTTCTTAATTTATTCTTTTTTATTTTTCTTCGTATTCTGCGTCTTTTACATCGCCATCTTTAGAATCTTTAGAAGATTCACTAGCTTCTTCATTAGAAGATGAAGCTTGAGCTTGTTGTTCTTTTTGAATGTTTTCATAAACTTTAGTAGCTAAAGCCATGGCTTTCTCTGATAATTTTTCTTTCTTAGTTTTAATATCTTCTATATCATCTTTTTCAAGAGCTTCTTTTAAATCTTTAATTAATCCTTCAGCTTCTTCTTTTTCTTTAGAATCTATTTTATCTCCAAGATCTTTAATTGATTTTTCAGTTTGGAATACCATTTGTTCAGCTTCATTTCTTAAATCAGCTTCTTCTTTTTTCTTTTTATCTTCTTCAGCATGTTCTTCTGCTTCTTTACGCATCTTTTCAATTTCTTCATCACTTAAATTAGTATTAGAAGTAATTGTAATAGCTTGTTCTTTATTAGTACCTAAATCTTTTGCTTTTACATTAACGATACCATTTGCATCTATATCAAATGTAACTTCAATTTGAGGTACTCCACGTGGTGCAGCTGGAATTCCGCTTAATTGGAAACGACCTAATGTTTTGTTGTCAATAGCCATACTACGTTCACCTTGTAATACATGTATATCTACTGCTGGTTGATTATCTGCAGCTGTAGAGAATACTTGCTTTTTACTTGTAGGAATAGTTGTATTTCTTGGAATCAATACAGTCATTACTCCACCTAGAGTTTCAAGTCCAAGTGATAATGGTGTAACATCAAGTAATACTATATCATTAACTTCTCCAGTTAATACACCACCTTGAATTGCAGCACCCATTGCAACAACTTCATCAGGGTTAACTTCACGAGAAGGTTCCTTACCAATTTCTTTCTTAATTAATTCTTGTACCATTGGTATACGTGTAGATCCACCTACTAATAATACTTTATCAATATCTTCTTTCTTAATTTTAGCATCTTTTAATGCTTGACGAACTGGTTCAAGTGTAGAATCAACTAAATCTCTAATTAAATCTTCAAATTTAGCACGAGATAAAGCGACATCCAAATGAAGTGGTCCATCTTCACCTTGAGAAATAAATGGTGCAGATATTTGAGTTGAAGTAACTCCACTTAAATCTTTTTTAGCTTTTTCAGCAACTTCTTTTAATCTTTGCATTGCCATTTTATCTTTAGTTAAATCAACACCATTTTCACGTTTGAATTCATCAACTAAGTAATCAATAATTCTTTGGTCAAAATCATCACCACCAAGTTTATTATTACCAGCAGTTGATTTAACTTCGAATACACCATCACCAAGTTCCATTACAGAAACATCGAATGTACCACCACCTAGGTCATATACAAGAATTGTATGTGTATTTTCTTGTTTATCAAGACCATATGCAAGTGCAGCAGCAGTTGGTTCATTTATAATTCTTTGTACATCAAGTCCTGCAATTTTACCTGCATTTTTAGTAGCTTGACGTTGAGCATCATTAAAGTATGCTGGAACTGTAATTACTGCTTTATCTACTTTTTCTCCTAAATATTTTTCAGCATAATCTTTCATATAAGAAAGTATCATTGCACTAACCTCTTCAGGTGTATATTTTTTGCCATCTAATTCAACTTTTTTATCAGTACCCATAAGTCTTTTTATAGAAGATACTGTATTTGGATTAGTAATTGCTTGACGTTTTGCAGCATCACCAACAATTCTTTCTCCTTTTTTATTTATTGCCACTACAGATGGTGTTGTTCTACCACCCTCTGGATTTGCGATTACTGTAGGAGTTCCACCTTCTAGTACCGCAACACAACTATTTGTTGTACCTAAGTCAATACCTATTATTTTACTCATAAATCATCTCTCCTTTTATATTAATCTATATTATTTACTTTGACTTTTGATGGACGTATTACTCGTCCTTTTAATGTATATCCTTTACTAAATACTTCAAGAACTACATCATTAGGTTTATCTTCTTCCTTACCTATCATAACTGCCTCATGTAGGCTTGGATCAAACTCTTTGTCTAATGCTTCAATTTCACAAACACCAAACTTTTTAAGAGTATCTAATATATGATTATATATTAACTTATAACCCTCATTATATTTGTCGAATGATGCATCTGTTGTAACAGCAAGTGCTCTTTCAAAATTATCTATAACAGGTAACAAGTCTAATATTAAATCCATATTAGCAAACTTTAACATATTAGATGTTTCTTCGTCTTTTCGCTTTCTATAATTAATAAGCTCTGCTTGTGCTAACTGAACCTTCTTTTCAAGATTTTCTATATTGTTTTTTAATACTAGAATCTCTTCTTCACCACAGTTACAATTATCACCACATGCACAAACATCATCTAATACTTCTAGATTTTCATCTTTATGATGTCCACACTTACATTCGTGCTTTTTCATCTCTTTTTCTTTATTTTTCTTTTCCATATAATCCCTATCTTTCTATATTTTCTTTGATAAATTCAAGTAGTTGAACAACTCTATCATAATCCATTCTCTTAGGACCTATTATTGCGATTGTACCTTCTTCAATTGGTGTTTTATATTTTGTCTTAATAACAGTCATATCTTCATCTAAATTGTTTTCTTTACCAATATAGATCTTAATATTGTTATCCTCTTCTTCAACAGTATTTATCAAGTTGTCATCTTCAAATTTGTCTAATATTTCACTTACTTTATCAACATTATTAAATTCTGGTTGTTTAAGAATATTTCTTCTTCCTACTATATCGACATTTTTATTAGTGAAACTTGTAAATACATTATAGAATGCATTATATAATCTTTCATGTTCTTTTACATATCTACCGATTATAGGTTTTACTTCAAACTCTAATTTTTCACTTACCTCATCAATAGGTGTACCTGAAATTATGTTATTTATTAAGTCAACTGTTTTTTTAATTTCAGCATGACTTATATTTTTTACATTGATCTTTTTATGTTCTACATAACCTTTATCAGTTATTACTATTACTATCATTTGATCATTATCAAGCGGTACTGTTTGTATCTCTTTTAATCTATTATCATGGGATGTTTTTCCAAGTTTTACCGATGCGTAACTAGTAATATCTGAAATAATCTCTAAGCTCTTCTTAATACAATCATCTAACTCTAACTGATTATTTTTAAATATAATCTGTAGCTTTAGCATATCTTCAGCACTCATCTTTTTAAATTCCATTAAGTTGTCTACATAATATCTGTATCCAGCTTCCGATGGAACCCTACCAGATGATGTGTGAGTTTTCTCAAGAAGACCCAACTCTTCCAAAGAAGCCATTTCACTTCTTACAGTTGCACTAGAACAATTAAGCTCATCACATATTAGGTTTGAACTAACAGGTTTAGCTAACTTGATATATTCTAAAACTATTATCTTTAGAATTTCATTTTGCCTCTTTGTTAGCATCTTATCGCCTCCTAGCACTCCATACTCCTGAATGCTAATATCATTATAATATTATATTTAGCACTTGTCAATATATGAG
>ERZ1034980.1036-NODE-1036-length-17427-cov-39.196408_pt1 | contig 17427 bp, 16 predicted proteins | sample MGYA00520622_ERZ1034980 | MGnify/ENA primary metagenome ERZ1034980 (study PRJEB33766, sample SAMN09781791) | gut metagenome | biome: gut microbiome | host: Homo sapiens | place: Madagascar | study: EMG produced TPA metagenomics assembly of the PRJNA485056 data...
GGGTTGTTCCTATGTGTGAGAGTGGAAGGAATATCCTAGCTAAGCATAAGAAAAACGTTATTCGAAATTTCATGAATTCCATACCCCAAAGCTTCAACAACATGTGTTGATTTATTGCTAGCCAAAAATTTGGCTTCATTTATAAATCGGTCAACATCTTTTGACTTTTTGCCGGACTTTAAAGCACATAAAGTTTTTGCAATATATTCTTGTCCGTCTTTTATTACTTTAAAAAGACAGGCGTTTGTTGTGTGGTGAAAAATCGAATTAACAAAGAATGTTAAACCATTAGTGCATTTAATTGTCTCGTTATTTAAAAGTTTGTACTTTCCCTTTGTATCGTTTTTCATAAAATTACCTCCGCTATTTTTAATATTCTTTAAGCACTGATAGCAAAATACACATTGTTCTACGAGCGTGGGTTTTAAGCATCTTCAAAGAGAAGCGATTTAAGTTATAACAGTTGCGTTATTATTGCTAATGCTCATTTGATGTTTTTTGACTCTTGATCTTCTCAGCGATTTCCAAATAAAGTTTCTGTCCTTTTTGACAATAAATTGAAGAGGTTTTGAGTGTTGGCAGCGATGTTTTCGCCTGCCTTTGCCAAGACATTTAATGTCTCTTTATCAATTTCCCTTTTTGATTCTTTATAGGAATTTTTGAAAAAACTGCCCATGCATATGCACAACGTATACATAATCTGGTTAAACAAGTAGAAGAGCCCGTTCACGTCGGACCACGCTCCGGTGTTCGCGTACCAAAGGTATCCGTTTGCGTGGGAGACCATCTGAGATTCTGCATAATGGAGCTTTATCGAATGACCGTTTGATAAGCCTTTGCCATCTTCCTTAAATAAATCAGCCAACTGACTGACGAGTTTCGTTAAAGATTTCGTCTTCCCATCGGCATCCAATGTGTATCCCGTGGTTTTCTCGAAAGCGATGTCGAAACTATCTTTACTCAATCCGTTTGGGTATTTGGATTTATAGAACCCATATGCCTCCAAAAGGATTTCGTCGATGTCCTCCTTCGAGTCGTAGAGACGGGCAATCGACAGGTTATCATGGCATTGCATCAGCTTATAGGAATCGTTGACATCATTAGAGTTCAAATAAACTTCGTAGAAGACGCTTAGAAGCTCTATGAGAACCTTCCATTTGGACTTGACTTGCTCCGTGAAGCCGAATACGGTATCGAACGCCATCTCCTGTATGATCATCGATATATTGTGGAAAGTGTTTGAGACGTAGTTATCTCCGAAGCTTTTGTTGAAAATGTCGATAGCGCTTTCTAAATCCGTGCATTCAGATTTGATTGAGTCTATGAACCCCTCGGCATCCTTGCTTGAGAGAATCAGAAAACTGTATTGCTTCAAATTCATTCCTTTAGGAAGGGGTGAATACTCCTTCTTTAGGATTTCAAGCGTGTCCAATAACAGGAAAAGATGCCCCTTAGAAGTAAGGCTTTCATTTGATGTAGGATGAATCATTGCACTAAGGATTGAGTATCGCTTTTCCCATTCATCTCCAAGATTGTCTTTTACCACTTTTTGGAATGACAATTTTGGATTGCAGGCGAAGGGGAGTGGGGAGCTGGCTATCTTCTTCAAATCGGCTTTGCTTATGTCCGGGAATGTGGCTTGAAAAAAGTCTAAAGCCTCGTTGAATTTGTCTTTGATATCGTCCGGTATGATGCTTGAATCATGGCATTCTTGGAATTTCCTATATTGCTTGTACTCGATGATGGGAACCTGTTTCTTTATGAGATCGAGGCTCATGTTATCAAAATATCCGTTTCTGCAGGCCGTTTTCATTGCCAGCCCTTCGATGATGCATCTCGCATTCAAAAAGATGCCGGGAGATTCGATGTACTCGTAATAGAAATTCTTGAGGAAGCTCATCGCATGGGACGTGATGTAAAAATCGAAAATCTCGTCATAGGATGGCGAATATCCCTTCTTGTTGCATTTTTCAAGAAGAACGTTGTTGTATGGGAAGACTTTTCCGAAAAGGGCGTTCACATCCGATAGGACATTCTCAAGGATGTCCTGGCTTTTGTTTCCGTCATCGTTTTTTCTCAGTACGAAGTAGCTATCAGCAAGATTTTGTTCCAGCCACTTTCTCGTCATGTAGACTTTTGAGTATTTTGCAATGTTGCACAAAACGCTTATCAAATTGATATCAGGGCAGTCATGAAGATAATCGTAAAGATTCTTGCTGTATGCATAAGCGGCTTGTTGGCCTAAGCCGTCGTAACTGATGCCATAGCTCATATCAACCTCTTTGCCTGTTCTGGAATCTATCGAACCGTAAACTGGTCCTTTAGCCATCTCTTCAATGAATGGCATCGAAATCGCCGAGTCGTATATTTTGTCGTCAATCACCAGCCAGGAGTGATCGAATGGCTGGAAGCCTTTTTGCTCGCATTCTCCGATGCATGGCGTTGCGTCGATTCCGATTTTCTTTGCGAAGGCATACATCATCGCAGTAGTGGCATGGCAGGCTCCGTACCAATTATTTTTCCTCATGAATGACAAAAGGTTGTCGCAGAATTGGATGAATAGGTTCTCTTGCTCATCGTTCATCTTTTGTTCCCTCACCTTTCATTCCATCGAGATAGGCATTGAGCTCTTTGAGTTGACTTTTGCTTAATCCGTTGATTTTCTCTTCGATGGATTCCTTCCTTGTTTTGGTTTCCGGTGGAGTGGTCTTTGTTAAAAGTATCTTGTCCCCGTTGATTTCTACGCTAACATACTCCCCTATATGTAATCCTGCTTCCTCAAGCCATTTTCCTTTGAGAAGAATTGTCGGAACGAAAGTGTAGTTTCCTCCTCCCATCGATTGGTCATATATCTTTAGCTTTCTCATATGTTGCTGCCTCCTTCATTTTTATTATAACTTATCGTTAATAAAGTCTTAACGATTGCACTGAACCAGCACAAGAAGCAGTTGTTATCCGTAAAATTGATTAATTAATACACGAATGTTACAATAATTTATAGAAAAATAACGATTCAACGGATTATATATTTGCATTTAAATTATCGTTATTTTGAAAGTGAAATGGAGGTGTTCTTATGATTGACAATTTTTTCAAAGTGAAGTTGCTTCTTGCGGTTGGTACCTTGGCGATTTGCCCATCTTTGCCGGATTTTTATTCATGTTCATATAATGTTTCTTCTAAACAAGTTAAAAAAGAAACAAGCGAGAAACTGCAGTTCATGCAACCTTTGGAGGAATATGATATTAATGTAATCGATTCTGAAAAATCGTTTGATGCTTCGGTTGAAACCTTTTTGTTTTCATCATCAACACCCATTGATTATATAAGCAAAGAGGGTGAGGCTGATCTTGCCAATTTTGAATATAGTGATGGTAAAGTTTCTTGTAAACTAACTAACTTTAGCAACAATTCAAATATAACACTTAGTTTTTATCAAAAAAGCGAATTGATAGATAGATGTTCGCTTTATTTTGCCCAATCTGCAAATGGTTTTATCTATTCGTCTGCGATATCGTTGGATACAGCTCGTAGAAATGCAGGTCAAAAATTGAATTATAATCTGATGAACGATAAAGAGGAAAATACAACATTCAATAATAAGTCAAGTATTGTTCCTTATGGTATTGGTGCCGATGGAACGATATACGGCACATTAAAATGGACGGATGAACAAGGAAATGCGCATCCACTGATTGGAGCAAAAGTTAAAGCAACTATGTCTATGAGCTGGTGGAGTGCTGAAACATACACTAATTCTAGTGGTTACTATGTAATAGATTATTCTGATATTTGGCATTTTTTCGGTGGAATTCCAATGATTCATGTTTATACCGAAAGCGACAATGTAAAGGTACATAACGGCGGAACATATGAGAAAACTCACGAATTTAGTTCTGGAAGTGGTGGTGAATTTTCTTATACATTCTCTCCAAATAAAGATGGAGATATGGGAAAAGCGATGATGCTATTTCAAGGCGCAAAAAATTTCTCAAATTATGCTGAAGAATTGAATGGGGGAGTACCTATTAAATATTGCAATGTCAAATATCCAGACGGGACAAATGGAGCTTATTATGATGGAAATGATACGATTCATATAAGTGCTGAAACTCCGAGAAATAGTACATCACCTGAATCTTATGCTTCGTGGGATGTTCTCGGTCATGAGTATGGACATCATGTACAAGAAGTCTTCGGTATAAGTGCAAATCCTGGAGGGACTCATTATATACCGGGTAACAATATTGATGATCAATTTAATTCTGGATATTCTCTTGCTATTGCTAAAGAAAGGGGGCAAAAACTATCTTGGGGTGAAGGCTGGCCTACTTATTGGTCTACAGTTGCACAATCACATTTTGATAACGATTTAAAGTCCATATATACCGTTGGGGACACTAAGTATACTTCAACAAGTGGTTTTGATTATGAATTAGATTCATATGGGACGGGATATGGCGACGCAGATGAACAGGCAATACAACGTTTTCTTTACAAACTATATGATTCTAAAACCGATAATTATGATAAATTTGATTTAGGAGAAATGTCTCTTTGGAATATTATTATCACAAACAAGCCAGTCACTTTTAGTGAGTTTATTCAGAATTTGTACGATGGTGGTTATAACAAGCATGATCTAGGAATATTGTTAGATCAGTACAATATCATTAATGGAAAAATTAATGCAACAAACTATCAATATTTTGATAAATTGCCAACATTTAGCTGGTCTGCTGAGTCTGGAAGTAATAATTTGAAATTTGATAAATTCGATTTGTATTTTGAAACCCCTTCCGGTTCTTTAATACAAAAAGTTAGCAATATCTCTGCTTCCGGCAATTCAGCATTTTATACTCCATCCAATATAATTTGGAATAATATTTACAATGCTTATGGTTCAACCTTTAATGTTTACTTTGTTGCAAGGCAAACTTATTCTTATGTTAGCGGAAATTATTACTCGGAAATCCGCACATTTTACAAGCCAAGCATATTTTCTTCCGGAAAAGTGCAAGTAAAGCCAAATGAATGGGGATTGGAGGGTAGATATTATTTTTCTAATGAGATAAATGATGTTGATTCATTAGAAAATGATGCTGGCAACGTTCGTTTCTCATCAGTGTCTAAGAGTGGTTTAACAATCACCACCGAGCGTCTAAGATGCGGATATATTGAAAATTCTTATATTAATCTATCTCCGCGTCGTGCTAATGCTGGTTATGCTTATTTAGAAATGAATTTCAATAAGCCTGTATATTCTATTTTATATAGTCTTGGTTTTTGGAGCAGCAGTGAAAATCTAGATGGAACTGCTTCGTTGTTTATTAAGGACGCTAATGACAATTGGAGCAAATCGCAAGATCTATTGGCGCTGCAGCTGAATACAAAAGGGCAAGGACTCAAGCGATACTCTCAGTATTTTGCAAACGGAATCTATGGTCTTAGATTTGAATGTACTGCAACCGCAACTGGTAGTCGAAATAAAGGCAGGCTGTCAATTGATGACATGGTATTTGGAACAAGAACAGGTATGAGTGAAAATCAATTCTATATCACTAATTATGGAAAAACATCTGCATAATTTGGAGTTTTTGGTATGAAATATAAAAGAACTAAATTATTGACTTTATTTGCTAACGCCATGGCATTGATTAGTTGCAACGGTGGTTTGTCAAATAGAACCTTTGTTGAAGTTGGTTTTAATAAGTATTACGGCCCATCTAGTCCAACAAGTCAGGTTGGGCTGGCTTTTAAAGCGGAAAAAGAGCAATCCTTAAATGCAACCTTTAATGTTTATATAGGTGCAAGAAAAGGATTTGCAAAAGATTGGGAAAATGATCTATGGGGATGCAATCCTGGTTATGGGACATTTGTAATCAATAGAGTAATTGAAGATAAAGCGGGGAATGAACTTCAATGTGACTATATTGATCTCGACGATTTTCCTGACGACGAAAAATATCCTTTATCTTATGAAACAATTGAGGGCACTACCGATGGGGTCATCATGCATTATGAGGGCTTTGTGACAGACACATTTGATTTTGGCTCAATAGATATTTCAGAAGGCCACGTCGGCTATTATATTTGCTATTACGATGATGTAAACCAAAGGCCATTTGAAGAGAATTGCTATCTGTATGGTATCTCTTGGGGCGGAAAGCTGAATTTCAAGAAGAACGATGGAAATCGGGTTTCCTTTGAACAAATTTAGGACTTATGTGAATAAAAGGCTCACTGAAGTATTTGTTTAAATTATTTGTTTAACAAAAATTTGTTTTCTAAAATATTATCGAAACAATGATAAAGACATATCGATCTCATCGTTTTCTAATAAGGTAGTTACCTTTTACCTGTTGCACTGTCAGTCATACGGTTCTACAAAAGATGTCGACTTCATAACCTTGGTTGTATTTGGGACATTTTTTTGAGGAAAAATTATGCATGTCGAGACGGTAGTGTTGCTGAGTAAAAAAACGGGTGAAAGCAGACGAAAATCGATAAAAATTGACGGATTTCCTACTTCTCAAAAAAGTGGGAAATCCTCTTTTTTGTGTCAGAAATGCCTCAAGTGGCGGTAAAGCGGTAAAAATATGGCTTTACTCGTATGGGAAAATAGGTCAACTTCAAAAATGAACACCCATCCTACCTAGTAACGAAATGGGGATAGGTGGAGGGTATGTTTACACGATGGTAGGAATAGGTGAAAAAAACTTGTTTATGGGCTTTTATCGAAATCGACCATTTCCTTGTTTTCTGTGTTTTCGGGGTAAACTGCAACTACACAGACAACCTGGAAAACAGGTTATGGGTCGAAAAATAGACAAAAACGTGGGTATAGTTTGGTTGTGGGACAAAAAACAAATAGGTTTGTTGATTGTGCGAGTTTCAATAAAAAACATTTGCTCGTGCGTTTCATTAATCTTTTTAGGCTTTGCACGAAATACATTTCTCGATTTTATGTTTCGTTTCGATTTGAACCAATGATTGAACCAATAAGTGAACCAATAAGTGAACCAATAAGTGAACCAATAATTGAACCAATGATTGAACCAATGATTGAACCAATCCGGGCTTTAAAGTATACTATTGTTACTATCAAATAGGGGATATATATGAATTTAGGAAAAGAAAGTGAAACGATTGAATTCAAGGAATCTACAAGCGAACTAAAAGAAGGAATACGATCTATTGCTTCTATGTTGAATAAAAATCAGCATTGCGTGCTTTACTTTGGCGTTAATGACAATGGGGATGTTATAGGTCAGCAAATTGGAAACCGAACACTTCGTGATATTTCTCAGGCCATTTCAGCCAACATCGAACCTTCCGTGATACCAACCATCACTCTTTTGGAAGGCTGCAAAGAGCATTTGAAGGCAATTAAGATTGAAGTGCACGGGAAAGATATTCCCTACTCCGCATTTGGACAATATCTCGTTAGATCTGCGGATGAAGATAAAAAGATTACAAGAAGCGCCCTTCGTTCCATGTTCATAGATTCTGGGGTTGATTTTCTTTCCGATATCAAATCAGTACAGCAGGATCTCACTTTTGAACAGTTTTCTTCCCTTTTGGCCGGTAAGGGATACCATGTTCCATCTTTGAAGGCGTTAGAAAAAAGCAAAGGCCTTAGGAATATGGATGGCGATTTCAACCTCATGGCCTTTCTTTTGTCTGATCAATCCGATGTTTCTGTCAAAGTCGTTCGCTTTTCTGGAAATGATAAGACTTCCATGGCTCAACGAAAAGAATTTGGCAATCAGTGCCTTGTTCTTGCACTCAAGCAATCGATGGAATACGTTGATGCTTTGAATGAAACGAACGTGACTTTGGGGAATGGATCGAGAAAAGATGTCCACCTTTTCAATCAGGAGGCTTTTGAAGAGGCATGGAAGAATGCCTGCGTGCACAACCTGTGGATGGATATGGTTCCTCCGGCCGTTTACATTTATGATGATAGAATCGAAATCATCTCCACTGGTGGGCTACCTTATGGAATGAGTGAACAGGATTTTTATTCTGGAACATCAAAACCGGTGAATAAAGGCTTGTGGTCAATATTCAGTTCCCTCGATTATGCTGAACAGACGGGACATGGTGTTCCAACCATCGTTTCTAACTATGGTAAGTCTGCAATTGATATCCGTGAGCATTTTATACAGGTTACAATTCCTTTTGCTTTTACACCGACATGGGCACTATCGACTCAATCCAAGAACGCATCGGTTACTTTGTCTTTGGGACAGAAAACTCTTCTTTCAGCAATAAAAGATAATCCGTACGCCCGTTCGGAAGAGCTTTCGAAATCGATTGGGATGAGTCTTTCTTCAGTAAAAAAGAACCTTGTGAAACTCAGGAAACTCGGACTTATTGAAAGAGCTGGCAACAATCGTTCCGGGTATTGGCTGGTGAAATAAGGAAAATGCCAATCCCACAATTACGTTTTGGATGCAGAATAACCTTCGTTTCTCATGATGGAGTTTTAAAAACAATCGTTTTGCAATCAGATAAAGTTCTTTCTCCAAAAGACAGGATGAAAGTACAAAAAGAAAAGAAGATTTAGCTGGTTCACGTCAATGCAAGCCTGAATATGGAAGGAGAACGGAAGGACGATGGAATACAGAACGATTGACCTGTTCCCTCCGCACTGTGCCTCGTATTGGTAGACCTGTTCCTTGCGTCCAATCTACGCATATCGAGACGGTGGTGTTGCTACAACGCAATAATGGCTGAAAACAGCCAAAAATCGATAAAAATTGACGGATTTCCTACTTCTCAAAAAAGCGGGAATTCCTCTTTTTTATTGCAAAAACGCCTCAAGTGGCGGTAAACCGGTAAAAAACAAGGCATTACTCGTATGGAGAAATAGGTCAACTTCAAAAATGAACACCCATCCTACCTAGTATCGATACGGGGATAGATGACCTTTATCCATGTTATATGGAAGGGATGGGGTGAAAATCTCTTGTCTTGGAAAGTCTTGCCATTTCAAAGAAAGCTATTTTTTCTTTAAGACTTCCCAATAACCTGTTTTTTTGAACCAACCCTTATCACATAATTATATGCGAATAATTTTTCAAGGCATCTCTGAACGATTCTTTTATTTATTTTAAGCTCCAATGCGATGTTCTCCCTTGTTTGATTGGAATTTTCTTTTAGAGCGTCAAGCACTTTATAGTCATTGGCTATAAGCTTTTTCATTGAATTTAAAGTGACATTATTAGCGACATTTAAAGTGACATCATTCCTATAGAAAACAAACGAGAACCCATTCTTTTAATTTGAAAGCAAGAAATCCTGCAGTTTTATGATGTGGATCACGTTGTGCTCGAGGGGAATGCTCCCTGTCTCGTTCATCGTTATGATCATGAGCTTATATTTCCCAGGATTTGTCGCGTCTAGTTTTTTTAATTGCCCAACTTCTCGGTTGGCGGTTTCCGCGTTCGCCATGGAATAACAAGCTTGAACTGCGATATTCTCTTCATCAACCAAGAAATCTATATCAATCTTGGTTTTGCTGCTTTTCAAATAATAGAGTTTGTCTTGATATTTTTGTTTTAACGAGACTGCAACCAAATTTTCAAAGAGGGAGGTGTCGTCTTGAGCTAAGAATAAGTTCAAGATGCCATTGTCGGAAAAATAGAATTTTGAATTGCTCTCTTTATCAACAAATGCGGCGTAGTAGTTTTTTAGAGTAAACAGTAAAAAACTCTGATTGGCATAAAAGCAATAATCAATGATCGTGTCTTTTGAAAGGGAGAAGCCGATAGTTTTCAAAGCATGGTAAAGATTGGTATAGGAAACGTCTTGAGAGATGGTGCCTGCAATCTTTTTTATTAAGACCCTCATGCCGTTTTCGCTGCGTATCGCGTTACGGGTGATAATGTCGCCCAACAAAATTTTTTCATAAATGTTAGAGACGTATTCACGTTTGTCAACGGAAGCAAGTGACTCGGGGAATCCTCCAAATCGATAAAATTCACGAAGGGCATTTGCAATTTCAGCGCGGTCAGAAACGGAAAAAGCGGAGCTTGCATCCAATGATTTTGCTCTGAGGAATTCTTTAAAGGAATAAGGGTGGATGATTTTCGTAAGATATCGTCCGCCTAATTTTGCAGATACTTCGTGAGAGAGCATTTTTGCGTTGCTTCCCGTGATGTCGACTTTCTCCTTGGCGTTAGCCATTCGGATAGCAAATTTTTCCCAGCCATCGATATTTTGAATCTCGTCGAAGTAGAAGTAATGTTTTTGACTTGTGATTTCTTCAGCGGTAAGCAAAATATCTTCAAAATCGCTTGCTTGAAAGCCGAGCAATCGTTCGTCGTCAAAATTGATGTATATAATTTGCTTCCAATCCACTCCGTTCGAAACGAGATCTTGAACTCGTTTGTATAGAAGCGTTGATTTACCAGAACGCCTTAGACCGATAAGAACGTAGTTGGCGTTTTTATCAAAAACGTAATCACGACTTACGATTTGAGATTTCTTGATAACTTCATGTTGGTCAAAGATGATTTGCTTGAGCGTTTCGTGATTCATGGTTCTCTCCTTTTGTCGATTATATTCTACAATAGTAATTAATAAATGTCGATTATATTCTACAAAAAGTGATGAAAATGTCAAATAGCCACGTCTAAAAGCCTCAATCGAAGTGACACAAGTCGATGTGGATATTTTCAAGGACAAGCTTGTCATTACCTCTCCAGGCGGATGGCTCATTCCAAAAAAGCCCGATGAATACAACCTAGATTCGATACCATCTATTAGGAGGAATAAGACTATATGCCGTTACTTTGAGATGGTTGGTTTAATGGAAAGGAACGGAAGCGGCCTTAAGAAAACATACAACGTATACAAAAAGCTGAAGTTCAAGGAACCTCAGCTGAATGATCAACACGATTGTTTCCCAATCACCCTATACAATATGCTGGGTGAAAAGAATAATAGTGTGATAATCAATGGCAAGTATGATGAAGCGATATTGGTCTTCTGTAATGGTGTTGCTCACTCTAGGGAGGAAATTCAGGCTCACATAGGATATAAGAGTCGAAGCCATTTTATGTCTAATGTATTAAAACCATTGCTAGAATCCGGTGCCTTGAAAACGACAGCAAATAGCAAATCAAAACACATAAAATACATAGCGACAAGTAGGATTGACTAATACCAAAATGTTTTCGCAAGGAACATGATGGGAACATGAGGAACATGATTGAAAGCGCGGCATTGAACATATCATTGATTAATTTGCTACATAAAAGGTTTGAGGAATAACATCTATCCACAAACACTATCCACGTGTGTCATTATTGCCAGTTGCACAGTCATGTTTTGAATGCAGTTGACCTGTTCCTTCCGCACTGTGCCTCGTATTGGTGGACTTGTTCCTTGCGTCCAATCTACGCATGTTGAGACGATGGTGTTGCTTAGTCGCAAAAATGCGATAAACACGGGACTTTTGGCAAATTTAAGAAGAAGATAAATTGGACACACGTAGTATTCAAATCGCAAAGAGATAGGGAAAGAGTGAAAGTCCTGGAGAACTTCATTAAGGTGAAGATAGCGATAAGCATTTGAATAAGAGGACTGTTAACTTATTTGGCATCAGGAAATAGATATTTAACAGCTAACAGCCCCTGCAGTTTTCATAAAGGTAAAGTGGTGGCTCTTGCTTATTTTGCTTCATCAAAAAAATCATAGGACTCATCAATTATTTCAACTCTTCGGAATAATCATCAAAATCATCGATAATTTTATATTTTTTTGAGTATTCTTTCTCAACTAAGAAACGAAACTCATTTAATTTGTCAGCAAATTTTTGGCATTCTTCTTTCGATGAAAAACCTTTGTAGGAGAATTCGTGAACATCGTTTACAAAAGTAGCCATGTATTCTTTCGCAATGATTGTTTTTAATTCATCCAGGCGCTGACTTGGAGGGTTATCTTTGGGAAAATCATTTTCCGTTAAGACACCCTTTTTCTCATAAGTCCAAATCGGATAGCAACCGTATTCAAGCATCAATTTAAGTATTTTCATTTTATTTTTTCTCCTTCCATTTATTGGTTAGATGAATTCCAACTATATAACCATTGTCACCTATCGTAATTGCTAAATGAACAATTCGCTTATTAAATGTGGTCTCATATACAGGTCTATCCACGCCACTTATTCCAACGATTTTCGCTTCTTCAACAGCTTTTCTAATCAGTTCTGGTATCCGATTTATTGATATTCCATTCTTTTTCAACTCGGAAGCGTGTTTCTCAATTATATGTTTCAACCCAGAAGGCTTCGATGACTCAGACTTTAATTTGCCTTTCTCTAGCAACACTATTTTACCATTTTTATCCTTAGTGATAAATACGACATCTTTTTCTGAAATCTTATCTCCTCGAGCTTTAACTTCATCTATTAGCTCTCTTTCTTCTTTAGAAAAATGTGACTTAGGCTTCTTTTTCTTCTTTTCTTCAGCTATTGCTTCTCGAATTTTCTTTTTCAAAGCTTCCATCTGCTTTGTTGAAGATGACTACAATTCCGAACTGTTCCTCAAAGCGGTGAAGATATTTCTGAAGGAAAAGGACAAAGATATGGAATTTCTCTTCAAATACGCGAGGATGAGGAAGGTGGAAGAGAAGGTGTATCGGATTCTGGAGATTATGGATTATGCGAATTAACAGGGATTCGCTTTCCACGAGGGCGGGAAGCATCCTGAAGGAGAAAGGCATCAGCGCGAACGCCGTCTACTCTAGGTGTTTTTTCTACTACTTCCTGAAGAGGCTTCGCTTTTTATGCGACACGGGTAGGTTTATTTCAACAGTTGATTTCTTAATTTGCTTGTTGTCGTTGCAAATATTTAGAAAATATAAAAAATTGCCACGATAACTATGAAATAGTGAGGCTGTAGTGTATAATAATGGCAAAGGAGGCAGGCTATGAGACTATACAAACGGGAAAAGTATTTGTCCAAAATGCGCGCGTTCTTCCATGACGACGACCTCATTAAGGTGATAACCGGCATACGCAGATGCGGAAAATCCAGCCTTATGCAAACGATAGCGGAAGAACTCAAAGGGGATGGCGTTGCGGAAAGCAATATCATTTACATCGATCTCGATAAACGTGGATACAAAAGTATTCGAAGCGCCGAGCAGTTAGATGCATTAATCGAATCCGCCACGCAAGCGAAAGGAATGAAATACCTTTTCATAGACGAGATTCAGAACGTCGAAGGCTTTGAGGAAGTAATCAACGGATTCCGGTCCGAAGGAGACTATTCGATTTTCATAACAGGCTCCAATTCTTATTTGCTTAGCGGGGAGCTTGTAACGAAATTGACCGGAAGATATCTTGAGTTTGAAATGTTTCCGCTGACATTTGACGAATATGAGGACATGAAGAAATTTTATGGGCGGGATATCGATGCCAACACCGAAATAGAATTGAACCACTATATTTTAGAAGGCGGATTTCCACGTGCCATCAAAATCGACAATCTTTCGGATAAACGTACTTATGTGAGGGGGATTATCGATGAAATCTTTGAAAAAGACATCAAACGAAGGGTGAAAATCAAAGATGTTCAGTCCTTTGAGCTGGTTAGGAACTACATCATTAACAATTTCGGTGCAACGACTAGCATCAATAGCCTGCACGAAGCCCTTCTCAAAAATGGTATGACCATCAGCCGTCAGACGGTGACCCGGTATATAAAAACGTTGGTTGATGCCAAAATTCTGTATGAGTGCAAAAGATTTGATATGAAATCGAAAAAAGCACTTTCGGGGGAACAAAAGTATTACGTTGCCGACTTGAGCTTTTACTATGCGATGAACACGGACAACCGGATCAATTACGGGCCGGCGTTGGAGAATATCGTGTATCTATATGCACGAAGCCTCGATTATGCGGTAAGCGTAGGTCGCATCGGAAAACTGGAATGCGATTTCATCCTCCGAGACGGCAATATGGATTATTCCTATGTGCAGGTGGCCTATAAGATGCTGCAGAGCAAAGATACGGAAGACCGAGAATACAGACCGTTGGAAAGCATACGGGATAACTATAAAAAATACGTGATGACAACGGACTATATGCTGCAAAAGAGAAATGGAATCCTCCATGTTAATCTGATGGATTTCATAGGCGATGGCAAACGTTTTTAAGCGAAGAGCCTGCTCATTTAAAGCACGCCAAAAACGGATTCGCCGTTTAAGAGCAGCCTTTAAGGAAGCTGCCAATTCAGAAAAATCGCAGCCGTCATGGAATGTGCGAGGAGGATACGTTCCTCCTTTTTAAATTGCATATAAAACAAATTTATTTTAGCCTTATCGTTTAAGTTAGGAGTCAGCAGCTCGCTGACCCTTTTTTGAGTATTAAAGAAATGCTATTCTTTAGTGATAAAAGGATATACTTATGAATGAGTTTTGCTTTGCTTAAAATCACAACTGCAAACCATATCCCATTACCAAAAGAAATTTAATCCTGCAATTAACTAATTGAAAGAAAACTTGTTTTTTTATTTTTCGATTCCATCAATTCTAAAACCTATTCTATAAATCTAGCTTGAATTTTATTCACTTCAATCAACTCCGGAGAAATTGTAAATGAAACTGTCAGATAATCGCTCGATATCTACAATATTTAATTTAAGTAATTGTTTTGGTAAATAACCTCTAGTAAAATATTTAATAATAAGATTGGAGGCTATTAATAACATGTTCAAGAAGATACTATCAATGATTGCCTGTGCCGTAACTTTGGGTGTCACTTGTTTTGGCTTAGTTAGCTGTGGCGACAATGAAGAAGAGACAACAAGCCAAGAAGTACATGATTCTACTAAATGGTTTACCGATGAAGAACTATCTAAAGTAGGGCTAGGGGGATTAACTGCCCCAACAGGTTTAACTGGAGAAATAAGTTCAGATATCACCTGGTTTAATAATGGTTATTCATTTTCGCAACCTTGCCCCGATAAAGATACATTTGAATTGAATGCCGAGACATATTTCTCATATTTCAAAAACCATTATGATGGCAAGTTTGGAAAACCACATATCGAAAAACTAAGCATGGATACAAATGAAACCTGGTATGTTATAGAACAAAAAAATTCAATATCTGAATATTATAGCGATAACCCAAGCGATCTTTATGACTTCTATTATGTAAAAAACACTGATGATTTAGATAATGGCTATTTTGTAAAAGGATCAGTTTGGAGTTTTGATATTCGTTATGAATACGATACAATTTCTAAAGAATATTTATTCAAGATGTTTATAGAAAGTGCCGACACCAACCATAGTGGGACTTTCAAAAACTATTATAGGATTAAATAAGGTTTGCAAAATTCTATTGTTAGATAACATAGTTATTGCAACAAAATAGAATTGTTTAGCCATTTTCTTATCTTTTCTCTTTTCACTGTTTGCACTAGTCAATGAAAAGTAGACAGTGTTCTTTTGAATATTGTTTCATTTTGTCTTGCTTAGAGACACTTCTTAAGGCAGGCGTAGCCACTCGCTCGGCGGAAGAGGCTGTAATTACGGAGTCAAAGTAGAGATAGGATTCTTCTGAAGCAGTTATGATATGTACGATTATGGAAGCAATTGATAATGTGGTATCACATAGGAATTATATGTATATCATCAATTCTAATTTTATGTTTTATTGCATTTATTTTATTATTCACCAAAACCATTAGGATTAATAAGATAGAGGATGCTTTTTTAAAAAAGACTAATATTTGCATATTAGTTTTAAATATCTTTTCAATAATTACTTCAATTCTTGTTTTTTTCTTCTACTACAAGTCAGAAAGCAAAGATTTTTTCGAGTCAAACCCATCTTTATCATTAGTTCAAATCATTCTTATTCTAGTTTGTCCTATCCTAATAGTATTTTACTTCAATAAAGTTTTAACTAGAAACGATGATACACTTATATGTGTCGATAATCTTTCAATAAGAACTACTCTAGACTTTAATTTAATACTATATTCTACTTTTTCATTCTTCTTTTTAGGGTCTTTGATTAATGAGATCTTATATTTTATTTTAGCTTAGCAAAGGATTGAAAACATGATCAATCACATTATTTTATGGCTTTTAGGAATGCTCAATCTCATCTATTCAATTGTTATACTCTTAAACAATAAGAACATCTATTATAAGTATATAGATGATAAAGATAAGTTTTATTCTAGTTTTGAAATTAGAACAATGCTTTGCTCTATTTTCCCAATTATTTCAGCAGTTTTACTTTTTGTTATTTATTCAAATATGAATGAATTCATTGAAAAGCCCATCGGCTTTTCTTTTATGCCCTTAATGATCCTCTTCATCTCATATTGCTATACTAGCTTTAAAATTACAATAAAAATATCAGACTATAGAAGAGTGAAATTTCCTAACGATGATAGCATTCATTCATTTATCAAATATTCGTCTATAAATGTTAATTTTTCTTTAGCCTTACCAGTATTGCCTATAGGATTTGCTATAGCAGACTTGATAAGTGGATTTGCATCAAATTTCATATTAATGGAGTAATATATGTGTGAAATCACATGTATCTTTTATTATTAGGCAAATTTCTCATCATTTACTCCTTTAAAAAGTGATATCCATAATTAGGATATCACTAAAAAACTATTCGCCTAGAACTATTTCTTGTCCTTCCCTTTGATTATATTCTTCACCTTGACTCCAAAAGTCATTCCCTGGAAAACTAAATACAAGAAATTACCTGCCGCTATCGGAGCCCCAGCTATAACCGATGTATATATACAAACTAGTGTTCCATATATGACAAACAATGTTCCACTAGTCAAAGCGAGTATTAGCATCCACAAAGATAAACTACTTGTTTCTTGAGTTCTCAAAGTTCTAACAGCTTGTGGAATGGTAGAAAACACTAATATGGCTGTAGCAAGCCATCCAAATACAGAAATGATAATATCTATCATAGCCTTACTCCTTTTAATGAATATGAATATCATACTATTACTAATATATTTGTATGAAAAATATACCTTTATAAAGCAAGAATAACAATCAAATACAAAGATAATCGTTCTATTCTTTAACCATTTTATAGCTTATAATTATAATGCGTTGCAGGCGTAGTTCAGTGGTAGAACTTCAGCTTCCCAAGCTGATCACGCGGGTTCGATTCCCGTCGCTTGCTCCATCTTGTAATTATAAGGTTGATACTAGTTATCAGCCTTTTATTTTTGCTTAAATACGCTAAAATTGCTCTATTTAAGGCGCTTTTGCTTATATTTTTGTGTTTTGTCATCAGATTCGGCTTTATTCTTAATGAATTTATAGCTAAAATCTGGTGGCTTTTTTGTTTTTAAAGGGTAAGCGTTAAAGATATCCTCCTTTAAAATTCGAACCTCTGAACTGATAATCTAT
>ERZ1034980.1038-NODE-1038-length-17418-cov-27.236653_pt1 | contig 17418 bp, 25 predicted proteins | sample MGYA00520622_ERZ1034980 | MGnify/ENA primary metagenome ERZ1034980 (study PRJEB33766, sample SAMN09781791) | gut metagenome | biome: gut microbiome | host: Homo sapiens | place: Madagascar | study: EMG produced TPA metagenomics assembly of the PRJNA485056 data...
GGTCGTTCTCTATTTTATTATCTAGGCTTTCCTACAAAAACTTTACGCTGGCTTTTACCACGATATTACCCGCTGCTGCTCTGTTATCATTTCTCTTACTGGCACGCCTGCTGCTCTTAGCTGCTCGTATACACTCCTTATCTCGTGCCTAAACCAGCCTGCATACTGCATGGGTACTGGCTGATATTGCCGCCCCATAAATGGGTTATCCGCATACGCTGCCACCTGTGAAAACTCATATAGCAGCAGTGGCTTACTCTGGTCTAATAATAGCCGCAATATATATGCTGTCGTTCTTCCGTGTAGCCGTCCCTCTGGCGGCTACCATATCCCAGTTATTATATATAACCTCTGCCACTCGTAAAGCTCAAATCCTAACGCCTGCTCTATATGCTTTATCAACCTGTCTGCCGCCTGCTGTTCTCTCGCTGTTTCCCGCTTTCTTTTTATCCATGCTTTTATTTTTTCAAACACTTACTTTACCCTCTCTTCGTCAATCCCCCACAATAATACTGACAGCTCGTTTATGATGCCCGTAACCCAGCGCCTCGGTGTGTTCTTTCCTGTATCCAGTTCCTCTGCGATTTCCGCATAGTCCATGCCCTGCATGAAATACATTTCAAAAGCCTTGTACTCTACGCCTCTGCCTGCTGCCTCTCTACGGCGTTCTATCTCTTCTACCGCCTTGTCTATATGCGCTGTCATTATCAATGTCTTAAAGCGTGTGCGTCTGATACTCTCTAAGTATGTACGCTGCTGCTCGTCCGTCATACCCTTAAGCTCCAACTGCTGCCCGTCGCTTATTGCGTTCTCGATATGGAAAACCGCATCACGGTAGCATTTCATAAGCGTAAAAGTGTTGTGGTATTTCTCTTTCTTTCGCTCCTGCTTTTCCTGTCGTTTCAGTTCCGTTATTGCAGCCTTTGCCTGTTTCTGCATCAGCTCTGTTAATTCGCTTTCGTGCAGCTGTACCCAGCTTTCAGCCTCTGGCGGCATTTCTACCCCTGTTGCCGCTGTTGTCTTTGTTTCTTCCTGCTCCATGTTCTGTACCTCGCTTTCTGTTAATTAAACGGCAGCTCTTCGTCTGCTCCCTCTGGGATATTCATAAACCCGTCACTCTCCGGCAGCTGCTGCCCTCTCGCCTCTGCCTCTGCTTTGCTCTCTCCAAATCCTACGCTATTTGCCACAACCTCTGTGTAATATACCTTGCTGCCCGTGCGCTGGCTCTCGTAGCTGCCTGTTTTAATCTTGCCCGTAACCTCTGCCCTGCTGCCTTTGCTTAACCATTTCTGCGCCCATTCCGCAGTACGCCCGAAACACTTAATATTTATAAAATCTGTGTCTTTCCCGTCGTCTACCGCAAGCGTAAAGCGGGTAATAGCTGTGCTATTGTCCTGCCCGCCATATCTAAGCTCTGGCTCTCTTGTAAGCCGCCCTGTAAGTGATACGTTATTCAATTCTCTCTGCCCCTCTCTTCCAGTTTGTCCAGCTTTGAAAATATAGCCAGCAATTCCAGTGCTATAATTCCCAGTAAAATATTAGTCATTTTCTACCGCCTCGCTTTCTTCTCTCAATCCTGCTGCCATATTGCTAAACGCCGCTGCTACGTTCTCGCATAATGTCGCCAGCGCTGGCTTTATGCTCTTTACCCAGCTGTTAATAGCTGCCGTCAATGTTTCTGTTGCTGTTGGCAAGGTTTTATTTATCTGTCTTGCCATTTTTCTTGCAAGCCTACGCTGTTTTCGCTTGTCCAGCTCTAGCGGCGGGTTTACTCCGTGCTTTTTCTTATAGTTCTTTTTCCACTGTCTGTATTTCACTACTTACGCCCCTTTCTCCATATCGCATACGGCAGCGCCCATACTGGCGCTGTTATTATCAACGCCAGTTTGACTACGCATATCAGGCAATATACCGCACCGTCTACTGCTGCCTGTCCCAATTCTTCCAGCGCATCTACTACGCCGTCCATAAACTTAAACATTTACCGCCCCGCTTTCTGTGTCCGTTTCGGACACCTTGCCCGTATAGTCTGTTACTCTGATACCCAGAATACAGTAGCCCTCTGTAAGCCCTGTATAATCTTCCAGCATATAAATAATATCTGCATCAATCGTGCGCCCTGTGTGCTTACCGTCCTTAAATTCCAGCATTTTAAGGCTGTCGCCCTGTTTGTAGCCTCTGTCATTTTTCCGCAGCTCAAAGCTCTTTTTTCCGCTTACTACGTCCTCGTAATAAGATGCCACTATTTTTACCTCATGCTGTTTATGCTCTGTGTTTCCCTCGCTTGGCAGATGCTCCATTTTTTCTGCGTCTGCCCGCTCCTGTAATTTCTTCTTTGTCTGGCGGTCTATAGCGTCCTGCTCTTCGCTGTACCGCTGTTCGTCCGTCTTTTCAGCCTCTGCCTTGTTTATGTACTGGTCGCATTTCTGGCACGTTCCCGTCTTTACGTTGCAGTCCTTGTATTTTTGGCAGGAATAGCACAAAGACGTTATGCTTTCTGGGTGCGGTGTTTCGTAATCGTCCCCCGCCTTTTTCTCCGCTACCTTTTCCGCTATTTCCTTTGCCCTCACATTTTCTCCTGCTGCTGCTTTTTCTGCTATTTCTTTCTGCTCGTCCTCGTCCAGCTTGGCTGCCTCATACGCAGCCGTGATGCCTAAATTACCCTCTTTCAGCTGCTCTTTAATCTCCGGCGTGGCATTGTTGTTGATTGCGTCCATTCTGGCTACGTTTGTGCTGCTCTCGTTTATCATAGCCGCCACTAAATCACGCATTTTGCCCTGTATCTCTAAGCCGTCCTCTTCCTTGGCTCTGATAAGCGCCGCTTTGGTACGCTCTACTAATCTGGTTTTTTCATAGGCGGTAAGCTCCTGCGTGTATCCATTGCCAGCCAATAAGCGCAGCTCATACATTGCCTCGCTCATATCCATAAAGCGGTAAAGCACTTTCTCATACTCCTTATGCCCCCGTTCTAAGTTCAAAATATTTGCTGCATTACGTCTGTGCCCGTCGATTATACGGTATTCCCCGTTTACTCTCGCCAATACTGTAGGCTGCTCCTGCCCTACGTGTAAAAAATTGTCTGCCAGCTCTTCTATGTTCTCTAATTTCTGGTGCGTATTCTCCGGCGCTGCCTTTACCTCGTAAGGGCTTAAATAGATTTCTTTGTACCCCTCGGTCTGCGCCTGCTGCCCTGCTGCTTTCGTCTTTGCGTTCAGAATGTCGTTAATGCCAAACTTTGCCATATTCTCTACCTCGCTTTCTCAATCCTTTGTTTTTTCTTACACTGTCCCATTACTCCGTTGCACATTTCGCACGTTCTCCAATGCTCGCAAGCGTCGCTTTGCTGGCATTTCTGCCCTGCAAATTTGCTGCCCCAGTTCCAGCACTCCGTACCGCCAGTCCTGCGGCAATGCCAGTAAGCGCATATTCTCTCTTTATGTGCCACGCTTGCTACCTCTCTTTCCCTGTGTACGCTGTTACAAATTTCTTGTACCCCTGCGCCGCTCCGCAGCATGGGCTATACTCATAAATCGGCTTACGCATAAAAGTATTTTCTGCTACTTTCTTGGAATACCGAATAATGCCCAGAATATTAAAATCTGTCTTTTGTTCCAGCCACTCTACGCCTGCTGCCTCGCCGTCTGTGTTCTGGTATGACGTAATCAGTACGCCTGCCAGCTTTAATGCTGGGTTAAATGCCTTTGCGTCCTCTATCTGCTCTGTCACAATGTCCAGCCCCTCTAAAGCGTCCTCGTCCACCTTTACGGGTACTATTACCTCGTTCGTGATTGCCAGCGCATTTACAACATTAAGCCCAATATCCGGCGGGTTATCAATGATGCAGTAATCATACTTGCCGTATATGGTGCAATCTCCGTAATACTGCACCCTTGCATATACCAGCGCCTTGTATCTCTCTATCTGGTTTTCGCTGTCCTCTTTGGTTAAATTCCATGTAGCCCCGAATAGTGACATATTCGCCGTTACAATGTCGATACCCTCATACTCTGTATGCTGTATCAGCTCGTCTGCGTTTTCCCAGTCCCCAGCCAGTAGCCTTGTAACTGGTGCTACGTTCTCTGCATCATATCTGCTGTACGCCTTGCTTAAGTTTCCCTGCTTATCGTTGTCAATCAGCAGCACCTTATAACCTCGCCTGTAAAGCTCATACGCCATGTTTGCCGCTGTAAAGGTCTTGGCTACGCCGCCCTTTAAATTCAAAATGCTTATTGTTTTCATTCTTTGCCTCTCTTTCCTGCGTTCGCCTCTAACGCATGGTTACTGTTTCCTGCTCTTTTGTAAGCTCGTCTGAATGTAATAAATACTGCTCTATCAGCTGCGCTGCTGGCTGCCAGCCGTAGCAGACGGCGGTATAATAGCCCTGCTGCCGCAGATACTCTAACCACTCTTTCTGTTTCTTGGTCGTCGTGTTCTCGCCTGCCTTAAGCTCTATGTAAAGCCCATGATACCCAGCCCTTGCAGCTGGTAGCATAATATCCGGCACGCCAGCCTTTACGCCCTGCCTCTTAAGCACCGCTGCTGTTGCTTTATCACGTTTGCCGCCGTTTGGCACATGATACATATATTGCAGTTCCGGCATAATCTCTGTTCTGTATGCAGCCCAGCTAAATAATGCCTCTTGATGCCCGCTTTCGTCGTCCAGTCTAAAGTTTCTCATTTTCTCGCCTCGCTTTCTGCTTAAATTCTACATACTGGCAAATTCTGAAAAGCAGCCCGTCCTTATGCGGCTTGCTGTTCTCTATCGCCAAAAGCGTTATTGTTTCCTCGCTTTGTAGTCCTGCATTTCCCAGTACGTCCCAGCGGCATATATCATAATATCTGCACCGCAGGCAGCAGCGCTTACAGTCCTTGCCTTTCTGGAATAACCAGTATTTAATTTTTTCTATCATGTTTTCTGCCCTTTCTGCTGCCGTTGTCTTTCCAGCTCTCCTGCTGCTCAAAAATAGCCGCCGCAATTCTAAGCGCCAGATACGCTGCCACAATCAGCGCCAGCAGTCCGGCTATTATCAATGCTGCTGCAATGGCAATGCCCTTGATTATCTGCATTTCATCCCCCCCTATCCGTTATTTTTACTAAGGTGTATCTTAAATACCCATAGCCGTAATACTCTGGGCTATGTACGCCCATGCTCACGCTGTTCTTATCCACGTAATAGCCCTTTATTGCCTTTGGCTCTTTCTTGAAATACTCACGGTCTGAAATTATGTGATACTCTGGCTCTGGTCTTACTAAATTCTTGCTGCAATTCCAGCGCTTTCCCTGTAATGCTCCGTCAGTACCCTTTTTGTGCGTTCCTGTGTACTTGATTAAATAACTTGCCAGCTCTGCATAGTTGCCGCTGTCGTCCAGCGGGAATACCTTAACCCTGTTATGCCCCTCGTATGCCTTATACCAGCAGCGCTGTAAAATCTCTGTGTCAATTTTATTTACTACAAGGTGGTGATGCCTCGCACCTTTCTTGCCTATCTCCATAACGTGTATGTATTTGAACTCTAACCCTGCTTTTCTGTACTCCTTTCTGCACTCCCTCAAAAATACGTCTATGTCCTGCCGCATCTGCTCCGGTGTTCTGTCTGGCTCTCCTTTCCTGCGGATATAGTCAAGAACTAAATGGTAGTCCCCATAGCCATAGTTCGCATTTATGAGTATCCTTAACTTTCTCTCTGCCTGTCTGGTGTTTACTTTCTCCTGCTCTTCTTTTGTTGGCTTTACCTTATCCCCTCTGCTAATACCTTTCTTTTTGTATCTGCTGGTAAAGTACCTCTCTATCTCTATCGTATTTCCCGCTTTTGTTACCCTCTCTACGTATGGCATATATCTACCTCTCTGTCGGTTCGTTAATACTTTTATCAAGTGTTAAAACGGGCTGCCTGCCCGTTAAATTTCTTGACTTTGCGCCATACATAGCTTATAATTTTTACAGTATTTCAAAGCTGTATAGCTTAGCGCCTATGGTGTTTCCCCACCGTAGGCGCTTTTATTTTTTCATGTTTCCTGCCGCTCTCCCATGCGGCTTAAGGCGTACTCATAAGCTCGCCTGTATGGTTCTCTGCAATCGTAGCCCGTGCAGCTATATAATTTGCTGCCACTGCAAAACTCGCAGCTATGTAGCTTTGCGTAATCACTCGCCGCCCTCTCCTGTCGCTTTTCCTCATATTCCAGATGCCGTTTAATCTGGTTTGCATCTATAACCGCAATTCCCAGCATATTTGCTGTATGTATTTCTCTGTCCATTCCCTCTGTTATGCCGTATTTCACACCAGCAATAACAAAATCGCAGCCTTTCAGCAGCGCAAGCCCCGCAGCTATGCCCCTTGCCCGCTCTTCCGGCTTTTTATCGTCCATGCACTGCGTCATATATAAATGCGGCGTAATGGGCGCTAAGCCCGCCTCTAATGCCTGCCGTGTCAGCTGCTGCGCATAATCTATGTTTCTGTCCAGCTCTGCGCCGTCTTTCGCCCTGTATGGACTGCATATATAAACTTTTCTCATTCCTTGCCTGCCTCTCCGGTTTCTTCCTCAATTCTCTTGCTTTCAATTTCTGCCAGTTCCTCTGCCATGTGCATAACGTCGTCTGTACTCTTTTCTGTCAGAAAACCGCAATGCTGGCAACAAGCGCCCCAGCCGTAAACCATGCTTAATAACTGCTCTAATTCCCGCTCTGTTTTCATTTCCTTTAAGTTGGAAATAAGGCTTACCAGTCCTGTTACTGCGTGCTGTCCCAGTTCTCCACCGCCGCCCTGTATCGGTATCTCGATACGGTGCGCCTTTACTTCTCCCTTGCTATTCATTTCTACTTTTACTCTCATTTCTTGCCTCTTCCTTTCTTCTAATCAGCCGTGCTGATACCTCATAAGCTGTGCGCTGTTCTCTTTCTCCTGTGGCTGCGTCAAGCACCTTTTCATACTGGCGGCTCTGATACCGTCCCAGCAGCTCTACAGTGTCGCCCTGCTGCCACTGCGCCACCTCGTCTGCCTGTTCCTGCCAGCAGATGCACGGTAAAAAGCAGCTGCCGCCTGTAAGCTCATTTCTTACCTTTACCGTAATATCAGTAATGCGCTTGCCTCTCGGCGTTTCTCTGTATGTCGGCGTATTTGCTATAACGCCTCTTACTGCTACCTCGTCCTGCTCTACTGCCTTTTCTGATACCGCCACAAAATCTGCCAGAATGTATACCAGCAGTCTACCGCTCTGGAAGTCCTTAAGCGTCTGCGCCTTGCCCGTCAGTAAAAGCCTGCTGCCCTCTACAAATTCCTGCATAATGTCAAACTCTATGCCGTTGCAAGCCCTGTATGGTACGTCCTCTGCAAATACTACCGTTACCTCGTCCGGCACGCCGCTTGGTCTTACCGTTTCCAGCTTTGCCATATAACCACAAAACGGCAGCCCGCATAGCTGCTTAATTTCCTCAATCTGTGTAAGCGTTCCTACCAGTCCCGCTGCATTTTCCTTGATACCGCCACCTGTAAGCTCGTCCATGATTGCAGTATCTAAATCCCGTAAAAAATCCGGCTTTTTCTTTGTCATACTTCCTGCCCTTTCCTTTCCTGTATGTATATGGTGTAGTAAAGTGACATCTGCAAATCACTAAACTTATACTGCGCTGTCTGGTCTGGCTCTAATGGTTTCATAAGCCCCAGCTCTTTCCAGCGTCTATGCGTTATCTCCGGCACTGCCCTAAACTTCTTTACCTCATGCTCGCTGTACTTTCGGTATTCCTCGCTTATCTCATGGTCTGCAAACGGTTTGAACGCTGCCAGATACCCTACGTAAACCTCTGCTTTGTCCTCGATAATGCGCAGGCGGTCTGAACTTTCCAGCGTGCCTATAAATTCCTTTACTGTCACTGTCTGCCTCTCCTACTTCTCCGGCATTTCGTACAGCCTCGGTATTACTGCTGCAAATGGCTGTACGTCCATGCCGCCCCTTACTATGGCTGCACCGCCAGCCGTAAACAGATAGCTTACGCACGCTTTCTGTATCTCGTCCAGAACCTCTAAGCAGCGCTCTTTTGTGGCATACTCTCCGATTTCCTCTAAACACCCGTCACTTATGCAAATTACGTGGCGCTTTTTGTCTGCCTCTGCGCCGCCTCTCTTTTTCTTTACGTCCTCATACTCTCCGTACTCTACGCAGGCGTAATTACCGCCCAGTCTATACAGCTTTTCTTTATTCTGGCTGCGTATGTATACCTCACTCATTGCCTGCCTCGCTTTCGTCCTTATGCTCTTGGTAGCCCTCTAAGTAGCCTATTGCCTCTACGTCAATGTCCTTGCCGTTCTTACCGTCGTTGTTTATCCGAATTTTTCCGTAGTAGGAATAAATGCAGCAGCCGTCATAGTCGTATACTCTTATACTGCCCTCTGTGGCTGCCTCTGGCGTTTCAATAACCAGTGGCTCTGCCTGCTGCATCTGCGCCGCTACCTGTTCGTCCGTCACTGGCTCGCTGTTCTTTCCTCTGTACCAGATAACCCACATAAACAAAATAATTGCCAGCACGCCTGCTGCTATAATGGCTGCGCACTGTATCAGTTTCTTAACTACCTGTCGTTTTCGTTTTCTCATTTCCCGCCTCGCTTTCCTCTATCATTGCAGCCCTGCTGCGCCGCTCTATTCCTGTAGCCATAAAAGCTATTTTCATATCTCTTTCGTTAAATTCGTCGTAGTCTGCTGTTGGTGCATCTTCTGGGAAAATCTTCTGTGCCTGTATGAAAGCGTCCATAAATGTACCTAATTCCTCATAAAATACATTTCTGTAAAATTCAAACTCTAACTCTATTTCGATTTTCTGCGCTTTCGTGCAATATATGCCGATTTTCTGCCGCCGTCCGTATGGCTTGTATACTGTCCTGTCAGATTTTGCACCCATAACCTTATACATACACTGTCGCAGTAGCTTTATCTCATGCTTTCCGTTATAGGAAAATATCGTATATTCATACTCTTCCTTTTGCAGCTCGTCTAAGGAATTTATGCCGTTATCCTTAAGCAACTTTGCAAGTTTCTTTTGCGCTGTCGTTTTCTCGCCACCTACGCCCCGCTCTGCCAACGCTTGCAGCTTTTTAATACGCTGTATCGTTTTTTCGTCCATGTATTGCCCTCTCTTCTGTAGCAAAATAGTAGTTGTCCACTATCAGCATTTTTTTACTGAAAAGGCACATAAGCCCCAGCGGTACGGTAATAACCGCTATTGTTATGTCGCCCTCTGTCGCCCATGCCGCCAGCACGGTAACTGCCAGCATTGCAAGCCCGTAGGCTTTCTGCTTAATGAAATACCAGCGGCGGGCTTTCTTTGCCTGCTCCCGCTGCCGCCTCTGCTCTTTTTTCTTTCGCATATCTGCTATGGCATCTGCATAGCCTCTCTGGTATGCGTCCTCTACTATCAATGCCTCTGCTGCCATTCTCTGCCTCTCTTCCTTTCGGCGGCGCTCTCTGTCTTTCCATGTGTGCCGCTCTCCTGTTCTGGCGTTTGGTTTTACCGTGCGGGCTGCTTTTCACATTAAAAAGCAACTGAAAACCTGTTGACTATCCACATACTTTCTGGCTGGTATGACCGCCGCTATTTTTCCACGGTATACAGATTGCAGCTATTAGCCTGCTGCCCTCTGCCGCAGGCTCGCCATGCCTGCTACGCAATGTGCCGTGTGGGACTTGAACCCACGACTTGCCGCTTATGAGGCGGCTGCTCTAACCAACTGAACTAACGGCACTCGTGGCGGCTGTTGCCGCCTACATTTCCTCTAAACTGTCGGTTTCTTCCAGATAGCCTATAAATTCCTCTAAACTATCTACGTTTTCCTGCATCTGCTCGCCACGTTCTCCATACTGCAAACTCTCCGGCAGATTTTCGTAGCTTTCCTGTTCTTCGTCCTTTACCTCTTCCAAAATGTCCCTTGCTTGGCTTATCAGCTCTAATGCCTCTGCAATTCTGTTGCGCCTCTGCTTATTCATTCTTTACCGCTCCTTTCCTTATAGTGCCTGCTGCCCCGCTGCTGCTGTGTATGTTTTCAGTGTGGCGTTGCAGCGTTTGAACTCCCTATAAATTGTGTCCCTATGCGTTCCCAGCGCCTCTGCAATATCGCTTACGCTGCTGCCCTGCTTACTCATAGCCTCTATGGTCTGCCTGTCCTCATAATGCAGACGCTTATACTTTCGTTTCGCCATGTTCTATGCTCCTTTCCGTCCTCATTCGCTTTTTATGGTAAAAAAATAAGCGTGTCAGAGTTTTTACGCTCTGCACGCTCTTCTTTTCTGCTGTTTCCTATAAAAAAAGAAAATCGGCAGAGGCTTTATAACCTCTTGTCGATTTTCATTCTAAAACTTATCGAAAATTTTTCGGGGCCCCGGAGGGGCCCGTAGGAGGTACAGTTCAGCTAGGGTCCCCGGCTTAGATTTTACCGGTCTCGGAGTATAGTGCCTCCGTTGCCGCCCCTCCGGGCCCCATAGCTTAACACTTATGCTTTCGTATAGTTCAGGAAGCCATCCGTATACTCCTGGTGCCCGTCTGCGTCGATCCACATGGCTTCGAGGTCCTCGACTCGGAAGTCGGCACCGAGGGGGCTGCTGCCCTCGCGGATGGACTGAATCAGTGCCTTGCCATCTTCGACCGGCATCATGAAGAGCGCGGTCGACAGGGCGTCGGCGAGGCCGGAATCCTCGGTCAGGATTGATACACTACGATGATACTTCGCCGGATACAGGGTATCCGGATCGATGATGTGATGATAGCGCTGTCCGTCCACGACATAGTAGCGCTCATAATCACCGGAGGTGACGAGGGAACGGCCATCGAGGTAGCAGGTGATCGCATACTGGTCGCCGGTCTGGCTGTCGCGGTATTCCGGACTCTCCACCGGGCAGACCCACTTCGAGCCATCGCCTTTGATACCGATCGCACGCACATTACCGCCGAGGTTCAGGAGGAAGTTTTCCGAACCCTCGTTCTGAATCTGTTTAGCGGCATTTTCCGTCGCATAGCCCTTGCCGATGCCACCGACGTCCAGGCTCATCTCCGGGTCCTTCAGATAGATGGTGCCGGTTGCGTCGTCGATGATGACATCCTCGATGTTTGTATGCTTCGCGGCTTCCTCCAGGGCGGCCTGATCCGGCAGCTCAGCGTGTGTCGGATCTTCGATGCCGGCTTCCCGCTTGTCATGCCAGAGACGCAGCACCGCGCCGTAGGCGATATTGACCTTGCCATCGGTGAGGGTGTAGACCTCCTTGCCCCATTTTATGAGGGAAAGGAGGTCCGGATCGACCTTTACCGGCTGGATGCCGGCGTTGTCATTGACAGTTTTCAGGTTGTTGATGCCCTCGTAGTCGTTATAGATGTCGTAGAGCCTATGTTCCTTCAGGAGCTGTGCGTGGGAGCTCTCATAACACTTCTGGAAATCCGCTTCACTCTTCTCGAAGCCGATCTCCATGGAGACGGTGTCGAAGACATCCAGGAACTGCTTGTTGTAGCGCTCGAGCTTCGTCGCGCGGCTGCAGCCCGGTAGGCTGCAGGCCAGTGTGAGGCCGGCGCAGAGAAGCGCCAGCATTTGCTTCAGTTTTATGTTTCTCAATCGATGTTCTCTCTTTCGAAGGATGTATGCGTAACGGTGCCGGCAGGGGGCCGCTCCCTGCCGGCACCGTTACGTGTACGCGGGAGGGGCTGTATGCGTTTCACTGCCGCTATCTTCCGGATCGTGGGCAGCTGGAGACATTGGCCTCTGCTGCAGCTTAGAGCCGAGCATTCAGTATAGGGATGCGGGCACCTTCTGTCAATGCCGGATGATCTTTCGGATCACGGAGAGGACGAGGCCGACGCCGCCGGCCATGAGAATCATCGCGCGGTTCACGACGAGGCGGGTGGAGGCGATGGCGAGACCCACGATGACGGGCTGCGCGGATTCTGTGATCGGGCTCAGGAGCAGGGCGATTACCTCCACGAGGAGCAGGAGGATGAAGGCGGTCATGCCGCGGCCGGTATCGATCGTTTCCAGCGTGCCGTAGCGCACGTATTTCTTTCTGGAGAGCATCCAGAAGAGGGAGATCAGGCTGAATAGCGTGATGCCCACGAAAACCGAGATGAAGGTGATTTCGGCGACATTGTGGTCCGTGATCATCGACTCGATCGGGCCGAGGGCGTTCAGGTTTTCGAGCGCCGGTACGACCATGAGAAGATACAGGAGGATCAGCGCAGCCACAGAGAAGAGCTGCAGGACACGGTTCACGCCCATGAGCATGCGGTCGCGGATGCCGCCATCGACCGGGCCGTCCTCCTCTTCGTTGCCGTACTCCGTGTCACTGAAATAAGCGTCCTTCTCTGTCTCGTCGTGCACCGGACGTGGATTCGCATGGCGGTTTCGTACGCTGCCTGGTCGTCCGGTGGACGGCTCTGACGCGAAATCAGAAGCAGCACGCGGTGTGGAAGGCCTTGTGCTGCCGGAAGAGGCCATGCCTGCCGTGGAAGATGCAGTGTCGGCCGCTGGGATCGTGATGGTCGTGGCGTTTAGCGTGGAGCCGGTGGACATGGACGGCTGCGTCCGTTCGGGCATGTCCAGCACGGGCTGATGGGCTGTGTCGGCCGGCATATAGGATGGGCTTAGAAGATGCGCGGCTTCGCTGTGCTTCGCGAACCAGTCCACGGCGTAGCTGCAGCTCGGCCAGGCCTTCAGCTGATTCCGCTCGAGGTAGGTGATGAGCCGCGCCATGAGCTTCCCGGCGAGCCCCCGGCCACGCAGACTCTCATCGACATAGGTATGGGTGATTTCGACCGTGCCCGGCTCCTCTTCCATCGCCGGGAAATCGATCTCGGCCAGTGCCTGCTCTTCGTCATTCACCAGCACGATGCGGTTTTTATAGGTTCTGAATTCCATAGTTCACCTCCGATAGTTGACAGTATTATAGCATAGGTGCAGAGAAATCCATCTTACAAAAGGCGTAATACTTTTTCTGCAGATAAAAAAGGCCACCGCCTGTGCGATGACCTTCTTTATCTTTTTCGGATTTGTGGTAACCGTGCAGGAAGGGAACCTGGCCTGGAGTTCAGCAGTTTCGGAGTACGATACCTCCGTTGCCGCCCTCCGTGGCCCCTTAGCTGAACAGTTACGATCTGCTTCTGCAGTACGGTGCTTCGTCCGGTGAAGCGGAGATACGATGTGATTCAGAGCTTCTTCAGCATCGCGAGGATGTCTTCCTTCGGGCAGTAGCCGATCGACTGGGCGATCATCTTTCCGTCCTGAATCAGCGCCAGCATCGGGATACTGGAAACATTGAAACGCATCGCGAGATCCATCTGCTCGTCGACATTGACCTTTCCCACCTTCAGCGTATCCGCATACTCCTCGGCGATCTCATGCACGATCGGAGACAGCATCTTGCACGGTCCGCACCAGTCCGCGTAGAAGTCGATCAGCACCGGCTTCGTAGAGTGAAGCACTTCGGTTTCGAAATTTGTTGCAGTGATTTTAAGCTCAGCCATACAGGCTCCTTTCTATTTTCAGCCCTGCCGGTGGATGTGCCGGGCGTGGTCGTTTGTATGTTTCGCCAATGCTGTCAGCCGGATCGCTCGTCGCTGGACGGATAGAGTCTGGCTGCTCGACGCATCGCGCACTCAGTCCTTCAGTGATTTGTAGTACAGCATGCAGTGACAGAAGCCCTCATAGCTCGGATCGGCGATCTGGTCCTTAAATTCCTTACACATGCACTTCGTATCTTCCGTACGCTCGAGGCGGCATGGACAGTAGCCACCGGTGCGCTTCAGACCTTCACGGACGGTATTCACCACATCCTGATCCGGATTCAGTTCGATTTTCATCGCTTTCCCTCATCTCTTTCTCTTATGATGTTATGCCTTCCAGAGGCTGTGGAGGTTGCAGTAGGCATAAACCGCCTCCACCTCATCGCCCGCACAGAGTGCGAAGTCTGCGACCGGCTTCTCACCCGGATGCAGTGCCTTATGCTGGTAGCCCTGCTTCGTAAAGATGGAGATCCACTCGATGTAGTGCTCCGGCAGCATCAGATGCTCCACAGAGCCGACCTGTACATGCACGATCCCGTTTTCTACGCTCCATACCGGAACGTGCTTCTCACGTGCCCCGTCACTGGTGCCGGCGATGAGCTCCGTCATCGGCTCGCCGCAGCAGACCACCGGGACGCCGCTGTCCTTTGCTTTTATGATGATGTTTCCACAATGCTTACAAATATAATACTTCTGCTCCATGTTACGATCTCCTTTCTTCGTAGTGTTGGTTCATGATTATGGCGATGGTCTTCTGCTCACACCGCCGTGTACGTTCATCCCTCGGCGAGCACACAGTCTGTCATGGGTCGCCCGGATGAACGTACAGTGCTATGAAACATAGCGAATCAATAGTTCTCTGCGTGCACCTCGAAATAGCTCTGCGGGTGGTTGCAGGTCGGGCAGACCTCCGGGGCCTTCTCGCCGATGACGATGTGTCCGCAGTTGCGGCACTCCCAGACCTTGACCTCGCTCTTCGCGAAGACCTCGGCCATCTCGACGTTGTGCAGCAGTGCGCGATAGCGCTCCTCGTGGTGCTTTTCGATCGCGGCTACGAGGCGGAAACGCTGAGCGAGCTCAGGGAAGCCCTCTTCCTCTGCGGTCTTCGCGAAGCCCTCATACATATCGGTCCACTCGTAGTTCTCACCCTCGGCGGCTGCCTTCAGGTTCTCAGCGGTATCTCCGATGCCGTTCAGCTCCTTGAACCACAGCTTCGCATGCTCCTTCTCGTTGTCCGCCGTCTTCAGGAACAGCGCAGCGATCTGTTCGTAGCCTTCCTTCTTCGCCTTCGAAGCGAAGTAGGTATACTTATTGCGTGCCTGCGATTCGCCGGCGAATGCCTCCATCAGATTCTTCTCGGTCTGCGTGCCTGCATACTTATTCTTTTCCATCACATATCTCCTTTCGTGCTTTACTCATATCATCATTATACCAGCTTCGCGAAAGGCCGGCGCAGGCTGGCCTCAGAGTTTATAAAATCTTTCGAATTCCTGGTTCATTAATCCACAGCGTGTTCAGATTCTTTGGGATACGCCGCAATCCGCAGTACCGCATCTTATCGCCTATACGGTTCTTGCGTATGTGCACTACCGATGACGGCTTCATCTTCGGATACGCGCTTAAATCTGCAGGAGCTCTGCGTTCTCTCTACTTGTGAGATCGCCGGTGGTTATCCATAACTACGCCCTTCCGGAGACCTGCATTCTCTCTACTTGCGAGATCGTCATCAGTGGCATCCGTGGTTACCGCAGCCGTGACTGCCACAGCTGTGTCCGCCCTCGCCGTGCTCGTGATCATGGTGGTCACAGTGCACATCCGGGTTATAGCCGAGATTTCCGGCGATGAGTGCGTTGACCGCTGCATCTGCATCCCCGCTGACCCCACCGAAAAGACGGATGCCGACCTCAGCGAGTGCCATCTGTGCACCACCGCCGATGCCGCCGCAGATCAGTGCATCGACACCGAGCTGCATGAGGAAACCGGCGAGCGCGCCGTGACCACTGCCGTTCGTATCCACGACCTCTGCACGAACGATTTCGCCGTTCGCTACATCGTAGATCTTAAACTGTGCGGTATGTCCGAAGTGCTGGAAAATCTGTCCGTTTTCATAGGTTACTGCAATTCTCATGATGATATCTCCTTTATGATCACTGGTTAAACCAGAGGTACAGCAAGTGCCGGATTTACCTGTTCTGCCGCATGCGCTTCCCACACCTGGCGTTCCGCTGGTGTCATCCTGGCCTGCTCGATCGCATGTCCCTGCACGATCGCAGCTTTCGGATCGCTGCTCCTGCCCGCTACAGATCCGGACGTTTCCGCCGGTGTCATCCTGGCCTGCTCGATCGCATGCCTCTGCACGATGGCAGCTTTCGGATTGCTGCTCCTGTCCGCGACAGATCCGGACGTTTCCGCCAGTGATGTGCAGCGGCTTCCCGTAGACGAGACAGGCGGCGAGCTTGCGTCGTGCGTTTTCATAGATCTCCTGCACGGTCGAGCGTGAGATATCCATCTGCGTAGCACACTGCTCGTGCGTCTTCTCCTCCAGATCGACGAGACGGATGACCTCGTACTCATCAAGTGTCAGCAGAATCGGGGTGCTCTCTGCCACATCGCATGGACAGAATCGCTCCACCCTGGGCGCACTGCAGATTCGACGGCATCGTGGCGGTCTCGGCATCGCTGTATCCTCCTTAATTTCCGGTATATACCGATTATGCGCTCTCAGAAGGAGAAAGTCAATCCGTGAATGTAACCATTCAGGCAGTGCTGATAAGGGGACCAGCCTTGATTTCACACGTTCTCTTCGGATGGCTTCCGACTGCTGTCCGCAGAGCTACGCCTTTACTGTGAACTTTGCAAAAAAGTTACACTAAAGTCAATTTAAGGTTTTAAAAACGCCATTATCTCGTTCAGGCTTTTACCGCTTCTCCGGTAGGCTTCCATGATCGTAGCTGCTTCTTTTAACTGCGTTTGAGCAGTGACCCTGCCTGAACGGTTGTGATTTGATTTTGACTATTGACGTTAACAAAAAAGCCTGAAACCGATGGAATCGTCATTCCATCGGTTTCAGGCGTTTCATCAAGCGGAGATGCAGGGATTTGAACCCTGGCGCCGTTTAACCGGCCTAGCGCATTTCGAGTGCGCCCCCTTCGGCCACTTGGGTACATCTCCATTTTATAACACTAGAGGATGGATCTCTCGAACCATCCTCTAATGCCGGTAGTCGGGGTCGAACCGACACGACCATCACTGGTCACAGGATTTTAAGTCCTGAGCGTCTGCCTATTCCGCCATACCGGCAGGACCAAATTATAATACAAAAAAACAGCGCGCTTGTCAATATTCGATTCCAGGCTTATATAAGCCGTATATTCCGTATATTCGATGTTACTGTTCACTCGTGGCTGCTGTCCGCCAAGCCACGCCTTGACTTAACTACGTTTGAACAGTAACAAGTAGGTGGTAACAGTTCAGGCAGGGTGATTAGATAAAGATGGATGGCACTATCCATAAACCGGTTGATTTCGAAATCGTGGATACTTTCAATAAAGTTTATCATTTTTGTGCACAGAGCTAAAATATCCACGATTTCAAAATAGGGCACTTATTGGATAGTTTTCCGTAAAATCAGGCATACGCATATATGCGTACTATCCAATCTTCCTCGATTTTTCAAATGGTGGATATGTATTTCGTGCTTCAAAGAAACATATCTTTAAGCAGATATCCAATATAACTTCTTTTTTTAAATACTGGATATCAGACCCCGGAGCTCTCTTATGAAATAAGGCTTTTCGTATCCAGTATTTTTGAAATCGTCTAGAAGTGGATACTTTACAATCAATTTCGATGATTCCGGTCAAAAAACATATCCAGTATTTCCAAAATCAAA
>ERZ1034980.1041-NODE-1041-length-17409-cov-12.847355_pt1 | contig 17409 bp, 4 predicted proteins | sample MGYA00520622_ERZ1034980 | MGnify/ENA primary metagenome ERZ1034980 (study PRJEB33766, sample SAMN09781791) | gut metagenome | biome: gut microbiome | host: Homo sapiens | place: Madagascar | study: EMG produced TPA metagenomics assembly of the PRJNA485056 data...
GTATAATACTGTAATTTGACTAAATAAAAAATATATTTAAAATGAGAGGTAGAATGAAATGTGACTGGAAGGAGAAGTTCATATGAAAAAGAAGAAAAATAAAATAAATGGATTGATAATTGGGATTCTATGTATGCTTTTTGGAATATGGATTTATTGGAGCAATGTACAATATGGATTATCAACTCATGAAAAAATCGGAAATTTGAAGAATCAACCGATATTGAAAATGACAAGTGGCGATACAGTCACTGCACATAGGACTAGTTATTTTAATGGATCAACAGGAATACGAAGAATACAATATGGAAATAGAATCATATATTGTGGAGATAAAAGTAAAACATTGAAAACTACCCAAACAATTACTAGTAATGGCACAAATCTAATGAGTAAATATAATACATCAAGAGTGAAAAAAGTATTAGAAATTGTACACTTGAATAGTAGTAATAGTGATATAAAAAATTTAGAGTATTATAATATAAAGAGAATTCTGATGATGTATGGTTTAAACAGTCAAGTTGCAGACAATTATATAACAACAATGTATAATACAAGTGATTTATTATATGCAACAATGCAAAATTTAATTTGGTTTGGAATTAACAATGAAACTGAATCAACATCAAGAGATGTAATGGGAAGTAATTATGTAAATAATGTTTTAGATAGTCTTACATCTGCAACTTTATCATATCCTAATGGGGATAATGATATTACTGGTGATACAGTAGATGTTTCTACAAATAATGTATCAATGGATAATAATGGAAAGATAGGTCCGTTTAAAGTAAATAGTAATTGGAAAATATATGGTATAAAATTCGATGTTAAAGTAAATAATGCAAATGTTAATTACTATATTGTAGATAAAGACGGATATACGGTTTATGATGAAAATTTACATAATAACTATTATTATTCAACATATAATGGTGACGTATATATACAATTGGTAGATACACAGTTTTTGGATAATGGAAATTATACCGTAAGTGTGTCTGGTAATGGAATCTATCACCAGACAGCAGCAACATATTATACAACCAATTCTCAACCAGTTATAGATTTTAATAGAACATTAAAAGATTTTAAGTTTTCAAAAACAATAAAGAGCGAAATAACAGGAAACTATCATTTAAATATTGTAAAAAAAGATTCAAATGATGGAAATGATAGCAGTACTAATGATGAAACAAAATATGGTCAAGCATTAGGAAATGCATGGTTTTCAATACAACAAATAAATTTGAATGGAAAAACTGTTAATCAACATGCATATACAGATAATTCAAATGGACAAAAAGATGACAATGGAAATATTGTTGCTGTTACTGAATCAAAGAAAAAAAGTTTATTAAAATTTGAAAAATATACAAGTGGTGTAATACCAATTGAGAATACAAATGATGACTATTATACAATAAAAGAGTCAAAAGCGCCAGATGGGTATGAGCTAGATAAGAACTGGGTAATTGGAATGACAGTCATTAAAGGTGAATATACAGAAAATAATGTGAAAAAATATGGAATAAAGGCAATTAAACTAAATGGTGGTGGAAATTGGGCAGCAAACAATACAAAAGTAGAAAGAAAATTTGGAGATGATTCTACATGGATAAAAATAGATGAAAATGGATCTGTAATAGAAAAAAATACAAGACAGGAATTAGTTGAAGAAAAAAATTATAAGTTAGCAATTGAATTTAAAGAAAACACTATAAATATAACTTGGAAAAATCCTAAGATACTAAATGGTTCATACAATATGAAAATAATAAAAAAAGATGAAGATAATTCTAACTGGGATAAGAAAGTTGTAAATTCAACTAATAGTATAGCTGATGCAGCTTTTACAGTAAAACAAGTATTACCAAATAGTTCATGGGATGATTATTATAGAAAGAATTCTGAAAAAGGTGCATTGGAAATGACAAATGTATTTACACCTGTAACTTCAGATTTAAAAAATAAATACAATGAATCAATAGATGTAACACCAGTAAATTCAACTAATAATTGGAAAGATATATATACAATGCCAATAAAAATAACAAAAGATAATTATAGTAATGTCGATTTATACAGTATTCATGAGGATACACCACCAAGTGGATATTCGGGAAATGATAATATGATGTATTTGGCAGTTTCTAAAAAAATAAGTGCAGATGGTTCAAAATATATTATAGATAAAGTTACATTATTAACACATGATGGAAGTGAACTTGAAAAAAGTATAGATGACTTCTTCATTGTTGAAAGTGAAGGCGGAATAAACTATATAATACATAAAAATTGGAAATTTGCAATTGCATATAATGAAACAACAATATACATAACTTATGCAAATAAAAAAATATCAGGTTCATACAATATGAAAATAATCAAGAAGGATGAGACTTCATCAGATTGGCAAGAAAAAGAGACAACAACAAATGGAAGCTTGTCAGGAGCTAAATTCTCAGTACGACAATTATTATTAGGAAAAACATGGGATGAGATATATAACGAAAACCAAAATAGTGGTTCAAATAAAATAGATATGGAGAAATTATGGAAAAATAATAGCTCTAAAGAAACAACACAAGCACTTCCAACTTCACAAACAGATTGGACTGATATATACAAAAATCCAGTACAAATAACAAAAGATAATTGTAGTTATGTTGATTTATATAGAATTGAAGAAACAGTAGCTCCAAAAGGCTATTCTGGAAATGATAATATTATGTATTTAGCTGTTACAAAAAAGAAAAATTCAGATGGTACAAAATATGTAATAGATACAGTTGATTTGTTATCAAGTTATGGCGATAAATTAAACAAGACAATAGGAGATACTCTTATTGTAGATAGTAATAATGGTAAAAAATATATAATACATAAAAATTGGAAATTTGCAATTGCATATGATGAAACAGCAATATATATAACTTATACAAATCCACCAATTAATGGTAAATATAATATAAAAATAGTAAAAAAAGATGAAAATTCTGATTGGAAAGATACCGTAGTCAGTGTAAAAGATGGAATAGCAAATGCTAAATTTAAAGCTGAACAGATTTTATCATTAGATAGTAATGCTGTAAATCAAAATAAAGATACAAGTAAGCTATTTAAAGATAATGAAGGAAAACAAAATTATAATACAAAAACGATAACGACAAAGGCAAATGATTGGGAATCTGTTTATGACAATGTCGATATAAATAAAGATAATGTTGATTTAATTGATATGTATGCAATAACTGAAACAGATGCTCCTACAGGATATAATAAAAATAATAATCCAATGTATTTAAAAGTAACTAAAAAGCTTTCAAAAGATTATAGTGGAAATGATATATATGTAATTAAAGATGTAAAATTAATTTCTGCAACTGGACAGGAAGTTAAGGAAAGTGATAATGGAATAATATCTACATCAAAAGATTCTAACAAATATTGGATAGATACAAACTTCAAGTACAAAGTAGTATATAATGATACATATATATGGGTAGTGTATACTGATCCACCAGTAGATGGATCATACAAAATGAAAATGGTAAAAAAAGATATAAGCCAAAATACAGATGAAGAGAGCAGTTTATCTAAGGCTCAATTTACTATAAAACAATATTTAAATAGAGAAAATAATGAAAATATATGATTCAGAAGATAACTATGGATATACAAGTGGCAATTCAAGTAAAAAAATAGTAGAGCTAGAAAAAAGTAAAAAACAAGATATTTACTATGGTGATTCATCTACTATTGCTATAAGTGATACTGGAAAGATTGATGCATATCTAATAGAAGAAACAAATCCACCAGAAGGATATGAAAAATCTGATTTAAAGGTATTAATACAAGTACACAAAAAAGAGGCTGAAATTCAAGGTAAGAAACAATATGTAATTGAAAATATTGATGTAATTACAAGAAAAGGTGATTCCCAAAACTATATAAGTAAAATGGAAGGTATTACCAAGTTGATGATTAGAAAAGATGGAAATGCAACAAATTCTGCAGAAGATGCTATTATAACAATATCTGCATCTGAAAATTTGATAGATGTTGCATGGAAAGATTATCCAACTGGAGAGTATAAGATCAAAGCTAAAAAAGTTAGTTCAAATGGAAATTTAACTGGAGCAACATTTTCTTTAACAGAGCAAAATAAACAAGAGAACCTATTTGATAAAGGAGGAGTTGTAGATAAACTTGGAAATACAAGTACATATACTAGAGAAATATCAACAGACAGTTTAAATAAAGCAGACAAATATATACTTACAGAAACAAAAGCTCCAGATGGATATTTAAAATTAAAAAATCCTCTTACAATTGAAATTAGCAAAAAGAAAACAGTTTCAAATAATAAAACCGAATATGTTATTGATAAAATTACGTTAACAAGTTTAGATAGTAATGATAAAACTGGTACAATAGATGTAGAAAAAAATAAATTATTAACATTAAAGGGTGTATTATTAGAGGATAATGTTACAACTGTCGACATAACTTTAGAAGTTACAAGCACAGGAAGTATTACTATAAAAGTAGAAAATAAATCTGTAAGCGGTGATTATAACTATTTTATTCATAAAAATGTTGATGGAGGATCACCAAATGGTATTGAGTTTAAAGTTACAGGAACATATAATGGAACTTTAACTGCAGAAGATAATGGTGATACAGAAACTAGATCAATAGCAATTACAAAAGATAATATAGGTAAAAATGATGAATTAACAATTGAGGAAAATACAAATGATAGTGATATTCTTGGATTAAAAAATTAAATTGACAATTAAAAAAGATATTGATTCAAATAGTAATAAGTATAGAATATCACATATATTAGTTGAAGAGCTTGATACACAAAACAAAGTAGAGAAGGATATTAGCAAAACAGAATCTACAGTTATTACATTAGATAATGTTGTTATTGCAAATAGTACATATAGTGAAAAATCAAGTATTGAAATAAGAGTTGATTTAGATAATGATGGAAAACAGACAATAAAAATAACTGTTAATAATAAAAAGGTACAACCTAAAAATTATACTTTTAGAATTAAAAAAGTAGATTTAAATAATAAACCAATTACAGGTAGAAAATTTAATGTTTATAAAATAAACAATGATAATACAAGAACACAAATTGCTGACCATATTGAAACTGTAGCTGAAGGAAATGATGCAATTGCTAAAATTAACAAAGAATTTTTATTAGATAGTAGTATAGCAGATAGATATGCAATTCAAGAAGTTTATGATGATAACAACAATGACTGGATAAAAATTGAAAATTATGAATGGATATTAAGTATTAATAAAACAGGAAGCAATCTTTCTACATATAAACTTGCAACACCTACATTAAAAGTTTCTAAGATTGAGGGAAAAGAAGATGATGCTACTCAATTAAAAATTGCTAATGCTGCTACTGTAAGTGCAACTGATAATACAGTTACAATTACAATTGATAACCAAAAAGACGAAGAATTTAATTTTAAAGTTAAGAAAGTTAAATTAGATGGTAGTGAGTTAAATGGTAGTAAATTTACAATTGTAAGGGAGGCAACAACATATCATAAAGAAGAAAAAATTACAAATGTTGAACCAAATACAAGTCAAATTACAACAGATAAGATAAATCAAAATGAAATATTTACATTTAAGATTTATGAAGATGAATCAGTAAGTGGATATGAGAATTTATTTATACATGATGAAAATACGCAAGGATATTTAGAAGTTAAAGTAAGAGTAGGCTCTAATGGTAGTGTTTCAAAATATGGTAACTTAAGATGGGTTAATGCTGTTCCTGAAAAAGATGAAATATTAGCAAAATATTTTGCAGAAACAGGTAAAAGTGATGTTGTAGAAATTAATAATAAAGATGTAATAATAAACTTACCAAATATTTCAAGTACAACATCAACAGGATTGTCACTTAATAAACATTCATATGGAAATAAAAGTGATAAACTAGCAGGAGCAACATTTACTGTAAGAAAAGCAGAGTCTACTGGAAATGTAACTGAAGTATCAACATTAATAAAACTTTTAAATAATTATGGTCAGGACTTAAATGGATTTACTTCATCAGATTCTGAGGATTCTGCTATTGATAATTTAGATGATGCAGTTGTTGATACAACTTATATATATGAAATTACTGAAACAGGAGAGTTAAAATTCCATAACAAAAAAATAGAAAAAGCAATTGTTAGAATATATGTAAAAGAAGATAAGACAACAGAGGCATCAATTGCAGCTGTTAAATTGAGAAATAGTAGTGGATATTCTGCATATTCAGAAAATATTGATTACGCAGACAGAGTATCTTTGGATTCATTAAGTGGAAATAACTATAAAATTAATTGGGCAAATGATAAAGCATATGTTATACAACTTTTGAAAAAGCAATTAGAAACAGATGATATTCCTGATAATTGGGAGGCTTTAACAGGTATAAGTGCAAACTTTACAATAAAACAAGTATCACCTACAGAAGTCACATTAAAGAATAATGAAGAATTACGTGATTATGCAATAGTAAATAGTGATGCTAAATTAACTGAATATAAATATACAATTGAAGAAACAGAGGCAAGTGATGGATTTCAAAACTTGTTTAAAGATAAAATAATTACATTAACAGTTAATTTGAATAGTGATGGAACTATTAATGAAGGAAATACAAAAATAAAGATATCTAATTGTAGTTCTTCTGGTCACGAAAAATGGTTAATGAAATATATTAAATTAGAAGTTGAAGACAATAACTTGAAAATTTATATATTAAATCCAAAAGATAAATTAGGATTGAAATTATTAAAAACAAGTGGAAATTCTGGAGACGGAATTGAAGGTGTTACATTTTCAGTAAGTGGAACTGGAAGCAATGGTCAATATGTAGGAATGGGAACATATACTACAGATAAATCTGGAACATTTACAATTGATAATATAGATATATTAGGTCGTAAAAGCTATTTCAATTTTATTGAAGAGAGTGTACCAGAAGGTGTAACAAAATTAGAAAATTCTACAATTATGCTTACAGTAAATGCAGAAGGAATTACATCACCATCACAAATTACAAAAGATAATTTATCTATAGCTATTCAGATGACTGGAGCAGGTGGAACTAATAAACTAGAAGGATTAGATGTAGATTTCATCGGTGGAAATATAGTTGTAACTGTACCAAATCCTACAAGAGAAATGTTCTTTAATGTCGTAAAAAATGACAACAATGGTAATAGAATAAGAGGATGCATTACAGATAATGATGGAAATGTTATTAGTGGTGTAAAACTTAGAATAGATAAACAAGAAGCAAATAGTAATTCATCTACACTATATTCTGGACTTATTCCAGAAGGTGCTTGGAATGAAGGCTATACATCAATAAAAGCAAACACTGAATATATTTATACAGTTCGCGAACTTGCTACTAAAAGAGGATATATAAATGTTTTAAGCGGATATAATATTAAATTACATTTAAAAACAGATGCAAATGCAAAAATTAAAGAAATAAATCCAACTCATTTGGATCAATCTGATGGAAATTCATATTATGAGATAGTAAAATTGGGAACTCCAAAATATTCGTTAGATGAAGTATTAAGTATGATATCTTTTAAATTAGAAGATATAACTGAAAAAGTACAAAGTGTTTCAATAGCAATTGTGAACCCAGTTGGATATAGAATACAATTAAATAAAACAGATTTGAATGGAAATCCTGTAAAGGCAGTATTGGAAGCTAAGAATATTAGTGATGAATCAGTAAGAGCTGTGTATGCTAGAAATGAATCTACTGCAAGATCTGCCGCTATGATATATTTAAAAAACGGTGAAGAACATAATTGGCAAATAAAAGAATTAAGTGTAAGTTCTCCATATGTAAATATATTAAAAGATAAAGTTATAAATGTAACAACAAAATGGGAAGATGAAGCTTTAACAGTAACCAAGTGGGATATTGATGGAGATTCAAATTCTGAATATAAAAAATATGTTGATGTAGTTACTGAAAAAATAGATGAAGTTTGGACAATAAATGTAACAATTAAAGATCCTATAAAAGTTAAAGTAAGATTGCGTAAAGTTGGAGCAAATAATGAAGATTTATCTGGTGCAACTTTGACATTAAAAAGTTCACAAACTTCACAAACTACAGAAATAAAAGATGGAAATTCTGTATCTGATTATTTGGAAGAAGAAATATCTTTACTTTCAGGTAATAAACCAAACGATTTTGGATTTGAAGTGACAGAATCTAATACAACATCTGGACATATAAATGTATTAAAGAATAAAATATTATATTTAAGATTTGTAATAAATGAGAAGTCACAAATAAGTTTAGGTGCAAGTTTTGTTATTAATCAAGAAAATGGAACGCAAGGTAAATTAAGTAGTGAATATTATTGGTATGATGTAAGCAAAGATTCAGATGGAAGTATGTTGATTGATATAACAATTAAAAATCCTATGAAATATAAATTCAAAGTTAATAAGGTTGATGCAGATGGAAATCCACTTGAAGGTGCACAAATTAAGATAAATAGTAGTTTATCAGGTAATCATTATATAGATGGAAAATCTAGTATAGAATTTATTGAAGAAGAAGGAGTTAGTGAAGGACAATTAGTACCATACTATATTACTGAAATTAATACCGTTGGAGAAGGTACATCAGCTGAAACACCATATGTAAATAGATTAGGAAATAATAGAATTTTCGTATTAGTAAGAGTAGATAGTGATGGAAATGTTGAAATAGAGAATGCAGTAGGACAAATAACAAACCCTGATAATTCAGTATCTAATGTACCACTTTCATTATTCGGTGTTATACAATTAACTACGACAACTGATGAAGAGGGAATAAAAACAGTGGGTATCCAACTTGAAAACCCTACAAGTATGAAATTTGAATTAACTAAAAAACAAGCAGGAACAAATGGAAAAGCAATTGAAGGCGTAGAGTTTAGAGTAGAAGATTCACAAGGAAATAGAGAAGGAACAACAAATGAAAAAGGTATATATAGTTTTAAAGAATCTAACTTAAAATCTGGAGATTATACATTTAAGATTAAAGAAACAAAAACTGCTAATGATAAATATGTAAATATATTAGAAAATAGTTATATTCAAGTAACAGTTCACTTGTCAGCAGATGGAAATTTGACATTTAAAGATGAGAATAAGAAATTTACAATGTATAATTCAGATGGAACTACAGTTACTGATAAAGAAAAGCTAGATTTATTTACTAAATATATTGATGTTAAAATAGATAAAACATCGAAACTAAATGTTTTAAAGGTTGAAATTAAAAACCCAGTAAAATTAGCATTAGAAATTGAAAAAGATCAAACTGATGGTAGTGGAATTGATGGAGCTGAATTTACTATTTATGATGGAATATCTAATAAGGAATTTACAGATGTAACTAAAGACAATGGATTTATAAGAGTTGAAAACGATATTGTTGATCCAGGTATCTACAAATATGAGGTTAGAGAAATTAAATCAGCATCTAAAAAGTACACTAATATAATGGAAAAATGTAAAATCGTTTTATGGGTAAAAGTAAATCCAAATGGTGATATAGAATTAGTTGATAAAAATGGAAAATCATTTAAAGCAGGTGTAGAAAAATATTATATTTATGACTTACAAGATAATGATATTTCTGATACAACTCAGGGAAAATTAATTATGGAGGACATCAAAATAAGCTCAAATTCAAATCAACAGGAAATATATATTTCTGTTGAAAACCCAACAAATATTAAATTGGATCTTATTAAAAAAGATACAGAACAAGGTGATATAACTGGTTCAGCGTTCGTTGTATTTAGAGGAGATGAATGTGTATTTGGTCCAGAAACTGTATCTAATGATGATATTGAACTTAATGAGTTAAATTTATCAGAAGGTGATTATGATTATTATATTATAGAAGCTTTTTCTGGAAACTATTATAAATATGTAAATAACATAGGAGGCAAATTTATAAAAGTTTCTGTTAGAGTGAAAGCTAATGGAACTGTTCAAATAATAGACGGAGAATCTAATATTAAACCGGGATATTTTGAAATATATGAAGGTTCTGTTGATGATGTATCATCTGCTAAACTTATAGATAGAAGTGATGATATATATAGTTATGTTAAAGATGTAAATGTAGAAAAAGATGCAGATGATGTTAATATTGTTAAAGTAACAATTGAAAATCCAACAGTATATAACTTTGATATAACAAAATACGATGCTGCTAAAAACTCAATCAATGGTAGTAAATTTACAGCTTATAGAGAAGATGAAGATGGTAATATAACAATGGTATTAAATAATGAAGAGCCTCATTCTATTACAGAATCTCCTATGAAAGCTGGAAAATACATTTATTATATTGCTGAAACAAAATCACCAGGTACACAATATGAAAATATATTATCTGGAGAGTATATTAAAGTATATGTAAAACTTGATGGAGATGGAAAGTTACATCTTACAAATAGTAAATTCCAAGATACAGAAGGATATTTTGAAACTTACAAAGGAGACATCAATACAAGAGATGGTCAAAAAGTAGAGAATAGTGGATTTGTAAAAGTTGATGTTCCAGATCCTATGGGTAATATAAGATATACATTGAGAATAACTGTAGAAAATCCAGTACAATACAATGTGGATATAATTAAAAAGGATTCAGATGGTAATTCATTAGATAATGCAAACTTTACAGCTAAGAGACAAAAAGTTACAGAAAATAAAATTGAAAAAGTATTTAATGGAACTGTTAGCAATGGAACAGAAATTAATGAAAGATCTATGACTGCTGGAAATTATATTTACTACTTTACTGAAAATAGTACACCAGGTGCTCAATATAATAATGTATTAGAAGGAATGTATATTAAAATTTACTTTAAATTAGATGGTGATGGAACAATTACTATAACAGATAGTAATTTTGAAAAACGAGATTCATATTTTGAATTACGTGAAGGTAGTATTGATGATCCAAAAGATTCAGATACAATTCACGGAACTGGAGGCGGTAAATATTATGGATTGTTTAGTGTAAATGTTGTAAAAAGCAATAGTATATACACAATTCAAGTTACTGTTGTAAATCCGGTTGATTATAAAGTCTTATTAAATAAGAAGGTATATGGTACAGGTGATAATGATTATTTATCTGGAGCAAACTTTACAATAATAAGTACTAGATATGGAACCGAATATACTGATAATACTGATGATAACGGAAATATAGGATTTACAGAAGAGGCTGTTAGAGCAGGTATATATAAATACATAATTAGAGAAAACTCAACACCTGGAGACGAATTTGTAAATATATTAGAAGGTAAAGAAATTCATGTATATGTAAAAGTAAACGGAGATGGAACCATAAATATAGTAACAAAAGATGGTCAAGTAAATTCGAATGCATATTATGTATATGATATTCAAAGCCAAGAAGAAATTTCATTAACTGATGAAATTCAAAAATGTGTAAGTGTTGGTACATCTAAAAATAATGGAATATCACAATTGGATATAAAAGTTAAAAACCCACAGAAATATAAATTCTCTTTAGTTAAAAAAGACAAAGATACTAATGAAGCTATGAATGGTGTTAAATTTAAATTGAAGGTTGTAGATACAAGTTCATCTACTAGGGTAACATTAAAAGATGCTAACACATTTAAAGAGATAAATACAGATGCTCTTGAAACAAAAAATGTAGATGGAGTTGATGGTGTAATTTCTTTAGACAATTTATTAATTGAAAAAGCAGGTACATATAACTTTATTCTACATGAGGAATCAACTGATGGAATATTTGATTGGTTATATAAATCTCATAGAGTAGATATTGTAATTAAAGTAACATTTGCTATTGAAGATGGAAAATATATTATTAAAAGTGCTGAAACGACAGTTGGAAAAACATATGTATCTGGATTAAGTTTCGAAACTGGAATTGAAACAGGAATTACAAACGAAAGAATTAAAGGTAAATATAGCTTAGTATTAAACAAAGTTGATAGCTATACAGGAAAGAACTTAGATGGTGCAGTATTTGATATAACTGTTGAAAAAGATGGCAAAGAGCATAAATTATATAAATCTACAAATGATGTAAATTCTATGGAACAAATTTTACCAGCAAATAATGTTGTTGTAAAAGATGGAAAATTAGAGATTAAAGACATTAGAATTGAAGAATCTAGAAGAGATAGACAAGAAGTTTATACAATTATATTAACTGAAAAAACAGCACCAAAGGGATACATGTTATTAGACAAACCAATAAAACTAAAGATAACAACAAATACAACAGGAGAAAATGATGATGAAAAATATATTGTAGAGTCTGTTGAATTGATTGAAGATGGAAATCACGGATTAGTTACAATGAATTATGATGAAAATAAAATTGAAATAACAGCTAAGAATGAATACTTCGATTTATCATTAAGAAAATCAATTACATCCGTAGAGTACCCAGATAAAGAAGATTCAAAAATAACAGAAGATGAAACAAAAAATAGAGTACCAAATGTAGTAACAGATGATTTATTAGCAGATAGATCAACGACAGCAATATACAATCATGATAAAAATCCTGTAAGAGTATATAAGGGACAAGATGTTATATATACTTTAAGAGTGTATAATGAAGGGGAAATTGATGGATATGCTCAAGAAGTAACAGATCACTTACCAGAATGGTTGGAATTTGTAGATGATGAATTTAATCGTAATAACGGATGGTATTTAGATGAAAATGATTTAACAAACAGAACTGTTAGAACTACAAATTTATCAAAAGAGTATGGTATAAGTAATGGAGTTGACAATTTAATAAAAGCAAGAGATAAAGTAACTGGAGTATTAGATTATAAAGAAATTCAAATTAAATGTAGAGTTTCTGACGATGCTAAAGTAAAAACAGTATTAACTAATATAGCAGAAATAAGCTTAAGCAAAGCAGAAAACAGAACTAGTGAAACTGTAGATAGAGACTCTGTAACAAATAATGTTAAAGTTCCAGATACAGCTGAGGGAATGTCTAAGTATAAAGATGATGAGTTATCAAAATCTTATGTACCAGGACAAGAAGATGATGATGATTTTGAGAAAGTAATAGTTGAAGAATTTGACTTAGCTTTAAGAAAATATATCACAGCTGTAAATGGTGAGGAAATGTTAAGAGAGAATCAAAATACAGAAGATAAAAACGATAATGAAACAGCTGATTCTGATGATGAAAATTCAAATATTGATGATGTTAAATATGCAAGAGAACCAATAGTAAATGTTAGTGCGTTGAAGGATGGTTCTAGCACAACAGCAACATATGTACATACAAAAGAACCAGTGGAAGTTTCTGTAGATGATATAGTTAGATATACAATATCTGTTTATAATGAAGGAACTGTATCAGGATATGCATCATTGATTAAAGATGATATACCTGAAGGATTGGAATTTGTAAAAGATAGTGAAGTAAATAAAGAATTTAGATGGAAATTAGTAGACGAAAATGATGAAGAAACAGATGATGTAACAAAGGCAAAATATATTGTAAGTGATTATTTGTCAAAAGAAAATGGTGATGATAACTTATTAAATGCCTTTAACGGAACAAAATTAGATACAAAATATGTACAAGTAGAATTCAGAGTAATATGTAAACAAGATTATCCAAAAATAATCGAAAATCAAGCGCAAATATCTGATGATACAGATGAAAGTGGCAAACCAGTAACAGATAGAGATTCTACACCTAATGAATGGAAAGGTGAAGATGATGAAGATGTAGAATACATTAAAGTAACATACATGGATTTAGCGTTACGTAAGTTTATTACAGGAGTAAATAAAGAAGAAGTAACAAGTAGAATTCCACAAGTTGATGCTACAACATTAATTAATGAAACAGGAACAACAGCAACATATACTCATCCAAAAGATCCAGTATTAGTACATACAAATGATATAGTTACATACACAATAAGAGTTTACAACGAAGGTAGTAAAGATGGATATGCAACAGGAATAAAAGATGATATACCTGAAGGTTTGGAATATTTACCAGACAATGAAATTAATCAAGAGTATGAGTGGAAATTAGTAGATGAAAATGATAATGAAGTTACAGATGTATCAAAAGCAAAATATGTAGTTACAAATTATTTATCAAAGGAAAATGAAACAAAAGATAGACAAAACTTAATGAAGGCTTTTGATAAAGAAACAATGACTACACCAGAATACAAAGATGTAAAAATAGCATTTAAAGTAACAGAGCCTACAACATCAGACAGAGTTTTAATAAATTATGCTCAGATAAGTGAACAAACTGATAAAAAAGGAATTCATAGAGAAGATCGTGATTCAACACCAAATGAATGGAAGGGTGAAGATGATGAAGATATTGAAAAAGTTAGAGTATTGTACTTTGATTTAGCCCTACGTAAGTGGGTAACAGAAGCATATGTAACAGAAAATGGACAAACAAAAGTAATTGAAACTGGACATCACGCAGAGGATGATCCTGAAGAAGTAGTAAAAGTTGATTTAAGAAAGAGCAAAATAGATTCAGTAGTAGTTAAATTCAGATATCATATTAGAATTACTAATGAAGGTGAAATAGAAGGATATGCAAAAGAAATTAAAGATAGAATACCAGAAGGCTTAGAATTCGAATTATCAGATAATCCAAATTGGACAATGCTTGATGATGGAACAATAGTAACAGATGAATTAAAAGATACATTATTACAACCAGGTGAATCAGCAGAAGTGACAATTGTATTAAAATGGATTAATTCAGAAACTAATATGGGTGTAAAAATAAATGTTGCTGAGATTTGTAAAGACTATAATGATTATGGAACACCAGATATAGATTCAACACCAGACAATAATGTTCCAGGTGAAGATGACATAGATGATGCACCAGTAATGTTAACAGTAAAAACAGGATCAGAAGATTTGAAATACATTGCATTAATTACTATAGTATTAGCATTATTAAGTGGATGTATAATAGCATTACGAAAAAATATTAAACGCCAATATGATGTAGGAGATATCCTAAGGAAATAAAGGTTTTGAGAAAAGATTACTAATAAAAATAAGAAAAAAATAATTAGTAAAAAATAAAAGTATGAAAATTTGTAATAAATGAAAAAAAAATGTAATAAAAATGTCATATTCATGTATAAATATTAAATCCGTAAATAAGCTGTAAAAATGTATGGTTTGACTATATATATACATTGTTTAAAATAAATATAACAATAATATATTTTAGAGGAGAGAATTTATATGAAAAAAACAAAAAAAATATCAATAATTATAATAACTGGTATAATGATTGCATTAACGATTATTGCTAGCATATGTAAAAGAACATTTAATAATTCATATAGTTTAAACGAGAGCGATAATAAAGCATCATCTTATGTTGGACAAGGTTTTCATGCAGGATATGTGGAACAAGCACTTATAGACTTAATAAGGGATCCAAATGAGGTTCTTAAAATACGTCCAAACAATGATGATAGTACTGATGGATGGTGCATGCAACATGGAGCAAGTTTGAGAGTAAATAGTGGAACGATTAGTGCTGAAGAAGATGGATATATATTAAACAATGCTAAATCTGGTTATAATGGAAGTATTCAATGGTTATTAGATAATATATGTAGAATTGGAAAAAATGTAAGCTCAGATGAAAATGGTTGGTATAGAAATAACTTACAAAGAATACTTGATGATGAAAATGTGAATATAGATGTCACTGATAGAAAAAAGTATAGTGATGATAAAATATTTACTATAGAACAATATGTATTTTGGAGTTTAACTAATGGAATTGGAGGTGCTCCATATAATCCATTTTCTTCAGATCCATTATATATTGTATTAAAGAAAAAAGCAGAGGAAAATAAAAATTATACTTCTTATAGAAACACAAATGTATCAATAAATACAGAAAATGCAAAAGTAAATTCGAATGGAGTTATAGGTCCATTTGAATTAAAAAATAATAATGCAGTTGCAGTAACTGCAACATTAAATGGGGTTAATACAACAATATATACAGATGAAAATTGTACGCAAGTATTAAAAAAATATAATGTATACAATGGAAATATTTATATAAAAACAGATGATATAACTAGTGTAAATATTAATTTTTCATACAAATTTTTTAATACTACAGCTAGATTTTTTAGAACTCAAGGAAATGGATATACAAATCAACCATTTTTAAATATATATAGAACTGTAAAAGAAGACAGTGTAGAATTTAAAAGTGAACTTAAAGGGGAATACAATTTAAGTATAGTTAAAAAAGATCAAGACGATGAAAATGATAACAATGAAAATGAAAAATACAAAGATGCTCTTGAAGGGGCAGAATTCCAAGTACAACAATATAAAGACAAAGAAGACATAGGCAATGCTGATGGAAATGGTTACACAGAAAATGATGATACTGTTAAATCATACAGAGGAACAAGTAAGTTAATTAAATTTGGAACAAATAAAAATGATGCAACTAGTCAAATAAAAATAAGTAATGAAGGTTTTGATACATACACAATTAAAGAAACAAAATCACCAGAAGGTTACTATAATGAAAGGGATTTTACTTCAAAATTAAAGGTATACAAAAGCATAAATTCCAACGCAGATAGTTTTGTAATTTCAAAAATAGCATTTTATAATAATGAATCAGACAATAATGCTATAGAAATTGATGTACCTAGTACAGGAAGTTCATGGCTTAAAATTAACAAAGATGGAAATAGAGTAGATGATACATCAAAAGATTATTTAATAGCATTTGAAGTAACTAGTAACTCCATAGTAATTACATATAAAAATACTAAGTTATCAGGACAATATGGAGTACAAATAAAAAAGATTAATGAATCGGAAAATAACGCTCCTGTTCAAGGTGTTAAATTTAAAGTAAACAATGAAATAAAAGGACCAACAAATGAACAAGGTATTGCAACTGTAGAGGAAAATAAAGAAATTACAAAAGATAATGTTAGTCAAACAGATAAATATGAAATTACAGAAGTTGATTTAGGAGAAAATAATTTAGTAAAGCTAAAAAGTGGACTAATTGTATATGTAACAAAAAGCTTAGATGAGTCAAATAAACGCTACATAGTATCTGGTGCTAATTTTGAATATGGTGATCAAGCAACAAATTCTGGTAATATTGTAGAAAAAGATGTAACTCTTGATGATGAAAGTGAAACAAAAGCTAAATTACAAATTATAAATAATATAGTAACTATAACAATACACAGTAAAAGGTGATTATAAACTTAGTGT
>ERZ1034980.1042-NODE-1042-length-17405-cov-7.440749_pt1 | contig 17405 bp, 10 predicted proteins | sample MGYA00520622_ERZ1034980 | MGnify/ENA primary metagenome ERZ1034980 (study PRJEB33766, sample SAMN09781791) | gut metagenome | biome: gut microbiome | host: Homo sapiens | place: Madagascar | study: EMG produced TPA metagenomics assembly of the PRJNA485056 data...
GAGCCGAAATCGGGAGGGGCCGGGCCTACGGGAGCATTTGTTCAGCGTTGCCTTAAGCAGATCAAGATAAGGGTCAAGGCGCCCTTCCGTCTCAAGCAGCGTGCATCCAGGCATGTCGTGCGTAAAATCAACCCAACCGCGTTTCCGGCCAAACATAGCCACAGGGTTTGCCCGATGAACGACGAGGCTCTGATCGAGTCGGCTGATGCGCACCGCCTCCACGCCCGTACCCACCGCAGGCGGGCGTACCGTAACAGCAAGGTCAATTTCCCCTTCCTCAACGGCATGCCAAAAATCCGGGCAACCGCGATTGACAAGCTCAACGGCAACGCTCGCACATCGTTCCTCATACGAATACAGCCGCGCTATGATCTGCGGGTCTAGAGTGCCGCCCACAAGCCCGCAGCGCAGCGTCCGGCGATGCTCGCCTTGCCCAATATCCCCGATGCGGCGCAGACAAGCGGTGAGTCGGCCTTCGCAGTCCACAACGCATTCAAGCAAGGCAGAGCCGGCCTCGGTGGGGACAACGCCGGTCTTCCCACGCTCAAGCAAGGAAACGCCGAGCTCTCGCTCGAGCGCCCCAATAGAAGAAGAGAGGCTCGGTCGAGCAATGTAGAGACGCTCGGCTGCGGCGCTGATACTGCCCGCCTCGCAGACCGCACGAAAATACGCCAGTTGGTTGAGGTTCACGTCAGCCCCCGTTCCCCGTCTTCCCCACGCATTATAGAGCCGAATTCACGCACGTACCATTCCTTGGACATACCGCGGCTTTGCCGAAAAAGAGAGGCACGCAGAGCTTTATCTGTTAGGTAAAACCTGACAGATGCCGATGGATACCCGTACTTCCTCGCGCCCCAGCCCGTCACTATGCTTGCCATGAGGCTGGGCGCGTCAACGCAGCCCGGTCCTCGTCGCGAGCCTCCAAGGGGAGGGGCTCGAGGAGATAAGGGAGGCACAAACCATGCCGAACATCGCACTGCCACGCAGAGAATTCCTGAAAGGTGCAGCAAGCGGGCTAGCAGGTGCAGGGGTGGCCACAGCCATGGCGAACCTCGCCGGGCCTGCCCCCCTCGGTGTCGTCACGCAAGCGCATGCCGACGAGGCCGCCACCGCAGCCACCGGCAATCCGGATTGGGAGGTCTTCAACACAGAGCTGCTCGTCATCGGCACCGGTAGCGGCGCCACCTGGGCAACGCAGCGTGCCCTGGAGCGCGGCAAGCAGGTCCTCATGGTGGAGAAGGGCCCGTTCCGCCATGCAGGGGCCTCTTCCATGAGCTGGGACGCTTGGATGCTGTGGTGGGATTACTGTGGCTTCCGCCACGACGGTTGGATGCTCATCGACGGAACCATCCCGCTCGCTGCTTGGAGCTATCTGGGCGGCAACGAGTTCAACCCCTGGGTATCCTCCATCAACCACGGCCAGACGCTTGTCTGGCGTGACGAGAACGGGTTGCCCAAGCCCGAAACTGAAGTCCTGCCGTGGTCCGTGTGCTCGTCGTTCTACCGCCGCGAGGCGGATGACCTGCTCGACAAGGGCCGGGTGGAGGTCATGGACCAGACCATGATTACAGACCTGCTCGTGAACGACGGCCGCTGCGTGGGCGCCATGGGTATCCATCTGCCCACCGGCAAAACGCGCGTCATCCGCGCCGCTGCCACCATCATGGCGGCAGGCGGTGGCACGCAGTTCCACGGCTGGCTCAGCGTGGGCTACCGCGGCATCAACTCGACGGACAACACCGGCGACGTCGCCATGGCCGCTTTCCGCAAGGGCGCGAAAATCGGCGAGGCTGAGTTTGCCCAGTACGACTACAACTCCATCGTGTACGAGGACATCGCGCACACCTTCGGCTGCGGCATCGGCGCCGACGCCGGCGAGCTGGAGATCCTTTACGACGCCAACCACGAGCGCATCTTCGCCGATGGCGAGCAGGTCAACGGCAACCTCGGCATGAGCCAGCGCATCGGACGCCTCGTGTTCGAGGAAGGCAAGGGCACCGAGCACGACGGCGTCTACGTCCACTACGACGAACACTCGTTCGACAACGTCCGCTACCCCATCATGCGCAACGTGGCGTTCTTCCAGGAACACGGCTACGACCCCATCGGCGAGTTCACCGAGGTCGCCGCAGAGATGTACGAGCACGGCGGCGAGCCCGTCATCGACGCGACGATGATGACCGAGTGGCAGGGCCTCTTCGATGAGCGCGGTGCAGGCGCGTGCGGCGAGAACGGCGGCCCGCACTGCATGCACAACCGCCTTTACGGCAGCTACACGGGCGAGTGCGCGTGCAACTACCTGGACGCCCTGGCCGAAGCCGGGGACACGGGCGCACGAATCGACTGGGACGAGGTGGCCCGCGAGCACGCACGCCTCGTCGAGATCCGCACGCGCACGTGCGAGGACGGTCTACGCCCCTTTGAGATTCGCCGAAAGATTCAGGCGGCAGGCTACCGGGGATTTACCATCTACCGCTCGACAGAGATGATGGAGGAAGCCATCGCCGAACTCGAGCGAATCCGCACGGAAGACATGCCCAGGCAGGTCCTGGCCGACGACTCCACAACGTTCAACGTAGACTGGAAGACAGCCATCGAGAACTACAACCTGCTTGACTGCGCCGAGGTCAGCATCCGCGCTTCGCTGTTGCGCGAGGAGACTCGCGGCTGCTACCTGCGTCCCGAGTTCCCCGAGCGCGACGACGAGAACTGGAACTGTATGCTTGCCTGCCACCTGGAAAACGGCGAGATGGTGTTCGAGAAGCGCCCGTACCCGCCGCTCGAGGCATAAGCGGCAAACAGGCAACAGGAAAGAAAGGACAGCGCCATGAAGCTGACCGTATACAAGTTCGACCCCGCCGTGGACGCCGAGCCCCACTATGTGAGCGGAGACATACCCTTTGAGGAACATATGACCGGCCTGCGCGCCATCATGCGCTTCGATGAGCAGGTCGCCCACGTCAACTACGACCACAGCTGTCGCGCCCGCGCCTGCGGACGCTGCGCCATGATGCTCGACGGCAGGCCCGCGCTCATGTGCACGGAGTTCCTGACGGACGAAGACCACACGATTGAGCCCCTCAGGGGCTTCCGCGTCATCCGCGACCTCATCGTCGACAAGAGCGCGTTCGACAACCAACTGACCAGCATTTACAACCGCGTACGGGTGGAACCCTTTAACGCCGAGACCATCGCAGTGGATCCGTCTTCCTTCGACCGCGACACCATGATGGAAATGTACGGCATCGAGTACTGCTGTCGCTGCGGCGTGTGCAACGCCGCCTGCCCCGTCATGGCCGAACACTTCGACGACTTCGCAGGGCCGGCCGCCCTGCTGGCCGAGGCGTACCGCTATCTCGACCCACTCGACAGCGGCGACCGCGTCATGGAGGCTGTGAACCGCGGCCTCTACCGCTGCATCCAATGCGGCACCTGCGACCAGGTCTGCGCGAGCAGCGACATCGAGCACCTGAAGGCCTGGCAGATCCTGCGCACCGCCGCCGAGGAGCGCGGCATCAAGCCGAGCTACGCGTAAACAACTCATCCGAACTCGGTGCACATCGACAAAAAGGCTGTGCACCGAGTCGCACGGAAAGCCCGACAGCCCGCGCGCCGTCAGCCGTTCCGTCGATATATACGGCATTTTTTCTTAACTTGCGCTTATTCACACGCAGGACCTTCACGCTACTCGGCGGAAAACAGCCCAGCCTGGCAACAAAAGTGCGGCCCCGTCCCGGAAAGTCCTCCGGGACGGGGCCGCTCCATCCTTTTCCGCTGGTTGCCCAACTGCGGACAGCCTCGCCGTCTTACGCCACGGTCAGCTCAACAGGCGCGGGGTCATCCTTGGCCTTGGCTGCGTTCTCGCCCGCGGTGCGGCCGGTGTAGACCGTCTCTGCGATGTTGCCGCCGCAGCAGTACACGCCCGCCCAGAAGGAGCCGAGCTCACCTGCGCTGTACAGGTTGGGGATGGGGTTGCCGCTCGGGTCGAGAACCTCACAGCTCGTGTTGCGCTTGGGGCCTCCCTGACAGTTCACGCATGCGGGGTAGAGTCGCACGGCATAGAACGGCGCGGTCTCGATGGGCGCCAGCGTGTACGGGTCGCGGCCGAACTGTGGGTCAACGCCATCCTCAACAATCTTGTTCCAACCCTCGACGGTTTCGACAAGCGTCTCGGCATCGAGGTCAACCAAGCCCGCGAGCTCCTCGATGGTGTCGGCCTTGAAAAGATGGTCATCGTCGACGAGCATGATGTCGCCCTCGCCGTTGCGCGCCGTGGAATCCATAATGGCCCACATGACGTCGGGCGTAACCTGGCTGATCCAGGTTCCGCCGTACTCGACATGCCCGTGCTTGCAGTTGCCGGAGTCGTTCATGAAGCGTTTGGCGTCGCCGCCGACGTTGATGCAGTTGCCGGCAGTCGTGATGCGCTGCTTGGAATATGTCGTTGAGAAGCAGCGCTCCTGGTCGCCGAGCTTCGCAACGATCCACGGACCGGAGAGGGCCGCCATGTGCCACAGGTCAGCGCCGACCTCGAGGCCCATCGTAATGCCGTCACCGGTGTTGTAGACGCTGCCGATGGGGTAGGCCTGGGGCTTCTCGGCGTAGTTCTCAAACATCTCCTGGTTACCCTCGTAACTTCCGCATGCAAGGACAACGCCGTTCTTGGCGCGCACGTTAATAAGCGCGCCCTCGTGCTCAACCTGCACGCCAAGCACGGTCTTGCTAAACGGGTCTTGGATGAGGTGCCTGGCGGGAGAGTCGAGCCAGACGTCAATGGAGTCGGCGAGCGACTCGACATTGTCCATGAGCAGGTGCCAGTACTTCTTCTCCTGGTTGTCCGGCGCGTCCACCATCATGAACTCGCAGACACGGCCATCGTTGGGTGTGCCGTCGGGCCAGACAGGGAACTCGGAGAGGCCGACCGTACCATCCGGCAGCTCAAAATACCAGTCGCGGCCCTCGACCGTGGAAACCATGTCAAGCGTGATGCCATCGGTGGCGCCAGCGATGGCAGAGGAGAACGTCGTAGCCCCGTGGGCCAGCAGCCAGTCGCCAACCCCGGCAGCGCCCTTCGCCATGTAGTCAATAACATCTTCGTCTGCCGTGTCAAAACCCTTGGCGAACGCGGAGAAGTAAGCCACGCCGTCTTCGTAGGTGTTGGGGATGTTGAAATACTGCTCGCAGTAGCGGGTGTTGCCACCCTGATCGCCATCGGGCGCCTTCTCGGTCAACAGGACCTTCGCGCCGTTCTCGGCGGCTGTAATGGCAGAAACAGAACCGGCGCCGCCATAGCCCACGACCACAACGTCGTACTCTTCGTCCCACTGCACGGTATCAACGTAAGAGAAGCTCACGGTCTTCGCGCCATCAGCCAGCGCGGGTGTCGCCACGAGCGCCCCTCCGACCGCAGCTGCGCCAGCCCCCTTGACGAAACCACGGCGGCTCAGATCTTTCTTACTCATGATGCTACCCCTTTCCCGAGGTCTCCGCGCCTTGGGCACATCCCCCCTGCACGGATTTCCAGCCGAGGCGCCCCTTGCGCCAGGCTGAAACAATCTTCATCCCGGCTGAAGACGGGCGCATCGGCATCCGGGTATTAGAATGCCTACTAGATGGCATTTAAGCGATTCGCTTATATAGCGGCGATAGTGTCGCCATACAATGGGATGGTTGCTCAGTGCTCATGCGTCGGAGGGAATGTGGCTGAATCGACTGGCTCCAAACCAAAGCGATATGAGATTTACTGGGTGCTGGTCGTAGGCGCGGCGCTCCACTGGTCGTCTATGGCTCTGGCGCTGCTTCCCATTCAATCTTGTGCCGGGGTACAGCCGGCGTTCCTCAACGAGACCACATGGTTGTGCACCGCGCTGAGCGTGCCCGTCTGCGGCGCCGCAGTCGCCTGGGCGGAACTGTTCGTTCGCCGTCACTTCCGTATTGCCGTCGCCACACTAGGCGCGCTTGGGTCAGCCATCGCCCTCGCGCTGGTCTTTGCCGCTGGGCCAGGCGGGGTTGAGTCATCTCCTTTTATGTCCGTTGCCTATCAGGTGGTACAAACTTGCTCCATAATGCCCCTTGTGCTGCTCTGGGGCCTCTCGTTTGCCTCGCTGGACAAGCGTTCGGCCGGCACAAACGTCGTAATGACCTCGACGCTGACGGCGGCTGTCCTTCTGCTCGCCATCGCGGCGTCTGAATGCTTCCCCGCATGCGAGCCGGCAATTGAGTGCCTGTCGCGCATGGCCTCTTCCATCCTGCTCGTTCTCCCTCAAGTTCCCTTTTCAATCAAACGGAGGGGTTTTGACTCGACACGCAAGGGCGCATTCGTTCGGTTCCTCGCCGTGCGCGGGATGATTGGCATCATGATTGGCCTCTTGGCCAGTACGCTCGTCGCCGCAGACACTTCCTGGAAAGCAAGCCTCATCGGATCCCTCGTTTCAGTCGCGAGCCTTCTGACCCTCAGCGCGAAGCGGCCGTTGCCTTATCGCCTCTCCCCGCTCGTGCCCCTGATATTCGTCGGTATCTTTGCCCTTCCCGTTATCTTTGGCAGGCAGGATTTGGCTGCGATGGGCTTCGGTGCTGTCGGGGCGTCCCTGTGTTGGACGTGCTGGATTTCCACTTCATGCTTCCAAATTTCAGGCCTCAAAGAGACGTTCGGTATGGACGAGGCGCGACTCTGCTTCTCAGAAAAGGCCGTGCTGCTCACTGGGTGGCCTGGTGGCGACAGGCAGCACGCCACTCCCGGTCTCTTTGGTTTCCGGGATGGGTACGGCCATGCAAATTCCTGCTCTGCTTTCCTACTCGGTCGTGCTCTGGGCAACGCATGCAAGCTTCCTCACCGTCTACAGCCGGCGAGAAGACGAGCTGATCGGCCGCCTCGAGACATCGCGCGCCGAGCACAGGGAGCAGGTGTACGAAACACTCGGAAACCGGGGCGGCCTAACGAAACGCGAAGTCGAGGTCATGCGAATGCTAGCACAAGGCTTCACTCGTCCCCACATTTGCCGGGAGCTCGGCATATCCGATGGCACCGCTCGTGCTCACGCCTTCCACGTATACCAAAAGCTTGGCGTCCACAAGAAAGATGACCTTCTGGAACTTGTACGCGAGGTCGAGACAGAGTTGGACGAGGAATAGGGAAGGCCTTGCCTCTGCATGCAGCAGGGAAGCCCAATCCGTGCATCAAACCTAAGACCGTTCCAACTCAACCTCATTGAGAATAGCGATTACCTCGCGACGATTGTGGGCTGTCAATTCAGAAGGCCGCGTGTTCGACGCCTCCCAAGGTATCTGCCTGAGTTCCCCAACAAGAGACGCCCATCCCGCGAGTTTACGGGATGGGCGTCTCCGGCACTTAAGGCGCAACCGCCAATATCATCTTCCCCGAGTGGGTGCTACTCCCATGCCTCCAGGGCACTCACGTTCTGGCCGCACATCATACCGGAAGTGAAAGCCTCGCAGATGTTGCCGCCGCCACTGTAATAGTGGTAGAAAATCGAACCGAACTCGCCGGCCTCGTACAGGCGCGGGATAGGGTTCCCGTTCCAGTCGTTGACCTGGTAGTCAACAGTGCGGTCGCCGCCGCCATTCGTGTTGAGGTAGCAAATGCCGCACTGGATGGCGTAGAACGGCGCATCCGTGACGCCCATCTTGCCCTCGTCGTCCTCGTCACTCGTAGACGTACGACCGAACTCCGGGTCCTCCATGTTTGCGCCGTTCTCGTTGAAGGAGTTCATCTCATCAACGAAGGCCGCGAGGTCGTCGCCCTCGAAGCCCATCTGCGCGCCCAGGTCCTCGAGCGTGTCGGCCTTCAATACCAGACCCTCTTCAATCTCCGGCGCGCAGTCGTCACTCCACTGATACGTGCCGCGCACGGCCGCCCAGCCCTCGTTGCGGATAGGATTGGACCACGCAAAAATGGTGCTCTTGGTACGACGGGTCTCGTCGAAGACCATCCACCACGGGTAGTTCGTCACCTCAAGCGTGGGCAGCTCCTGGTTGAAGCACGGATAGGGGTAGCGCTTGTCATGGGCAGGCCAGCGGCTGTTCTCGGCGATGAAGCGCTTGCCGTGCTTGTTGATGTACACCATATGCGCGTTGTCGCCGCCGTTGTGCGTAGGAATGGCCTGGTGGTACTTGCGCGAGAGCTCGAGATGGCAAGCCGAGCCGTACTCAGTGGCGGCCATGTGGCGCAGCTTGGCGCCAATCTCGTTGAGCATGATGATGCCGTCGCCCGTGTTGTAGGGGCTGCCGATATGGAACTGCTCGAAGGTGGGCAGCACGAAATCCTTGATCATCTCGTAGTTGTTCTCAAAGCCACCGCACGCCATGACGACGCCCTTGGCGGCCTTGACGCAGATCTCCTTGTCGCCCTGCTGCACGCGGACGCCGAAAACCTCCTTCGTGGCGGGGTCGAAGATGAGGTGCGTGACGGGCGAGTCGAAGTTGACGGTGATCTTGTCCGCGTACTGCTCGCGCACGACCTTGTCCATGGCGAGCCACATTGCGTTGCCCAGGCCCATGTTCTTGTCCGTGCCGGGGCCGGTCAGCGGGATGGAGATGCTCATGGTGCCAGCGTCGGGGTACTCGGCCCCGTTGAACTTCTTGACGGCGTCCTTGCCCTCGTACGTGGTGATCTCAGCATCGGGGAAAATGTTGTCGCAGATCCACTGGGGCATCTTCTCGGTGGCGGCGGCGACGGCCTTGCACTCCTCGTCGGAAACGCCGCCGTCGGCCAGGGCCTTCCAATAGTTGAATGCACCCTCGCCGGAAACCAGGTTGAAGTAGCCGCAGCACACGGAGCTGTTGCCGCCGGCTTCCTCCTCGGGGGCCTTCTCGAAGACCTGCACCTGCGAGCCCTCAACGGCCGCGGAGATGGCCGACGCAATGGCGGAGTAGCCGTACCCCATCACGACGACGTCCGTCTCGATATCCCAGCTCTCAGGCAAGCCGTTGGGATCGGTCGAGCCCTCGGCCAGTGCCTGGGTCGCCACGCCTGCCATGGCAGATGCGACGGCCACACCGCCCGCCGCAACCGCGGCCTCTTTGAGGAATGAGCGTCGAGTTTGGGTTGCCATGCTCATATCGAACTCCTTTCACGTCCATGCGTGTCTGCTCTCCGGCGCCCATCAATGGGCGCCGCGCGGCGTGCGGCGAAACGTGGCCTCAGGTTCCGCCCCGCGTCTAGCATCATCATTGCCACAAAGCCCGTCAAAGCCAACCCCGAAGAGTGCCATTTTGAAACAAGGCCTTTTACCTGCGTCGATAGCTGTCAAGCACGAAAGGTGTTAATCGATTGCCTGTCCCGAACGGGCCCCCGGCGCAACACCGACCCGCCTGCGGTATACTGCGCACGTTGTTGTCAGACGGCCATCACAGCGAAGGGAGTGCACGGTGGCGTCGAGCTTTCTGCCCAACCCGGGAGTTTTCGCCCTACCGCCTCGGCAGCTGTGGCCTTTCTTCGGCCTCTGGACGATGCAGGTCTGGGTCTACTGGGCCAATACCTCTGCCGCCTTGCCACCCGCCCCCCTGTTCGGCCTGCCGAGCTGGGCGTGGCTCTACGGCACCATGACACTTGCCATGCTCTGCTGCGCCATGGTGCACTGGGCCGTAGGCCACGCCGAGGAGGACGGGCGCCCCTCCTCGGGCCCGCTCGACCTCATCTTCACCGTATGCATGTGCACCACCACCGTCTCGATCCAGGTATGCGCCTGGGCAACCGCAGCGACAGGGGCGGGCTCTATTTGGGCGCTCGTCAACGCCATGTGCTCCGGCATCGTCATGGCGTGGGGTTACCTTCGCTGGTCAGTCATATATGCGCGCATGCCAATCCGAGACGCCGTGGGATGCCTCTTCTTCTCTTACCTGGTGGGCTCCACACTCAAGATTGTTCTTGATGCCGTGCCGACCGTTCTTAGCACAGCCATCGTATGCATGCTCCCCGTCATCTCATATGTCTCTGTCCGCCAGGCCCTTGGGGCCGAGTGGCCTCGCCCGACTGAGCGGCTTGGGGAAGTGCTCTATCGCCGAGACACGCTCGCACCCCTTGGGCGGCTCGCAATCTGCGTCTTCGTTTTTTGCCTCGTACGGGTGGTCGTCTCCCTCACATCCAACTGGGGTGAGCAGGTCCTACTGTCCCGGACTCTCTCGCATCTCATCGAAATAGCCTTCGCCCTCGTTGCCCTCTGTCTCGTCTTTCTTCGCGAGCATTCTCTTGATTTCCCGCAGCTCTGGCGCTTCGTCTTTTTCTTCCTGGCGACATCCCTGCTTGTGGGCTGCGCCTCTGACACAGCGGGTTTCGACCTGGGAATAGGCCCTCGTGTCTTTTCAAGCGTAGGGACAAGCCTGCTCGTCATGTTGCTGTGGCTTCTCCTCGCCGACGTCGCCCATCACAGCGACTTACATCCTTATGCGGTGTTCGGCATAGGGTGGAGCCTCTATGTGGGGTCAAACTTCCTGGGACCCGCCGTCATAAACCTGCTTGGACTCACGGCGATGACGCCCCTGCTGGGGCTTGCACTCGTCTACGCACTTGGCATGACCACGGTGTTTTGCCTGGAGACGAGCGGCGCGGATGCACAGCGTATCTTCGCCGATATGCGCAAGAAGGTCACGCCAGAAGAGTTCGCTACCATCGACGAACGCTGCATCCTGCTGGGCCATGAGTACGGTCTCACCGACCGCGAAATCGAAGTCATGCAGTTTTTGGCCAAAGGTCGGAGCAAGGGATACATCGCCGAGGAGCTGGTCGTATCAGAAAACACCGTGAGAGGACATGCGCGGCATCTCTATGCCAAGCTTGACATCCACACCAAGGCAGAACTCCAAGATTTGCTGGGGCTGTAGTAAGATCAAGGCCCGCTTGCGAGTTCTGCCAAGAACCGGGCTTCTGGAGCCCTGGCCCCAACCGTGGGACCACTCAGGCAGAGATGTGGGCACTGCTAAAGACAAAGGCCCGTGCTCGCAATACTCAACTACTCTCCGACGCTCTCCACCACGAGAACGAGCTCCTCGCGCGTGTGTACCCCGAGCTTCTGGTAGATATGAGTGACATGCGTCTTGATTGTGCTCCGGGCGAGGTTCTCCTCCTCGGCGATCATCTGAAGACTCCAGCCGCGCACGAGATAGCCGAGCATAACGCCCTCGCGCTCCGTCAGGCCGAAGCACCCCGCGACACGGGCGCATTGCTCGTTGATGGACTGCACCATGCTGGCAACATACTGGTTCTTGGGCGAGGCGTCGCGCTCCTCTGCCTTCTGGTTAAGTAGGAGTTGCTTCATGCGATGCGGCAGCAGCGCCATGCCAAGCACGAACAGGCCGTAAACGATGCCAAGAGTCACCACGTTCGCCACCCCGACCGAGACGGCCTGCGCGAAAAAGCCCAAGGCGGTGCCCAGGAGTAGGCCAATCGCGTTGGCGAGCATGCCGGCAGAGAAGATGCACACGGGGTTTGCACCGCCGGCGCCCTCGTCGACACAACGGCCGAGCTGCAGATACGTAACACTGAGGAACAAGAAGTAGCCCGCCAACGTTACGCCGGATATCACCCATCCCTCCCCATAGGAAGCGGGCGAGCCCAACAGGGCGAGACTCAGCAGCAGGACCATCGCCAGCGGCAGCACCGACCACCCCTTGCGGGAGCAAGCAAGCTCCGCAGCGCAGGCGCACGCAAGGAGGGCAAGCGCGAGGATGAACGGGCCGACGTATTCCGCCTCGGCGCCGCTGAAACCGATTCCGCGCGTCTGAAGGAAGTTGAGCGGAATGGAGAACACCATGATGAACCCGAGAACGAGCAGAGGCGGGCGCATGGCATCCGACTTTTGCGCCGCCACGGGAGTTGGCTCGGGGCACGGCATGTCCGCTCCAGCGCCAGCACAGCTGGCCCCGTCGATTCTCCAAAGGCAGGCCGCGCTGATGACAGGCAGGGCAGCCATAGCCGCAGGCGCCCACGCGCCGGGCAGGGCCGCCAGGGCGAGGTAGACCGCAAAGCTGGCGACAATGGCCGCCAGCGTGACCGCCGTACGGTGCCCTCGGCCTCCCGCCGCGACATAAGGAGCAGCCCAGCAGCCGATAAAAGCCATGTCGCACGCGGACGCCGCCACGGTGCACGCCATCCGCAATGCATCGGGCACGCCCGGCGCGACGAGGCCCGCACCGGAGCACGCTCCCACCACGGCGACAGCCCCGATGCATCCCCGCGAGCAGAACGCCCCGACGTGGCGGCGGCCGGCGCAAAACATGAGGGCGAGCGCGACGAGGGACGCGAAGTTGCTCACAATCCAGGCGACTCCGACATCCGCCTGGTTACCAGCGAGCCAGGCATGGGGGCGAAACGCCATCAGGTGCGTCCACGCCCAGAACGCCGTGAGCCCCACGGCAAGAACCGCGTCAACGTATGCTCGCTCCTCTTTTACCATGCAGCGCACCTTCGCCCCCGTCGATTCCCATTGAGCCCTTCAGCATGATACTCCCAGCTCAGCAAGTCATCCCCCACAGTGTCCTATTCGCCCCCAACTGGTGCTCCCCTCAGAATCCGCCGTCACGTCGGATACCCGCGGCAACGCGGCGGGCTACTTTTGGGGCAACGCGCCGGGCTCGCCACGCACCGAGACGACGCATCGACGACGAGCAAGAACGAAGAAGGATTGGAGAACGGAATGGACACGAGCTTTTCCCGCCGCAGGTTCGTCTGCGGCCTATCGGTCGCCACGGCGACCGCCATCGCTACGCTTGGCTCCGCCAGGCCCGCGCTTGCCGACGAACCCCAGATCGACGAGACGAACGCGGCCTCATGGACTCCCGAGTCCGTGGACGAGACCGTCGACTGCGACATGTGCGTGCTCGGCGTGGGGTCCTCGGGCCTGACGGCATGCGTCCAGGCGGCCCAGAACGGCCTCAAGGTCGTCGGCATCGAGGCCACCGGCGCTACGGGCGGAGGTGCCGTGGGCATCGAGGGCATCTTTGCCGTGGATTCCGGCATGCAGAAGGAGATGGGCATCGAGGTCCACTCCGGCAAGGTCGTCGACGAAGAGCTCTCGTCCTCGCAGTACCGCGCCGCCGGCCCCAACTACCTCGACATGCTGCGCGCCTCGGGCGGCAACATCGACTGGCTCCAGGAGCAGGGTGTCTCGTTCGAGAACGTCAGCGAATACGGCGAAATCGGCGTCAACTCCGACTTCATGGGCTTCCACTGGTTCGAGGGCGGGCGCGGCAACACCGGCTTCGTCCCCGCGATGAACTCAAAGGCCGAGGAGCTGGGCGTCGACATCCGCCTCAACACTACCGGCGAGGCCCTCATCATGGCCGACGGCAAGGTCGCCGGCATGTACTGCATGGACGCCGACGGCAAGTACATCCAGGTCAACGCCCCCGTCGTCATCCTGGCCGACGGCGGCTTCTCCAACAACCGCGACCTCCTGGCCGAGCGTGGCTTCGACCCCGACCAGATCGAGCTCATCGGCGTGCCGACCTCCCTTGGCAAGGGCCTGCAGATGGCCATCGCCGCAGGTGCCAAGAACACGCTCCCCGAGAGCGCCTTCGCCTGCACCAACACGGTGGGCACGCTCAACCCCATGGGCAACCTCGCCTTCAAGATCTGCTTCGGTGGCGCGTTCCTGTGGATCAACGAGAATGCCGAGCGCTACGTGAGCGAGAACCTGGCCTCCCACAACATGGAGATCCAGTGCCAGCCGGCCCTGAACTGGGAGAACACCTACATGGTCTTCGACCAGGCGATTTTCGACGCCGCCACCGGCGTCGACGCGGAGCTCGCCGACACCTGGGCTGAGCAGGTGGAGCAGAACACGAACGGCGACATCTTCAAGGCCGACACCCTCGAGGAGCTGCCCGAGAAGCTCGGCTTGGACAAGGACGCCTTCATGGCAACCGTCCAGCGCTACAACGACCTGTGCGACGAGGGCGACGACCGCGACTACGGCAAGGATGCCGAGCTCATGGTCAAGATCGAGAACGGCCCGTTTTTCCTGTGCCGCTTCCACTACGCCCTGCTTGTGACCATGGGCGGCGTGCTCACGGACCGCAAGTTCCGCGTCCTCAAGGCCGACAAGACCCCCGTCCCCGGCCTGTATGCCGCCGGCGTGACCGGCGCGGCGCTGTGGCGCAACGTCTACACGATCAACGTGGGCGGCGGCTGCAACGCCAACAACATCAACTCCGGCCGCGTCGCCGCGAACGACGCCGCCGAGTACCTACAGGCATAGCCAATCGACATCTGAGAAGGGAACAGCCATGGAAAACACCCTCACTCGCCGCAACTTCGTCGCTGCCACGGCGGCCGCAGCCGGCATGGCAGCCGCATCCGGTGCCGTCGCAAGCACAGCGCGTGCCGACGAGGCAGCCATCGAAAGTGACCTGCCCGACTGGGCCGGCCCCGCTCCCGAGCCCGTAACGGAATTCGACGAGACCGTCGACCTGACGGGCCAGTTCCTCGTCATCGGCGCAGGCATGTCCGGCTACGCAACCGCCACCCGCCTGCTCGAGCTCGGGGCCAAGGTCACGCTCGTCGCCAAGACGGAGTCTTGGACGGGCATCGGCGGATCTGTCTTCGCGTTCAACAGCTCGCTCGCCAAGAGCCTCGGCGTCGAGGTGTCCAGCGACGAGGCTCTGCCCCGCGTGTTCGAGATGATGAGCCACAACGTCGACGAGCGCCTGTGGAACATCTTCTACACCCGCTCGGGCGAGGCCATGGACTGGGCCTGCGACATCTGTGCGGAGGAGGGGCTGACCCCGCTCATCTCCGAGGTTGAGCACGGCTCGCTGGGCGAGTACGTCGGCACCCACAACTTTGCCGGTGGCCCCAGCTGCTCCTTCACCACCGACAAGGACGCCTCGTCGACCAACACGCTGCCCACCACCATCGGCAGCCCCATCATGGACTTCCTGCCCATCCTCGAGAAGCGCTGCGGAGACATGGGCGGCACCATCAGCTACAACACCACCGTCACCCAGCTCATCAAGGACGAACGCGGCCGCGTGACAGGTGCCGTGGCCGAGAAGGACGGCAAGGTCGTCGGCTACACCAACGCGCGCGCCGTCGTGCTGTGCACGGGCGACTACACCATGGACCAGAAGATGCTCAGCGAGCTGTGCCCCATGGCCGACTCCGAGAACACCTTCAAGGGCTTCCTCCCCTACGCGACGGGCGACGGCCACAAGCTCGCCCTGTGGGCCGGCGCGGCCATGCAGAGCACCAAGCCTCACGCTCCCATGATCTTCTCGCTGCCTGTCGAGTGCACCATGGGCACGCCGCCCTGCGGCAAGACTGCCGAAGAGATTCGCGCCCTGTACGAGGACGACCCCGAGCTTCTCCAGCGTTATCAGACGGCGAAGGAGTCCATCGTCTGCCTGACCATGAGCAAGAACAACCTCCAGCTCAACGCCAACGGCGAGCGCTTCAACAACGAGCACACCGTCATGGGCTATGAGGGCATCCAGCTTCTGCACCAGCCCGGCGGCAAAGTGTTCAACATCTACACCGAGAACTGGATGGACTACATCCCCGAGCAGGCCGGCTACATCGGCGGCCCCGTCGCCACACGCGACGACTACAAGCTGTTCATGTGCCCCGAGGGCGGCTTCGAGACGCTGGACGAGCTTGCTGAGTTCAACGGTCTGCCCGCCGACGCGGTCAAGTCAAGCGTCGAGCGCTACAACAAGATGTGCGAGCAGGGCTTCGACGAGGACTTCTTGAAGCCCGCCGAGTACCTGTGCCCCATCGACATGAACGGCCCGTTCTACTGCGTGCCCACCTACAGCGCGTTGCTCGTGTGCCTGGGCGGCGTCCAGACCGACACGGACCTGCACGTCCTAGACGGCGAGGGCAACGTCATCGCAGGCCTGTACGCTAACGGCTCTGTCGCCGGCAACTTCGTGGGCAACAACTACACCACGGTGTTCCCGGGCCTGAACTTCGGCCGTAGCATGTGCTTCGGCTACCTGCTGGCGAGTTACCTGAACGACAACGAGTAACGAGTACGCCCTCCAACAATCGGACGCCCTCTGATAGAAACCGAGGATCAGCCTCCCATTGCAGGCGGCTGACCCTCGGTTTTGCTTGTATTACGAAAGAATGAGAGACGCTCAAATTCAGGCAGCCCACACAAGACTGCAGCAGAGAAATATGCAAGCCCATCGCCGCCGACACAAATAGCTAGGCGGGTTGTCAAACTAAGCGAAACAACCCCCGATAGACCTCGTTGGCCGTCCTGTACCCGAGCACCTTCCTGGACCTGTCCTTGATGAGGCCGTAAGCCCGCTCGACCTCCTCGCCATGGCGCACCTCCAATCCTTTTTCTATGGCCTGCCGCCGGCCCCCGCCTGTGGCCCGGGGGCCTCAAATCGTCTTGGCGATGAACGCGTGAATAAAAAACATTTGCCAAACACCCATCGCGGGGTAGAATGAATTGCGACAGAAGAAAAAGACGCCCCGCGTCGACCTCCTCCTGTCATCGCCTTGTACCCCCCGGCAGTACGTACCCCTAACCATTGGGTGTGCCGAACCTGGGGGGTTTTTATGTCTGGCAAACAAACCCTGGAGGCAAAATGCACAAAATGGCGATTCTCGTCGACGGCGGCTTCTATCTCAAACAAGCAAGATGGCTTCGCGGCGAGAAGGCCCCTGCCAACAGGGCAACCGAGCTTTTCGACTACTGCAAGGCGCACCGAGACCATGAGTGCGCTGAGTTGTACCGCATCTTCTATTACGACTGCGACCCCATCGGCAAGAAGGCATATCACCCGCTACTCGACAGGACGATAGACCTCAAGAAGTCCGACGAATACAAATGGAAGACGGAGTTCTTCGAGGAGCTCGCCAAGAAGCGCAAGCTGGCCATCAGAAAGGGCCAGCCACTTGAGGGATCGTGCGAGTACGTCATGAAGGCCCCTGTCGCCAAGGACGTCGCGAGGGGCAAGCGCACTGCAGCGAACCTCACGGAGAACGACTTCGTCCTCGATGTCCAGCAGAAAGGCGTGGACATGAGAATCGGCCTGGACGTCGCGCTCATCACCCTGCAGAAGTTTGCCGACCAGATTGTGCTCATAACGGGCGACAGCGATTTCGTCCCGGCTGCAAAATTCGCCCGCCGCAACGGCGTCGACTTTATTCTCGACCCGATGTGGCACACGATCCGCCCGGAACTCGCAACGCATGTCGATGGAATGTTCACGCCTTGGAAAAAGCCCGATCGCCGTTAGGTGCATCTAAAATCACCTCCAATCGCGGGGTCGCCTTCGGGCGGCTCCGCTTTTTTAATATGAGCAGGACATTGTCAAGAGGCAGAAAGCGACCGGGCCCAATTTTTGGTTGGACCTGGTCGCTTTTCTATATGGTCAACCCCCGGGCCTCACCGCCGAGTCGCGTGTCTGTCCGACGCCCGTCTTGCAGTTTAATA
>ERZ1034980.1043-NODE-1043-length-17387-cov-50.817217_pt1 | contig 17387 bp, 16 predicted proteins | sample MGYA00520622_ERZ1034980 | MGnify/ENA primary metagenome ERZ1034980 (study PRJEB33766, sample SAMN09781791) | gut metagenome | biome: gut microbiome | host: Homo sapiens | place: Madagascar | study: EMG produced TPA metagenomics assembly of the PRJNA485056 data...
TCGGCACGAAGGTTCAGTTCGTAGCAGATGCGTTCTCTGAGCTTTGCAAGTAAGCTGAGACTTCGATGATGTGTTTCGGGATACACTGAAAATCCCACTTTTATGAAAAGCGAACAGAACGGGCGGGGAGCTGCTCGTTCTGAGAAAGGCTGGTGCATGACCTGTGCACCAGTCTTTTTTGTGAGGGAGGCCGGAGGGCCGGCAACGGAAGCACAGTACTGCGAGCTCGGAAGAATCTAAGTCGAACCCCCTAAGCGGCACTAGGCCCTCTGCAATCACCGAGTTTTCTTTATGAAAACTCGGCGTTGCAGAGGGTTCCAAGGAGAGATAACACCAAGTGCCGCTAAGGGGGACAGACTTGATTCTTCACGAGCTCTTCGTATGGCTTCCGTTGCCGGCCCTCCGGCCTCTTCCCTACACAGAATATATGAGCGTTCAGGGCTATTCTGAAGTAAAATTAGTAAAAAAAGAGGAAAGGGTTCGGAAAAGAGGAGAGGTTTATGGTAGTATAGGGGGCATGAATGTAATCGATGAAATCAAGAAGGAATTTGAGATTCCGGGGGCGTTTGAGAGCTGGGCGGTGTATCGCGAACAGGTGACGGATCTGATTCTGGCCAGTGTATCGCAGCCAGATTTGATGCAGGAGGCTTCGCTGCAGACCTCGATTGAGGACGTGGAGCGTTCACGGCAGCCAATGCCTACATCGGACACGAAGGCGACAGGCTCTATCGCGCTGTTCGGGATCGGGCCGGCGAATGACATCGATCTCCGGCGCCTGAGTGAGCGCTTCGAGCGGATCATGCTGATCGATCTGGATCGTGAGAGTATGGAGAGAGGGCTCGCACGTTATGGGCTGCAGCATTGTCCCAAGGTGGCGCTGTGGAACGCTTCACTTTCCGGGGTGACGATGGAGGATGTAACGGCTTTTTTCGAGACGCTGTATGATCAGGTGGTGCGAAGCGGGCGAGCGCTTACGGAGGCGGCGTTTATGGAGATGTCGCAGTCGGCGCTGGAGCAGATCCGGCAGAAGGTGCTTACGTCGCGGGAGACGCTGCGGGCGAAGTTGCCGGCGGAGCACTACGATATGGTCGTTAGTGTGGGGCTGCACAGCCAGTTCTGGAGTATCCTGAGCTACAGCTGGCTGACGCTGGCGGGGAATGTCGAGGAGCAAATCCTCGGGCATGTGATGAATTATGATCCGTTTTTCGAAATGTTACGGTCCATCGACGATGTGTTTATCCCGATGCTGAACGAGGTGATGCTGTCGATGGGCGACCGGGCGATCATCGCGGTCGAGGAGGATGAGGCACACCCGGTCGAGGGAGCGTTTCAGTCGATGCAGGATATACGGCAGCGCTATCCCGATGTGCAGGAGAAACGGCTTCACTGGCCGTTCCGGCCGGAGGAAGGGAAGAGCTACGAGATGCTTTTTCAAATCATCGGGCAGACAGAGGTCGAGCACTGAAGTACCGATATCGGTGCCGCGGCCAGTGCATGGATGCACTGGGAAATGATCTGAATGATGGTTAGATAGGAAGGAAATCCGGAGCCCGAATACAGGTCTCCAAATGAATAAAGGAAATCCGGAGGCCGAATACAGGCCTTCAAATGAATAAAGGGAATTCGGAGGCAGAAAACAGGCCTACAAAGAAAGGAAATTCGGAGGCTCCATGCAGGCGTCCGATGGGGAGAAATATGCAGGAAACAGTAAATAAGAAGAGAAATATCATCGTGATCGCGGTCATCGCGGCGGTCATCGTCATCAGCTTCGTCGCGATGCTCGTGATTCGGAAGACGAGTGGTCCACGGCTCGATGTCGTGGTGCAGTACGGTGACCAGGAGATCCTGCGTGTGCCGCTCTCGAAGGATGCGATGTATAAGATCGAGGATGGGCGGGCCATCGAGGTGCCGAAGGATACGACGCTTTCGTCACTCGGTGAGGAGGCGTATCCATTGCAGCATGATGTGAATCTGCTGGAAATCAAGGATGGCGAGGTATGGGTGCCGGAATCGAACTGCTCGAACCAGGTATGTGTATCAATTGGAAAGCTCAGTGGTTCAGACTATGATTTCCCGATCACCTGCCTGCCGCACGGGATCATCGTCGTGATTGAATAGGGTGCCGGAGGGCCGGAAACAGAAGCGGAGTATGTCTTCTGTTTCCGGCCTTTCTGAATCCTTTCTATATAACATGTTGTGTAGTAATACTTGATATGTTAAAATATTATCGTATTTTTGTAGTACACGGAATAAGGAGGAACTATGAAAAAAATCGTAAGTGGTGCGATGGCGCTTTGCCTCGTCGCATCGATGACGGCATGCTCAACCGGGAAGCCTGCAGAGACGACGGCGGCTGCTACGGAAGCTGCGAAGCAGTATGTGGCAGGTACCTACTCGGCATCCGAGGAGGGCTTCGCCGGTAAGGTAACGGTCACCATCACGACCAGTGAGTCGGAGATCACCGATGTGAAGGTCGAGGGACCGAATGAGACCCCGGATAAGGGTGGCGCAGCGATGGAGCAGCTGCAGGGTGAGCTTCTGAAGGCGCAGTCTGCAGAGGTGGACGCGGTCAGTGGTTCGACCGTGACCAGTGATGCTGTAAAGAAGGCGATGGCCGCAGCCATCGAGAAGGCGAAGAGCGGTGATACATCAAACGGCTCCGATGAAGCGCTTGCATTCACCGCAGGTACCTATACCGGAACCGGTGTGGGCTATAACGGCCCGACGACCGTTGAGGTCACCTTCGATGACAGTAAGATCACGGATATCAAGATCGTGGATACGAAGGAGACCGGTCATGTAGGAGATACCGCGTTCGAGGTACTCATCCCGCAGATGATCGAGGCAAACGGTACCGGCGTCGATGCCGTGTCCGGTGCGACCTTCTCCTCGAAGGCACTGAAGACCGCCGTCAATGATGCTGCAGAGCAGGCCGGCGTGACGAACCTCGATGCATTTAAGGCAAACACCCTCGAGGTAAAGGCGCAGGATCCGATCGAGGATACCTGGGATGTCGTGGTTGTCGGTGGCGGCGGAGCCGGTATGGCGGCAGCTGCACAGGCAGCACAGAACGGCGAGAGCGTGCTCGTCATCGAGAAGAACGTCGAGGTCGGCGGTAATACCCTCGTATCCGGCGGTCAGTATCAGTCCGTGATGCCGTATCTCGTATGGGATGCCGAGAATCCGGATGCGACGACCGGTATCGGCTTCGATGGCAATGAGTACAACAAGGTGAAGTCCGTACAGGGCTGTATCGATGAGCTGAAGACCATCTACAACTGGTCTGAGGAGCCGTTCGATGAGGATTACTACGATACACACGAGTATGTAGCCGGTGATATCGAGGAGCTTTCGAAGCACGGTGTCGTTGCGGAGTATCTCCCGACTCTCCAGGCGCTCAAGAAGGAAATCAAGGCATACCTCGACTGGGCACAGCCGAAGCTCGACGCCGGCACACCGGAGTCTGATCTGACCCTGTTCTCCACGGTAAATCTGCACATCTTCCAGAGCTATTATGGCGGTCTCCGTCAGAGCGCGGATAAGTCCAGCTGGATCTGGGGTGATGTCGATCTCGTTTCTCAGTTCATCGAGGATGGTCAGGATCTGAAGCCGTGGCTCGAGTCGATGGGTTCGACCTTCGTCGAAGATACACAGCCGACCCTGATCGGTGCCCTCTGGTACAGAGAGAACCAGTTTATCGGTGCCAATGTTGATACCGATGGTGATGGACAGACCGAGGAGTATGCAGGCAGATGGGGCACCTACTTCGTAGCGCCGATGACCTCTTTCCTAAACGCCAACGAGCACAACCAGATTATGACACGTACCACCGCCGAGGAGCTGATCCAGGAGGATGGCCGTGTGACGGGTGTGAAGGCGACGATGTATGATGGTACACCGGTCACTGCACATGCGAAGAAGGGTGTCGTACTCGCAACCGGTGGTTATGCGGCGAACATCGCTAAGGTCGTAGAGACCAACAAGTACTGGGATCCGGAGTATCTCAATGATAAGACCGAGACCACAAACCGCAGCTCGCTGCAGGGCGACGGTATCACGATGGCAGAGGCTGTCGGCGCCGCAACGACCGGTATGGGCTATACACAGCTGATGCCGATCTCCTGGGTAGACAACGGTGACCTCGCATTCGGCGGCGGTGACTATGCCGTTTACATCAACCCGACGACCGGCAAGCGTTTCGTTGACGAGACCTCTGAGCGTGACGTTCTGTCCCTCGGTGAGTTCCGTAACGGTATCGAGTGGAACGGTCATAAGGGCGTCTTCATCGAGATCGCCAATGCAGCTACCCCGATCCCTGGACCATATCCATACAAGGATGAGGACGTCGAGGGTCGTCAGTATGTGCGGACCATCGGCGAGATCGCGGATGTGCTGAAGGCAGAGGGCTTCGATACAGATGTCGAGACCATCAAGGCGACCATCGAGGATTACGATCAGGCGATCATCAACGGCACACAGCCACAGGATGTCAGCAAGAAGCAGTTCTCTGCACTGATCGGCGACTGCGAGAAGAACGAGGACGGCTCATACAAGGCCGATACCTATAACCTCGACGATGCGAAGCTTCGTATCCGCTTCCTCGCTCCGTCGACTCACCACACCATGGGCGGTATCAGCGTGGACGTAAAGCGTCACGTGCTCGATGCAGATGGAAAGGCGATCGACGGTCTCTATGCAGCCGGTGAGGTGACCGGTGGTATCCACGGTGGTAACCGTCTCGGCGGTAACGCGATCACGGAGATCTTCGTTTCCGGTCGTACCGCTGCAAACGCGATCAGCGAGGATAACTAAGCTACACAATAACTACAAAATACCATGTATGGGCCGCTCCGAAAGGGGCGGCCTTCTTGATTATTCGGCGCATCCATACTATGATGTAAGCTAATTCTGTTTTATGAGGTGAGTCGATGAAATGTCCGAAATGTGGTGCTGAGATATCAGATTATGCGAGCAGCTGTCCGGAGTGTGGTACGCCGATCGTGAAAATCCGACCGAAGCGCGTCTGCACGAACTGCGGCGCAGAGGTGCCGGATGATGCGACGGTATGTCCGGGCTGTGGCCGGCCCGTGAAGCGTCGTGAACACCAGCAGGCGCACGGGGCCAATGCAGGCGGCGCGAACGCAGGTGGCGCTGCGGCGATGCATGACAGTGGTACTTCATTTACTGCGCGTATCCGTCAGCGCTGGGCCCGCGATCGGTATGCCTGGCTGCAGGCGGTGCTCCCGATCGTCCTCGCCTTTCTCTATCATATCAATCTGCTGCAGGATAAGATGTCGTTTAATCTGATGAACACGGCCCTGATCTTCGAGGGCCTGATCTTTTTCTTCGGCTACCTCGATGTGAAGGAGATCAGCCAGCGCCCGGAGATGTACGGTGGGGTCGCCTTCAGTAGCCGCTACATGTACCTGAGCTATTTCCTTCCGGTCATGAGCTTCTTCGAGCGGCGACAGCTCCCGGGCATGAAGCGAAACGCGCTCTACCCAATCGTGCATGCCGTGCTCCTCGCGATCTTCGCCATCCTGATGCTCTTCACATCGGATGAAGTCATGCTGCTCCAGGCCGGCGGTGCGCTGTGAAAGAATATAAAAACAGACTGTTGCTTATGCGGCAGTCTGTTTTTATGTCACGGAATGTTTTACCGGTTTACTTAAATTCACGAAGCTGATAAGATAATATCGACTATGACATACGGGAATAGAAAGAGGAGGCGTGCATATCAGATGAAGCCGATCATCGAACCTGAATTTTATAAGGATTTCCACTGTATCGGCGGGCAATGCTCTTTCACCTGCTGCAAGGAGTGGAAGATTGCGGTCGACCCGGAGACGAAGAAGCGCTGGCGGAAGCTGAGCGTGCCGGAGACGGTACTGGAAAGCGGTCGTGTGCCGGAGCATGCATGCCGATCAAGCTTAGATAAAGCGCAGTTAAGCCAGTTCGTGATGAAGAAGGATGGCGGTGAGATCATCGAGCTTCTCCCGAATATGCGCTGTCCGTTTCTGGAGGAAACGGAGCTTTGCCGACTGGTGATGGATTATGGCGAAGAATGCTTATCGAAGACCTGCCACGTGTTTCCCAGGGAAACGCATGAGTTTCCTGATCGTACAGAACGCACGCTTGTCAGTTGCTGTCCTGAAATCGTAGATCGTCTGCATGATTTACATAAACTGAACTTTACGAATCTCCCATACCAGGACCGGACGTTTCTGCTGGAAGGAAAAGACAAACTATTTCAGATTCGAAACATCATGATGTATTACTTAGATGATGACACGGTTTCGAATGAAGTGAATCTGAAACGTACGCTTTTTATGCTGCAGGATCTACTCGATAAGAAAGCGAAAGGAACGCAACTGGATCCAGGGGAGTGTCTGAAAGAAGAGGATGTTCAGAAACTGACAGAGATGATTCTTTCCATGCCGAAGGACACAAAGGCGTCCATCGAAGAACAGAATGCACTGTTTCTCGATATTACCGAAAACTATCGGAAGGAAGGACGATATCAGGGATTGCTGAACCCACTCTGTAAGATGGCAGAGGAACTGAGCCGTTCATTCCAGAAAGAGGATACGGCACAGATGAAATCGCTCTGTGCGGTGCATGCGGAGGTGGTGGTGGCCTATGCGCCGTTTCTCCGGAATTACCTCGTGGCGGAAGCATTTGCCACCCTACTGATTCCGGGCTGCACGCTGCGGGACATGGTGCTGCAGCTCGAGTGGATGATCATGGAGTATGTGCTGATCATCCATGCCATGGTACTGCAGATGCTCTGTGAAAAGGATCGTTCCCTCACGTATCCGAAAGCGCGGGAACTTCTGATTCTGATTGCACGTATGACCGGTTATGATGGGGATGAAATCGAGGATTATCTACGGGAAAGCTTCGAGAATCCGATCTGGCCGTGGGGATATGCGGATTATTTACTTTCATAATTGAAACAGTTCTGGCATAGCCCGGAGGCTCGACAACAGAAGTACAGTACTCCGGGGTCGGTGAAACCTAAGCCAGGAACTGTAATATATAATTAAAGGAGTTTTACTATGAAGAAGATTGCGATTATCGGTTGTGGTTTCCTCGGAAACATCATCGCGGATGCGATGAAGAAGGGGCTGCTCGCGGACTATGCGCTTGCGGGTGCGATGAGCCACCAGAAGGCATCGGCCGAGAAGCTCTGTGAGGGTCTCGGTGGTGAGGCGGTGGAGAGCCTCGACGAGCTGCTGGCGCTGAAGCCGGATATGGTGATCGAGACCGCGTCGGTGGCGATGGTCCGTGAGGCCTGCATCCCGACGCTCGAGCACGGGGCGGACTTCATCCCGCTTTCCATCGGTGCATTTGCGGATGCTGGGTTCTATCAGAAGGCACAGGAGGCTGCACGTGCGCATGGCGTACACATCTACATCCCGCACGGTGCGGTCGGTGGCTTCGATGTGCTCCAGACCATCGCGCTGATGGCCGAGGCCGGTGACATGGAGATCAAGGCCGGCATCGAGACCCGAAAGGGACCGAAGTCTCTCCGGAATACCCCGGTGTATAAGGAGGAGATGGCCGGCACCGAGGAGGTTGAGGCGTTCTACGGCACCTGCCAGGATGCGATCGCGCTGCTTCCGACGAAGGTCAATGTCGCCGTCGCGCAGTCCCTCGCGAACATCGGGCCGGAAAAGGCGACCGCACGGATCACCTCCGTTCCGGCGTTCGTCGGCGATGACCACAAGATCACCGTGGAGACCGAGGGCCTGAAGGCCATCGTGGATATCTATTCCAGCACCTCCGCCATCGCCGGCTGGTCCATCGTGGCGCTGCTGCGCAACCTCAGCAGTCCGGTTTCGTTCTTCTGATTGCAGAGGTCCTGTGTGCGCGCCTGAAGCATTGTCCAAGGATATGTGGCGGGTACACAGGACAGTCCGGCATCGTGATTTGATCGAAAGCCAGCGGGCTTTCATTAGGGAGTAAACTATGAAGAAATTTAGAAAACTTGTATCGATCGATAAGGTGGCGCTGACGGAGAGTGGCATCCGGGAGCTTCAGAACTACGCCGAATGCATCGAACTCGCGCAGGATATTCCGGAGAACGATGAGGAGATCGTCGCGCGGATCGGGGATGCAGATGCGGTACTTCTGTCTGCGAACTCACGGCTCGAGGCCGATGTCATGACGCAGGCACCGAACCTTCGCTATGTCGGTATGTGCTGCAGTCTCTACAGTGAGGAGAGTGCCAATGTTGATATCCCATATGCACGTGCCCATGGCATCGAGGTGAAGGGCATCCGCGACTATGGTGATCATGGCGTCGTAGAGTATGTGATCTACCAGCTCGTAAAGCTCCTTCATGGCTATGAAGGCAGAATGTGGAAGTTCGCACCGATGGAAATCACAGGCTTGAAGGTGGGCTTCGTCGGTCTCGGAACCTCCGGTGGTATGACCGCGGATGCTCTTCAGTTCCTGGGTGCGGATATCTCCTATTTCGCACGTGCAGAAAAGCCGGAGCGGACGGCACAGGGCTTCCACTTTAAGGATCTGAAGACCCTGCTTTCCGAGTCCGATGTCATCATCACCGCACTCAATAAGAACGTCATCCTGCTTCATGAGGAAGAGTTCGAGGCACTCGGTAAGGGGAAGTTCATGTTCAACACCTCGATCGGACCGGCGGCCGATATGGAGCCGCTCCGGAAGTGGATCGAGGATCCGGAGAACATCTTCTGCTGTGACACGAAGGGCGCGATCGGCGAGATCGCAGATGAGGTCATGACGTACCCGAATGTGTATTGCATGAACGCCAGCGCCGGCATGACCTGCCAGGCCTATGAGCTCCTGAGCCGGAAGGTGCTGGATAACATCCGGAGTGTGCTGGAGGTGTAACCGTGCAATATCCCGGAGAGTCTGCACCAGAAGTACAGTACTCCGAGACCGGTTCAATCTAAGCCAGGGACCCTAAGCGGCACTAGGCCCTCCGCAATCACTGAGTTTTCTTTATGAAAACTCAGCGTTGCAGAGGGTTCCAAGGAGAGATAGCACCAAGTGCCGCTAAGGGAACCTGGCTTGATTTCACACGGTCTCTCCGTATGACTTCTGGTGCAGGCTCTCCGGTTTCTATTCACCTTTAAGCTTCTCGAATAGCGCGATTCAGTGTATTCAGAACCAGTTTTTTATCGGCGGACCAGGGCGGTGCGAGGAGCAGTCGCTTTGGTCCGTCGCCGGTTATGCGGTGAATCACGGTGGAGGGTGGCAGGAGCCGGAGGCACTGGACGACGAGGGTGCAGTATTCGTCGAGGGTCAGCGTTCGGAAGGGCTTCGCTTCATACATGCGGCCGAGCGCGGTGCCGCGGAGGACGTGAAGGAGCTGGAGCTTGATGCCGTCGAGATGCGGATTCAGTGCGCTGAGATAACGGATGGTCGCGAGCATGTCGTCGTCGGTTTCCCATGGAAAGCCGAGGATGACGTGGACGATGACGGTGAAGCCGGCGGCTTTCAGGCGGTGATAGGCATCGTCAAATACCGGGAGCGGATAGCCGCGGTGGATGCGTTCGGCGGTCATCTCATGGATCGACTGGAGTCCGAGCTCGATCCAGATGTCCTTCCCGGATGCTTCACGAAGTCGCTGCAGCATCGCGAGCATCTCGTCCGGGAGACAGTCGGGACGGGTTCCGAGGGAGAGGGCGACGATTTCCGGCTGTGCGAGGGCTTCCCGATAGAGCGCTTCGAGGCGCTCGACCGGTCCGTAGGTGTTCGTATAGGACTGGAAGTACGCGATGTACTTCTGCTCCTCCGCCGCGCGGTTCTTCGGGAGTTTCGCCTCGACACGTGCCTTCGCGAGCCGGAGCTGCTCCTTCAGTGGAAGCAGCGGTGCCGCGAAATCGCCGGACCCGCCCTCCGAGCAGAATATACAGCCGCCATAGGAGAGCGTGCCGTCCCGATTCGGGCAGGAGCAGCCGGACTGAAGCGAAAGCTTGTAGACTTTCGTACCATAGTGTTCTTTTAGATGGTCGGATAATGTGATGATTTTCATAGGCGTAGTATAGCACAGGATAGCTGACCGTGGGGCTGTTCAGGCGTGGTTAAGTTCAGTCGTGGCAGACGGACCCCCCGGGGTTCCATTGTTTGGAAATAATTATGGAATTTCTCGCCTTTTCGGATTCATGAAATGGTAGTAGAATAAGTCCGGTATGAAATCAGAAACGTTACGATGAGGAGAAGTAAATATGAAGATCACGATGCTTGGTACGGGCAATGCGCTCGTGTCGGAGGTTTACAATACCTGTTATGTACTGACGGATGAGGAGAAGCAGGGGACGGAGAAGTACTTCATGGTGGATGCCGGTGGCGGCGGACAGATCGTGCATCAGCTGAAGTATGCGGGACTGAACTGGATGGATATGCGGGAGATCTTCCTGACACATAAGCATATCGATCACTTCACGGGGATGATCTGGATGGTGCGTCTCATCACGCAGAACATGAAGTCTGGGAAGTACGAGGGGGAGGCCAATATCTATGGCCACAAGGAAGTCATCGAGCTGCTCGATGATATCTCCCGGAAGCTGCTGCAGCCTGGTCAGGTGAAGTTCATCGGTGACCGCCTGCACCTGATTCCGGTCGAGGATGGCGAGACCCGTGTGATCAATGGCCATAAGGTGACCTTCTTCGATATCGGTTCTACAAAGGCGAAGCAGTTCGGCTATCTCTATGAGATGAGCGATGGTCGGAAGATCTGCTGCTGCGGTGATGAGCCGTATAACGCTGAGTTCGAGGAGAAGTATGCGAAGGGGGCGGAATGGCTGCTCCATGAGGCGTTCTGTCTCTATGAGGAGCGGGACAGCTTCCATCCGTATGAGAAGCATCACTCGACGGTCAAGGATGCGGCGGAGCTCGCAGAGAGTCTCCAGGTGCCGAATCTTCTTCTCTATCATACGGAGGATAAGAACATCGCGCGCCGGAAGGCGCTCTATACGGCAGAAGCGCAGGCGTCGTATACCGGCCATGTCGTGGTGCCGGAGGACCTCGAGACCATCGAGCTGTAAATGATTTAAGTTTATGGGGTCTGACCCCATAAACTTCAGTTTAGAATCAGTTTAGAAAAATTTAATGGGGTCAGACCCCATTATCGCAGCTTCATTTCGGCGATGTGAGGATGCAGCGCTGGAAGCATCGGCTGCAAAAAAGGGGGAGAGTTATGGGAACAAATTACGTGGCGTACTGGAAGACGCTGCCATATAAGCTGCTGGTGGGGCTCAAGTGGATCGGATTCGGGGTGCTGACCGGTATTCTGGTCGGGGGTGTGTCGGCGCTGTTCGCGAAGGCCATCGTGCTGGCGACGGGCTTCCGTCTGGCGCATACCTGGATCGTGTTTCTTCTGCCGCTCGCGGGCCTATTCATCGTCTGGTTCTATCATCGCCTCGGGGCGCGGAAGCCGCGGGGGACGAACCTCGTACTGGAAGCTATCCGCGAGAGTGAGCGTGTGCCGGTGAAGATGGCACCGCTCATCATCGTGTCGACGGTGCTGACGCATCTCTTCGGTGGTTCGGCCGGACGAGAGGGTGCGGCGCTGCAGGTCGGCGGCTCGCTCGGCCATGGGCTTGGACAGCTGCTGCACTTCCGAAAGGAGGAGCGTCGCCGGACCATCATGTGCGGCATGAGTGCGGCCTTTTCGGCACTGTTTGGAACGCCGCTGGCCGCGACGGTGCTTTCGATGGAGATCAGTACCGTCGGCGTCATGTATTACTCGTCGCTCGTACCATGCGCGGTATCTGCATTGACCGCACACTTCGTGGCGCAGGTGATCAACCCGGGAAGCGAGGCGATGCTGCTCTCAGCGGTACCGGCCTTCCATGTGCGCGACGCCGTCTGCACTGGTCTGTTTGCGTGGGCGTGTGCGCTGGTGTCGATCCTCTTTGCGACGTCGATGCACAGCAGTAAGAAGCTGCTGCAGAAGTATTTCCCGAATGACTACATCCGCGTGGCGGTGTCCGGCGTGATCATCGTCGTGCTGACACTGCTCGTGGGCGACCAGACTTATAATGGTACCGGCTCGAATATCATCGCGAGCTGCATCGAAAACCCGACGTTCAAGCTGGCGTTTTATGCCTTCCTGCTGAAGATTCTCTTCACCTCGGTGACCCTCGGCGGTGGCTTCCAGGGCGGCGAGATCGTGCCGTCGCTCTTTATCGGTGCGACCTTCGGACATGTGGTCGGCAGTTTTACCGGCATGGACCCGGCGCTCTGCTCCGCGATCGGCATGGCCTGCGTCTTCTGCGGCGTGACGAACTGTCCGCTCGCTTCGCTGCTCATCGCGTTTGAGATGTTCGGCTTCGACGCGTCGTCGTACTTCATCCTCGCGATCGCGATCACCTATCTGTTCTCCGGTAACTACGGTATCTACGGCGCGCAGAGGATCCGCTTCAGCAAGTGGGATCCGGCAGAGATCGATGCGAATACGCACTGAGTCCATCCGAAAGTTTATGGGGTCTGACCCCATAAACTTCAGTATGGCGCTGGCTGCCGCCACAGTACGGGGCTTGATTTTAACCGTTTCCCATCAGGAGCAGATTGGGATACTCTATCCGTAGGTGCAGGAAACGCTGGTGTGGGGCACCTGCCGGGAGCTGTTTGCATAATCGGAAAAGCCGCAGTGATGCGGCTTTTCAAAAGGAAAATAGTTAGTCCGCACTAACCAACTTGCATCATCTATATGAGTTAGAGGGATTTAACATCTCGTTGTGAGGGTGAAATCATGAGAAACAGTCAAAATTTCTGGGATAAAAACGCCGGGCGGTACGACCGTTTCATACGCAAGGATGCAGCGGCTTACGAGCAGCTGTACGAGCAGCTGCGCCCTGTGGTACGGCAAAAAAACGTGCTGGAGCTGGCGACCGGCACAGGGCTGATTGCCAAAAATATCGTAAACAGCGCTGCTCATATCGAGGCCACAGACGCATCGCCAGAGATGATCGCGGAAGCGAAGCAGGGCAACTGCTCCGCCAAGCTGCATTTCTCCGTGCAGGATATGTTTCACCTGCCTTATGCCTATGAAAGCTTTGACGTGGTCATCGTGGCCAATGCGCTGCACATCGTACCGGAGCCGGAGAAGGCGCTCGCCGAAATTCGACGGGTGCTGAAGGATGGCGGCGTGCTGATTGCGCCCACCTTTACCCATGCGGATAATTCCTTTTTGGGAAAGGTCAAAGCGTTTTTCATGAAGCTGGCAGGCTTTCCGCTGCACAGCAAGTGGACAAGCGCAGAATATCTGGCATTTCTGCGGGAAAGCGGCTGGACGGTACGGAAAAGCACCGTGCTGAGGGCATCCTTCCCGCTGACCTATGCCGAGTGTGTGAAATCTGAGGGAGCGTAACATGAAAGAAAAAATCAATCTCTCTGGCGTGCCGGAGACTATGCTGCAAACCATTTATGCCAGAGCGAAAGAGAGCAGCGGCAGAGGTGTCATCCATGATACAAAGGCGGAAGAAATCATCGGGAAGCTGGATTATGATTTTACCCTTGCGGACAAGGATGCCGCCATGTGCAGCGGCGTCATTGCCCGTACCATCGTGCTGGATCAGATGACAAAGGCGTGGCTTGCATCGCATCCCGGTGCGGTGGTGGTCAACATCGCCTGCGGTATGGATACCCGGTGCTATCGAATGACGGGGTATGAGCATTGGTATAATCTCGACCTGCCGGAGGCAATGACGGTGCGGGAACGCCTCCTGCCGGAAGGCGGAACGATCTCGCAGATTGCCATGTCCGCCATGGACGATTGGGGAGGCGAAATCAGCGAGCAGAATAAGCCGGTGCTGATTCTCATTGAAGGGCTGACCATGTACCTGTCAGAAGCGGATGTGCAACGCATATTTGCGGTCATTGCAAAACGCTTTTGCCAGGCAACTGTGTTCGTTGAAACTATGAATCCGATGGTTGTCAAGCGGTTCAAGGAAAAATCCATTGATGCGACCAAGGCAAAATTCACATGGGGCGTGAAGAATGGTGAAGCCCTTGCAGAATTGCTGCTGGACTTCCGATTTGTCGAAGAACATAGTCTTTGCGAAGGAATGGCGGTGTTTGCACCGGTTTATAAGGTGTTGAATAAGCTGTCTATCGTTCGGAATATCTCGAATAAACTCATTGTTCTGGAAAAAGTGTAAGGAGGCGGCAAGATGTCATTTTTTGAGAATACCCGCAAGCCTGTAGGATTTGCTGGAAAAATCATGGTTGCCATGATGAATCTTGGGCATACACCTGTGGCGACATGGGGCCTTGAATTCCTGCATCTTTCACCGGATGCCAAGGTGCTGGACTGCGGCTGCGGCGGTGGTGCGAACATGAAAAGGCTGCTGAAAAAATGCCCGCAGGGTATCGTGAAGGGGACTATTCGCCCGTCAGCGTGGAGAAGACGAAAAAGGTCAACGAGACCGCCATCGAGGAGGGGCGTTGTGCCGTCCTGCAAGGCAGCGTGGCGGATATGATCTTCGCAGATGACGGGTTTGATGCGGTCACGGCCTTTGAAACGATCTATTTCTGGCCCGATCTGCCGCAGTGCTTCCGAGAGGTTTACCGAGTGCTGAAGCCCGGCGGGACATTTCTCATCTGCAACGAAAGCAATGGCGACACGGACAAGGACGAGAAGTGGACGGAAATCATCGACGGCATGATTATCTACAAGGATGCCGAGCTGAAGGCATATCTGGAGCAGGCGGGCTTTTACGAGGTGGAGATATACAAAAAGAAAAGCTGGCTTTGCGTCACGGCGCGTAAATGAGGAGATCAAGCATGAGCATTTTTGCATCCATCCTGCGCACGGCGTATAAGCTCTCCGGCGCGAAAAAGGCATTCGCCTTGCCGGAGGATGCACTGCGAAAGGAAATTGAAAAGCAGAACCGGCATCGTGGCGTTTTTACGCCCACCGACCGCAAGGCATATTATGAAACGATCGCGGTAAACGGCTTTCCCTGCCTGATCGTGCGAGAGCATCCGAAGCCGTCCGAGCGCGCGATCCTCTACTTCTTCGGCGGCGGTATGGTGATCGGCCCGGACAAAGGGGACCTGCCTGTGATGCGCAAGCTCTGCCGCGAGACCGGCTGTGATGTGTGGTTTCCGTTTTACCCGCTCTGCATGGAACATTGTATTACCGAGACCTATGCGATGGTGTACGAATGTTACTGCAGAATGGTCGGCTTGTACGGTGGCGGAAATGTCAGTACCTGCGGCTTTTCCTCCGGCGGTGCGCTGGCGCTGGGCATTGCGGCGCACAACAACGCGCAGCCCGAACCGCTGCCGCAGCCGAGGCACATTGTCGCCGTATCCCCCGGCGAGGTGCCGTGGAATGATGCGGAAAGGGCGCGGATGCAGGAGCTCAATGAAAGAGACGTTTCCATCGATTATGCCTTTATGGTGACGGTGGAGAAGCTCATGCGGCACGGCTGCGAGAATGTGCCGGACTACATGCTCTCCGGCTCTCGGGGAGATTTTACCGGCGTAGGCGATGTCCACTTCTTCTATTCTGCCGACGAGGTGCTTTACGGCGCTTTGCCGGATTTTGAGGAAGCCTGTAAACGGGCAAATGTCCCCTATACGGTGTCTGCCCGCCCGAAGATGGTGCATTGCTACTGTATGCTGCCGATCTTCAAGGAGGCAAAAGAGGACTTTGCGAAAATCGTGGAGATTTTGAAGAAATAAGCATCATATCAGGAGATAGCCGGCACTGAAATTTATCTGAAACGGAGAGAAGCGTATGAAATATAAAATTGAGAAGAACACGGTGCAGGAGACGCTGATCATCCCGCTGTATGCGCGGAAAATGTGCTCGGAGCTGTACCCCAATTTATACCGGGACGAGGCGGCAAAGCAGCTTGTCAGTGCGGTGGACTATGATTTTTCCGCTTTCTTGCAAGGGTCGGCGACGGAATGATGAACATGCAGATCGTGAAGATCGGATTTGAACAAACAATATGATCGAAGTTATTTTTCATGACGAAAAGGGAAAAGGTCCCTGTAATCCCGGACAAACAGGTGGCTTAGAAAATGCGACCGGAAGCGGAGAACTTCACTATTATCGGCTGTTTGACGGCGTTGGTATCATGCTGCTGCGGCTGGAAATAGAGACATATAGAGAGGTGCGTACGCAGGCCGGTGTGCTGGAAATCAATTTCTGCATCAATGGCCGTTTTGAAACCAGCTTTACCATGCGTGATAGCGTTCTGCTAAAGCCGGGAGATATGGCTATCAGCTGCTACGACGGCGTTCACGGCAGCAGCTCGGAATCCCGCTTTCCGCTGGGCTACTACGAGGGGATCTGTTTGGAGGTAAACCCGGAGGCGGCCAGCGGTTGGATCGCGCAGCATGCCCCAGCGTTTCATGTGGACTTTTCGGCACTGAAACAAAACCTTCTTGGAAGCAAATGGTATATGGTAGGTTTCGCAGGGTCGCGCTGCGAGCATGTGTTCCGGGAACTTTATGAAAGCGCATTCTACGCGGAGCGCACCTATTTACAGCTAAAGGCGCTGGAATTGCTTATGCTTCTGGAGCGTATTCCACAGGAAACTGGAGAGGATGCCTATTTTTCCTCTGAACAGACCGAGTTGGCGCACCATCTGCGAGATCATCTGTTGACCAATCGGGAGGGGTATGTATCCCTTGCCCAATTGGCTGCAGAGCATGAGATGTCGGTGTCCCATTTGCAAAAGCTATTCAAGCAGGTCTATGGCGTGCCGGTTTATCGATATATCAAAGAATATCGTTTAGAGCAGGCGGCGGTGGAGCTGGTTCGAAGTCGCACACCGGTTACAGAGATCGCACAGCACGCCGGATATGACAACGCCAGCAAGTTTTCAGAGAGCTTTAAAAAGCGGTACGGGAAGACGCCGCCCCACTATCGTGCCGACAAAAAACAAATGGCAAAACGGAGCATAGGAAACAAAACGGAGTAGTTTGAAAGCACAAATCATGTTAGAATGCCCAGCAGTTAGAGAACGCTAACCAAAGAACTTCAGGAGGTACTGTATGAAAAAGAAATTTGCTGCTTTTGCGCTTTGCTTAATCTGCCTGCTGTCGGCTGTCGGCTGCGGTCAGGCGAAACCGGATACCCAAACGTCGCCAACGGCCGATCAGAGTGCAATGGCCGATGATTATTTGACTACCATCAGCGACACATATGTGGAGCTGTTCCCGGAGCTGTCGAAACCCGAGTACCGGACGATCTGGATCGATGCCACCACGCCGCTGGTAGGCGCGGAGAATGCAGAGGCCACCACGGATATGCTGCTGGGGATGTGCATGGCGGAGCCTTACGGATCGAAAGCCGCGGAAAAATATGCGGCGGACCCGGACAGCATGGCCTTCAACTGCTATTTTCTGGGCGGCATTGACAAGTTCGTGATGGATGG
>ERZ1034980.1046-NODE-1046-length-17352-cov-10.062034_pt1 | contig 17352 bp, 23 predicted proteins | sample MGYA00520622_ERZ1034980 | MGnify/ENA primary metagenome ERZ1034980 (study PRJEB33766, sample SAMN09781791) | gut metagenome | biome: gut microbiome | host: Homo sapiens | place: Madagascar | study: EMG produced TPA metagenomics assembly of the PRJNA485056 data...
ATATTATTTCTAATTTAGATTTTTATATTAAAAAGTACAATTTTAGGGGAAAATGCAACACGAAATGCAACACGGAAAATTCTCCGATCGATATACATGTAGCTAAGTAGCTCTGCACTATTCGCACCTTTTGTTATAACGCAAAAAAGCCGGAAGGATTTCTCCCTCCGGCTTGTCCTATCTCTAATACACAAAACTCTTTACGCCCGTGTCGGCGCAGATCCACTCTTCTTTTGCTGATCCGGAGATATTCATCCAGATATGCCCCTTACTATCTCTGATCGTTGCCTTGTTGCATACCGCGCGGTTCCCGATCTTGCCAATGATCTTTCCCTGTGTACTCGGTGTTGATCGGATGCGCAGGTTGTCAACGTGGACAAAATAAGCCTGTCCCGGCTGGTAGTTCGGTTGGATGTGCTGTACTTCCGCCACTTTGATCGCCGGCTGATTTGCGGGTGCAGTAGTAACCGGCGTATTAAACAACGCCACCTCTGCCGCTCTACGCTGCACCAGCCCCGGCAACTTTCTTCCTGCCGCTTTACAATACTGTGGCATTGCCGCCGCGATCTGTACTGTATTTCTGCCCGCGCATAATCTCTTGAGGTTACCCTGTCCGCAGTTAAAAGCAAAGCTAACCAGTGCCGCGAACTGATTCTCATTAAGCTGTGCTGTGATCGGTACATACGCCGGATCATTGACATACTTTTCAAACTTTTCCAGATCCTTCCGTAAATATGCGTCTGCCTGCGCCTGCGTGATAGCCTGTCCACTATGTACGCCAGATGTATGACCATACCCGATGGTCCATACACCTGCAGAGCATTTGTAGGCTGTCAAACGACAGCCTTCAAAGCGTTTAATAAGTGCAATCCCCGTTTCATTGATTTTTCTGTGAGCCATGATTACTCCTCCTTACACTCTTCGCATTCCGGCAGACCGGCTACCGACGTTGCAATAGACAGGATACCGGCCAGTACAGATGCCGATGCTACCAGCTTCCAGTCCACCGCACCCATGACCGATGCTGTGCCGATCGTAGCAATAAAGGTCTGCGCTACGGTCTTAACAGCCCTCACACCCGCTTTCTTGCACCATTCCTTTGTACTTACACTCGGTTTCAATACACAATTCTTAAACATACTCTTCACCTTTTTAACCTTTCTATAAAATATTCAGTTCCTACTTAAATACGCCAACTTCAACGGCGTAGATAAAAAATCCCACCAGTGCCGTGGCAAACGTGCCGATCAGCGCATTGATGGATTTTGTCTGCTTCTCCAGTGATGCGCAAAGGGTGTCTACCCTTGCGTCTGTCACCGCAACGCCTTTTTCCATCGTTCGGAGCCGTTCTGCGTGGTCGTTAAGCCGATCCTCTGTCGTTTCAAACTGTTTTTTGATGTACTCTTCACTTAATGGCATAATCTCAACTCCTTACTTTCTTGTACTCTTCACAAGTAATCTCCGCGTAATCTTCTTTTGTCAGCCGCCCAATACTGACAAGATATGCAAGTCTCTCTTTACTCCAGTATTTCGGGTAGTTCTTAAGTGCCAATCCTTTTACGTCCATGTTCTTCACCTTTTTAACCTTTCTTTTTATAACTCTACGCCAGACACTGCTGCCAGATATTCCACATCCGCTGCCGCCTGCTTAGCAATGTCCAACGCTGATTTTTTGTGCAGATACACCGTATAGTTGTATGTGCCGTCCACATTGGGTTTAATATTTATCTCGTCCCCAAGAGACACATATCCGGTATACGCCTGTTCCTTTTTTTCGTTGACAATTTTAATTACCGTGTCGTCCGGCAGTGCCTTAAAGATGGCAAGTGCATCATCAATCTGCCTGTCCGTACAAAAAGCAACCACAAGCACATCTTCGCCGTTTAAGTTACCTTTCTGCGCTCCAAGTCCTACTGGCATCAATTCTGTTTTATTCACATACATGTTCAGCATAATAATCAATCCTTCCTTATTCGTTTTTTAATTCAGTTACCTTCTGTCTAAGTTCATCTAGTTCTTTCTGTTGCAGTTGTGCAAGCGCGATCAAATATGGTATAAATTTTGTCTGATCAACGCCCGGCACTCCCTTGTTTCCCATATCACCCAGCAACTCGTTAAACTCTTCTTTATTCCAATCCTCCGGTATGACCACCGCTTCCGGTATTATCTTTTCTACCTCGTCTACAATCACACCAACCACGCTTTTCTGATCGTTTCCAAAGCCCGGCCGGTAATCAAACACCTCGACCGGAATTTCCAGAATCTTTCGTATCCTTTCCTCTGTTGCCAGGCTGATATTTTCCTTTGCTCCACGGTAAGAATCCGCCGCCAAACCAGTATAATGCAGTGTCGCACATCTTATATCCATATTTGCGTTAGCGGCAAAATTCGTTATCTGCACAGAGTTTTCACTTTGTAGATATAATGGATTTGGTGACATTGCCCGCAATATCCTTATATTTGTGATTAAATTATTGTTCATGTCGATATTCCCGGTCATCGTTCCGCCGCTTCTCGCTAACCGCGCATTAGCTCGCGTCTGCGCATCTGTCTGGATATCTGTAAAATGCTTCCCGTCAACAGTGTCCGCATTTGTGGCATTTCCAACTGTCATATCACCATTGGGTACGCAATAGACCATCCCAGCTCCTCCGTTAAATCCCAGATAGAACGCTCTTCCATTCGTGCTTTCCCCTGCCTGCTTGGGTGTGGAATTTTTTATGTCCGTAAATCCATCTAACGTACCGGCTGTTGTAGCATATTTCACAGACTTAGCGCTATCTGCCGTATTGTTGCAATTCCCAAGCCCGACCTGCGCTTTGGTTACACCATGCGGATTTGACTTATTATTGATATGCGCAATCAGTGTACTCACTGCTTTGGCAATCTTTCCGAAAAATGTCTTTCTGTCCTCTGTACCAGTCAATTCGGCAAGATCTGCCTGCACCGTAAAATCCGTTTTAAGGCTCATTTCCCCTGCCGCATCCACATTAATGTCATCACCAGCTTTTACGATTCCTGCTTCCTTTGTTGTTGCCACATTTACAGCCGCACCGTGGATCGTTCCATCCTCATCCACTGTGATCGTATCACCGTCCGGTTTTACGATTCCTGCATCCTCTGTTGTTGCGATTGATCCTGCGCCACCAACTACGCATTTCATCCAGTATTCTGTATCCGTCGGCAATGTACCGGCTGGCACGGCTTTTTTTGCTATGTACAATGTATTGTTGTACGCAACCGCATCCAACCGCTTATACTCCACTGCTGCGCTCCAATCGCCTTTTGGTACGATTGCTACTCTTCCCGCGTTTGCCATTTAAGCCACCTCCCATATCAGATCTCCGTCGTCATTAACAGAGAAATTATTGCCTGTATTATCTGTGTAGATCAACTCGCCATCGTCATTCAAACCGAATGTGGCAAGCCGTAACCGCTTTTCTATGTTCGCATTGTACTCCGCCGCCTTTGCGCAGTAATACTCGGCATTATCCTCATCCTCGCCGGTTCTTGTCCCGGTGCCGCCCACGGCATAGCTTTGCGCCGCTTTTGCACTCGTGTCCGCGGCCGTCTTGGATTGCTGCGCCTTGGCAACCTCAACCTTTATGTCAGCCAAATAGTTAGGCTGCAAGTGTTTTTCTTTGATACTGCCCTCTTTCACAATAGCCTTGACCTTGCCCTCTGCTGTCAATTCAAATGCTACGGTGTCAGATTCCATAAACTCATACTGCGTAATCAGCGCAGACAGATCAACATACTGTTTCGTGCCATCATCAAGCGTGATGATTAACTGCTGTTTCTGCGGATCATAATCAAAATTCACAGCCAGCTTTTCCAATTTGGTATCGATTACTGCCTTGGATCCGGACATCTTAACCACAGTCAGTGTACCGTCTGATTCATCCCATAAGATTTCTTTCACAAGTTCATTGGCTTTCGCCAGATCAACCTTGGACGTATCCATAGCAATGACACGATCATCGATTTCATCCACTGCCGCCTCTATTTTGTTAAGATTCTGTTCATTAACCGGTGTCTTGATGCTTGGGTAATTCTCCCAGATAGTCCGATTACAAGCCTTATTCATGTGACCACCTCTATTCTTCTTTGCTTAAAATCGACTGTGCATAAGTTTCTACGGTAGTCAGTGCCTTAAAGCACTCTTCGTCTGTCACAACACGGTTTACCTTGATGTTCTGTCCAGTAACCTTTCCGTCACTATTCACCTCATCGTAGGTAATTGCAAGCCGTCGCATGTTTCCGTCATTCGCAAATGCGATACCTTTAATATTTTTCATGCTGCCACTTCCTCGCTTTCTTTTTCAGTGTCATATAATAGGGTTTCAAGATATTGATACGCTGTCTCTGCGCTATCTTCGTTGTCGGCTTCGAGATCATCTAATAGCTGATATGTCACATCGGTTGCCGTTTCTTCGTGGACTGGTTTTTCAAAACTTTCAAGCCGGACCGTATCATATCCTTTCTGTACTGCCTTGATCTCCCAACCAAATGCAAGTCCCGGTGGTGCGCCGCAGACCACAAAATAAGACGGTGACCGCTCATTGACATACACATTGCCCTCACCGTAAGCCTGCAAAAATATCTGGTACTGCACATCTGTATCTATGGTTTCTGCAAAAACATCATCCAACCACACATAGCATTTTCCAGTTTTGTCTATAGCTCCCTCGCCAATGTCCCCAAACATCGGCGTAGGTGTCTCATAGCAGTATTGCAACCGCTCCGCATAATTCTCGGTTTCTATGATCCGGTTCTTGGCTCCATAGACCTGCATTGATCCACCGGCGATAATACCGCCGCTCGTATCAAGCCCCAAGCTATTGAGTATAGCCTTATAGCTGTCATTCCGTGCTTTAACGCCGACCTCGTTATGACCGATATATCCATACCATGTCGGTCCCTCTGCGCGACATCCGCCGGCGGATATAAACGTGGCATAGTTGGGATCTGCAGATGTTCTGACATCAAATCGCGTTTCGTCGGCGACAGTATCTCCGATTGCATGAAACGTGGAGCCGGTGATCGTAGTACCGGTAATGGTGCTTGCATTCATCACGCTACTGGTAATCGTTCCGGAAAGGCTAGCATTTCCGTTTCCGTCCAGGTTAAATCCTGTGCTATTTACAATCAGCCGGTTTGCTGTCAGCGTAACTTTATCTGATTCCTGGCTGATTTCGGATGACACGCTCCCTTTGCTTACCTTGGTCTTAATGCTCTCCGCTGTCTGAGTAATACTACTCGACAAGGATTCTTCTGCTCCTTTGGCTCGTGTGACTTCGGATGTGATGCTCTCCGCTGTCTGGGTGATCTTACTGGACAGCGATCCCTCTGCCTGCGTTGCCCGCTTAACCTCCATCGTAATAGATTCCGCGTTTTGCGTGATCTGCGACTGCAAGCCCTTTTCTACATCGGTGATCGTGGATTTGGTTTCCTCAATCGTACGTTCAAGGACATTGCTCTTGCCCTTAAGCTGCAAGATGTCCTGATGCACCGAATTGACCTTTTTTGTCCGGTATTCTTCGCCGTCTGCGCTGATCGCGTCCCGCAAAGCCTGTATGCCTTTGAGCGTGCGCTTCAAAATGTAAGTTTCGATCAATTCATATTTCGTGTTGAACCGGATTGAATTTCCGACTTCCAGACACGGATTCCCCTTGCAGTCAGCCGAATACGGTCGATATACGAGGTTCTTTATCTTCCCGAATACGTTATTGGCAATACCTCTTAATTCGTCCGAGCCTTTACCATACACAAGGAAATTTCCCTCAATGTTATAGCCATTGCTGCCGGTGCCAACGATCACGCCAATGTCATTCTCTTTTTCGTTGATCTGGAGCTTGTCGATGGATTTAACAAGATAGTCCTCATACTTTGCTGATATGTAAAAGCTGCGTCCGATCGGCTGGCTGTGTGGATCTCTCGGATACAGATCATCCGCCGGATACAGGTCGTTCCTCGGATACAATCCCTGCATCTCTTGATCGAGTGAAATATAGTGGAATTTCCCATCACGCCCAATGTGCCCGAAACATCCGTTGATCTCGCAGATGCATGACAGCACCGTTTTCCCGGACAGCGCTTCTCCGATCGTACTTCCGTCTGCACTGCTGCCGGTGATCTCGATCGTCTTTTCCACGGTCATGTTGTCGTTGACAAGGCTTATTTCTTCCTGCTCAATCCCGAAATGCTGAAAGAACGCATCTCGGAAAGCCTTTAAAGTCATCGGAAATGTAAGTGAGTTATACCATGCCGCCATATCAGCGTTAAGGACATCATACAGGGCATCGTAGGCTTCCACGTCCCGGCTTTTCCTGTCGGCGGCCGGTTTATCCGAATACACTTTGTACCGTCCGATCTGATACGGTGCATCTGCTACCTTTGGGGTGATCTTGACCGTGATCCATTTACCTTTCAGCGACTGGAAGATGTTTGAAATCGTAAATTTTACGACAGACGCTTCACACGCCCCAAACTTCAACTCTTTCTCAGAACATAACGATTCCGAAAGTTCGAACTTATCTTCGTGTAATTCGGTGTTAGTTATATTTATTTTTTTGTCATCTGTAACTATGGTGATTTGCTTATCTACAGTATCATCCGTGAATAATAAATCCATCAAATAGCACCTCCGTATCCGATAAAGGCAATGCGGAATGATTCGTATTCAATAGTTTTTTCATCCGCGTATCTGATCGTATACTCTATATCCGGTACATAGCAGTACATTGACACGTATCTCCCAATTTCCGGCATGTATGCAGTTACTAACGCTTTCTTTTCGACAGCATTTACATACTGACCACGGATACTATCCATAAGTGGTCGTAACGCAGCTTCGTCGATATCACTCGGAGTTTCCCATTCAGCTTTAAGCGCAACATTCTGCAATGCTTCACGGTGCAGGATCCCGTTGGCATCTCTGTAGGAATCCAGATCCTGTCCTTTCAGTCCACATTTGAATTTCTTGGCTTCGATGTAGCGGAAAGGAACGGTATAATCGCCCACTTTTATCAAAAATCCACTGTATGCCATTTACTCGCTCCTTTCCTAAAAATCAAATGCTGGGTTCCCAGTTCTCCGATAATAGCTGTTTGCTTCATCTCTTACAATTTTGAAAATGCCGCTTTCTTCTGCTACAATCCGTACCGTCTGCACGTTTTTCATTTTACTGGCGATCATATCAGCCAGTGGTTCCATGTATGACAGGTTATTTTCAAGTGGTAATACAGCTTCCCGTCCGGCTTCACCAATGTTTGCAAGTGTACTTCCGGTTGTGATACCACCGTTAGCAAGCCTTGGGATTGTAACTGTTCCAATGGTCGGAATATTCAAACTGAATTTTTTACCGCCAAGACCAGGCACCCAATCCGGAACGTCAAATTTCAGTCCGTTCAAAGCTCCGATCATACCATTTATGCCGCTGCTCATGCCGTTTGCCATTTTTTCTGCCCCGCCAAGGATAGAATTGATAACACCCTTGATACCGTTCCACATACCTTCAAATATTCCTTTTACGCGGTTCTTCATGGCTGTAAATGTCGTTATCGCATTGGTCTTGATATCCGAAAATGCGGTTCTGATGTTCTGCTTGAATTTATCAATAATACCAGAAACCTTATCCCATATACCGGTAAGTCCTAGCTTCAATCCATCGATTATATATCCGCCCATCTCTTTCATAACAGTAGACGGAGAATGGATTCCAAATGCAGTCTTGAATCCTTCCATGAAAGGTGTAAAGATATTATCCTTGATCCACTGTCCCGCATTCGCAAGAGCATCCTTAATCCCGTTATACAGCCCTAAAATTATGTTGCCGCCAGCATCATCTATGTACCCCTTAAAATAGTCTGATATTCCACCCCATGCATCTGCAAGTAAATTCCACAAGCCTAATGTGTTTTCAATGCCGCCTTTAAGGGCCTGTCCCAATAGTTCGCCTACACTGCTTGCCACGGACGACCAATCAAAGCCTGTCAAGAAATCTCCTATACTTGTGACAATATAGCGCGGCAAACCAAACCAATCTACCTGTTCGATTGCTCCACTCAAGAACTGTAAAAGTCCGCTGATTGCGCTTGATAATGAACTACCTATAACTCCCCAATCAAGTGTTGAGAAAAAACCTCCAATCGAAGATACTATGCCGGATCCAAGTGATCGCCAATCTGTATTTTTTATAAGCTGATCCAACGTAGTGAATATTCCTGTTACCACCGTTCCAAGAGTTTCACCTGTCTTAGCCCATTCAAAGTTCCTGATTGCAGTTGTAAGCGCTTCTCCTATACTGGATCCGATCAATCCCCATTTAAGATTTTGCACGAATCCATATGCCGCATCTATCGAAGCATTTAGCCCATTGCTAATCGTAAATCCAAGAAGTTTCCAATCTATCGTTCTTACTGCGCCGTTAATTCCTGTCGCAAGTCCTCTTCCAAGGGATGTCCAGTCAACTGTGGTAAAAAACGTATTTGCAAATATAAGTGCCGTATTGATGCCTTGCCCGATCGTATATCCGAGCAGTCCCCAGTCAAACTCTGCAACAAATCCATTGATAAGCGTTCCAATGCGCTTGCCAGCTTTTTCTGCTTCTGTCTGGATCTTATCCCACGGGATACTCTGCATGGCTTCATTCAGCTTGTCCGCAATTATTTTTCCAATTTCTGTCCAGTCATCACCTTTTAAGATGTCCTTGATCCGCTTAAACTTGTCGGAAATCGGCTGTTCCTCATAAGAAACGCCACCACCGCCTGATCCACTGCCACCAGATGATGAATCATTGGAGTTTATCACATTCAGTTCATCAAATCCCTGTAACGCTCCCTTTGCCTTTTTTGCCGCTTTTGATGTGTTGTCAAGCGACTTCGCATAATCGACTTGCTGTTTTTTTGCTTTGCTCCATGTGCTCCGTCCTGTCAGCGCAGAAAATAACTGGTTTGCAGCATTCGCTGCCCTAGTAAGCCAGTTGCAGATTGTGGTCAGTGCCGGAAGCAATGCATTGAGTAACGGAGTGACCGCCACACCAACTGCATTTTTAAGGTTTGCAACCGATGACTTGAAATCAGACATGGTCCGGTTAAATGTACCGGAATACTTTGCATAATTCTGAATTCCGGCTTTCATGCTGTCGATCATGGCATTAAATCCTTTTGAGATCCAATTAAACACAAGCAGCGAAAGCGCAAGTCCACGTATCCTGGTTCCGAAATTACTTAATAGGCCGCCAGATTTCTTGCTGTGAGATGCAACATTCTGGAATGCACTCTTAGCAACGCTTCCGAACTTAGCAATGCTGTTTTTAGCTTTACCCAACGTAGATGCCACGCCCGACAGGCTCTTTTTCATCCCATTTATAGCATCTTTAACACCATTGAAACTTTTCTTCCCAGTATTACCGGCTTTTGCTTCCTTGGCGGCAAGTTCTTCCTGCTTACGAGATAGCACTGAATAATCAGCGTTAGTATTTCTCAACTGCTGTGACAACTGCTGATATTCCTGTGTAGCCCTTGGGTCTACGTATGCGCCACCAGCTTCCTTAAGTGCCTGCATTTCTCCACGGGCATATTCAAGCGTATTTTCAAGCTCTGCAGCATCATACTGCATATTCTTAAACGTTTTACTATCCGCATTTCCTCCGGTTTCCAGGAACTTTGTCATCCGGTCATTTAAAGCTGCCAGTCTATGCTCTGCATTCTCAATTTGTTTCTGAATTTCTCCAAATTCATCTGTCGGGATCTTCTGCTGTTCTAACTTCCGCATCTGGCTTTCAAGCTGTTGGGCTTTCTGCGCTGTTTTCTGCATGCGGTTTTCAAGCTGCATCATCTGACTGGATACGTCTTTTGTATTTATTTTTGTGTTAATTCGAATTTCTCCATCGTATTCAGCCAAGTTCTAACCCCCTTTTAACATAGGCCCAACTCCGTTTCTGCTTTCTTTTTTGCCCGTATTTCTTCCATCATGCGATCATAATCATCAATCTTGGATATTTCCTCCGGCGTATACTCTTTCTGTATCTCCATCTGATCGAGAGCATATATACTCTGTGCATTCTGGATCGCTTCTTTTTGCTCTTTCCCCATATCAGATTTAATTTCTTTCTGGCGGATATCAATTACCTGCAAAAACGAGGACTGCTTATAAGGCAGATTCCACAACAAGCCGCAAAACTTCCACCAGTGTATTTCATCAAATGCGAGGTCAATACCGTATATTTGCAGGAAATCAGCATATATGCGCCACTGATCCACATCAAAATCAACCAATCTTTGCTTGCCATTTGAAGATCCCTGGTTATCATGAAACCATCCGTTGATGAACCACTGAACACATTCCTGCAGTTCATCCCCATCCGGATGCTCCCGGTCATCAAACAATAGACCCGTCAACACATCGGCTTTCTCGTATTTGTTCAAATACTTGTCGTACTGTGCGAGTGAAACCTGGATTCCTATTCGGAATGATGTATTAACCTTGTACCCGTTCCATTCTTGGGGCAGAGGGTCGAGCATGACGTTAATCATGCCCGCGCTCCTTTTCTGCTGGAATTGTAACGTTTACGGTTGGTCTCAAATCGCTTTCCAAAGAGTTTGTTCATAACCGGGATAACGCCCTCAATGAAATCAAGCAGCGCCGTTTCATCTGGAATCATATCCCCGAAAATTCCTGATACGGTGTTTTCTCCAAATAATCCGTCAATCTCATTAATGATCTTGCGAATGTATTTCACACGCACTCTGGAAATATCAAGCACTCTGGAAATATCAATTTCGTCTGTATCTCCATCGTTTTCATACTTTTCTTTATGCGCATCCGCTTCTTTGTCCCAATCCTCGCTGATTTTTTCGAGGTTATTGATAATTGCCGCAAAGCGTTCCACCGTTCCGACATCCGCCACGTTAATTTTCAAAACAGATACGGTCTCGCCGTCCTCATTTTTAATCGCAATCTTTTTTAGACCGGTGTCTAATACCAATTCTTCCATGTATTACCCTCCTATTTTTTCGCCCATGTAAAGGTTCCATCTTCGCTGATCGTAATAGTTCCAAGTTCTACGTCACCGTTCCCCTTGATCTGGATAGATGATGTCAGCACATCACCACCAGCGCCGCCCGTGCTGGACGGAGATACGATAACAGGTACTCTGATACATTCGCCCGATCCGGTAGTGATATCCGTTTTGTAATACCGGTAGTAGCTTGTCTCACACTGCTTTCCGGTCGGAAATTTCTTAAAAAGATTATCAATGCATTTCTGCATATCATCAGAAAGATACTCACGTTCCGGCGTTGTGCTGAAATCGTAGCCTTTCAATGTAGATGACTTGGACTTCATGTTGACATACTGCGAAGATTCAACATCCGGTCCCCAATCTTCCGTAATTTCCTTGTATCCGTCTCCCATTTCCACGATGTTCGGGGTACTGCCGCCCATAAGGGAACCGATATCAAGCAAAGAAACCATGTTTGTTCTATCCTGTGCCATGTTTTTTCCTCCTGTTATTTTTTATAAAAATATTTAAGCTGCATATTCACAGCATACATAACCGTTTTATCATCCTGTCCACTGCCAAATACCGGAGACGTTCTCGTGATCGTTTCCAGTGTCAAGTGCAGATCCTTAAATTCAATCCCGCTCTCTTCCATCCATGCGGCAAGGCTGTTTAGCATTTCCTGCGCATCAATACTTGCCTTGTTTGTGGTCGGCGAACTCTTATAGATCATCTGGAACGGAATCTGTGCCACATAGCTACCACTGATATACTTTTTCAAGTAGATCGCGCCCTGCAATGGGAAAATGCCAATAGACGTACCGTCGCATAGATTATTCCATTTGACCGTGGAGTTATCTGCTTTGAATGTCCGGGGGAAACTCGGATATTGAAACACAAGTGCAAGTACCGCTTTCTGCGCGTTCTCCGCATCCCGGATGGTAAGTTTTTCTGGTTCTTCCATTTACACACCCCCTATTTCAAAATGAGGAAGAATATCCTCGTATTTATCAATGGTTGTTACTTTGTAGCAATCGTCATAGTTATCCTGCATCCATTCAAGTGCTTTCTCTGTTGGAAGTTCCACATCCGTATGATCTCCCTTAATAAAGAAATCCTCTGCCGGTGTGAATGTGATGTAGTTCGGCATTTCTTCCTCTGGCAGTTCCTTCCACTCTTTCGGCGGAAGATAGGGCTTTATCGTTTTGTTGACGTCAACAAAAAGTTTTGCCGCATCTGCACTGTCCATACCGCTCTTTGAGATATTCTCGCCTTTTGTCTCCACAAGGTCTACACCCTCAAGCAAAGTCGGATAATAAGTCTCTTCCTCGGTCTCTGCGTTAAATGAACGGTTGAAGAGGGTAACTGTCTTGTTATCAAAGAATCCCATCATCACACCCCCGCATATAACAATCCGGTGCCGGACAAATACTCGCATACCGTGTCATAACACAAGCGGTTCTGCGCCGCCTTGTCGTTCAGCACCTTATCAATAAGTGTCTCGTTGGTTCCAAAGCTGATTGACCGCCCGCCAGAGGACATCGACTTCACATTGCCGCCCTTTTCGTCACTGGCATGACTGGTCTTGAAATCTATCTGATAGAGCAGATCAGCCAATGCACAGGTGGCTTTCTGGATTTTCTCGTCAAATTCTTCCTTGGCAACATCATCGATATGCCCGTAGGTCAACTGTTTCAACTTGTCAGATGCACGATCTTCCCACTTGGGGAAAAGGGATTCCGTGATAGAATCCCCATAATATTTTTCTTTGTAGAAGTCATATGTGGTGTATCCCATCTGAAATCCCCTTTCTGTTACCCTCTGGTGATGATCCGTGCAATGTTGATCGCTTTAATCGGGAAATAATCCGGCTTATCTGAGGAGTTGTTCTGTGCAACCTCCCAGTTTGTGCCCGTCTCCAACTGCGCATTGGTAGGAGAGATTATTCCAGTGTTCTTCCAGGAAACACCATACGGAGCAAATACTTTTCTCTGTCTGGTATACAGGGTAGTCTCGCCGCCATTTTTTGCCGGATCACGATCCATTTCGGACGGGACTTTTACGCCACAGTTGGTATACTCAATTGCACCATTTCCAAGGACATAGGTGGTATATTTGGTATATCCATCCCCCGCACCCTTAGAAGATTCTGCGACTTCCTCGGCCGGCATAGTGTCGTCAATCAATACGATTCTACCGTTCAAGGTAGCAAGCCCAAGATCGCGCTCGATTCCGTTTGCATCCGTGTACTTCATGTAATCCAGCAGCTTAAGATTCTCTAAGTTAGTTGCGATCACAGAATGCATAATAGATAAAGAAAAGTTTGCTTTCTTATCCCCCAATGCTTTCTGCATTGCATTGTTAAGGGTGGTAGGACCGAAAGTGTTCTCTGTTGCTGCGGTAATGTCATAGGTGTGCGCATCTACGAATTTCTTTCCCTCTCCGGTACTCATTGCAAATATGCCCTTGAGAACGCTAAGCAATGTATCCTGATCCACATCATCCCAAAACTCTGCAACTTCTCCGGCTGCCGCGGAATAATCATCACCGGAAATATCAGACACAAAATCCTTTTCCGTCCACCCCTGTGCTCTGCCGACTACAATACGCCCCATTGTGTAATTGCCGCGTTCTTCTGCGGTAATGTTGGTTTTGCCGTCATAGTTTACGGTTGACCCACCAAGGCGCGCTTTAATCAGAGTGGTAATGAAGTTCCCACCTTTCTGATCCGGTAATAAAGCTGCATACTGTCCGCGCTCTACAATTGCTCCGGAATTAAGCAGCTCATTCATTCGGAGATTTGGTGTTTCACGCATTACCGCGTCGAATACTTCTCCGTTAAAATTGACTAAATCAAATAATGCCATGTGTTATTTCTCCTCTTTTCTGTTCAGATATGGCGTGATATCCATATCCGGGTTCTGATTTTTCAGTTTCATAAGTGCAGCCATAGACAGCTTCGCTCCGTCCGGCTGGTTAATGTTGTTTCCGACAATCTGGCTGCGTCTCTGCTGTGCCTGGAATGTCTTATCATCAACGAGAATGTCCGGCTTGTAATTGCCCTTATCATCCTTGACAATGGCATCAAAGAGATCCGAAATACCTTTTCCACGGGCTTCATCAGAGTTCAGCTTTTCAACCAACTGTGCCTTGATAGCATCCGCCGTAATGGCATTCACAAAGTGCTTGTCTGCGAAAAATTCTGTTACAAGACCGTCAAGCCTTTCCTTTTCGTCTTTTTCCTTGCGTTCCTTACGTTCACTTTCCAGTGTCGCAGTCAATTCCGCGATTTTCTGATTCAGCGCATCTGCATCAGGTGCGGCATCTTTCAAGGCCTGCAACTCTTTTTCAAGATTCTCCTGCTTTGCTTCAAGATCTTTTTTCTCTGTTTCCAAGGTAGTGATCTTATCGTTTTTCTTCTGGACTTCCAAATCCGATACAAATTCCCCCGGAAATGCTTTTTCCATCTCCGCTGTGATCTCAACGCCCAGTGTTTTCAATTTGTCAATGATGTTCATTCTCTTACCTCTCATTCTTAAAAGTTTTTGATCCGGTCAGCCCGGCACGATTGAGTTGCTATTTAATCCATAGCTGGCAATCGGCATTGCAGGAATCGAACCCGCGGCAACCCGGATATAAGCCGTGTCTTCTGCCACTGAATTAAATGCCGAGATAAAGAAAAAGCACGCCCAAAACAGGACGTGCCATAATGACCATCCTATAATTTTTGTAGGGTAGCGAACGGATTCCTACGTTCCGCCCGGTGCTTATTCGTTTGTTAATTTTATTTTATCATGGGGATATAAAAGATTTGTGCCATTTTTAAGTATAAAAGGAACACCTATATTTCAAGGTGTTCTCTACAAAAGGAGGTACTCTGGAAAAGTATCAAGACATATCCGGTACAAGATTATAATAACTCATGTTTGGAGATAATTTGTGCCAAAATGAAAGAGAGCCTATTTCTAAGCTCTCTCATTACCTTATGCTGCAAATCAATTAGCATGCATAGCTTGTAACTGTGTATCAATACCTATCCACAGCTTTTTCATAAACCTAAATGCCTGTGGTCTAGCTTTGCAGTTATTTAACATTTCACGTTTGATTTCCTCTCTATCTTCCGATGAAACATCACGGAGCAATACAATCAGTTCTGATATTTCCGGGACAATGGATATATAAAATTCTCTTTCTGTCATTTTGCCACCCCGGCTTTCTCACACTGCTTCATAGCTGTCATATATCCCCAGTAAAAAGCATCTTCCTGTGTTGCATTGACATATGCTTCAACGGCGTCATGCAAAGCTGAATATGTATCTCTTGTTTTCTGACTTGCCATTGGTTGATTTTCCATTTCATCATACATAATTTTAAGAATGTTCTCACGTTCTTCTAATGCTGTTCTGTCCATATTAAGCCACCTCCCCGTATACTACCCGGCATTTATTTACATTGCCATTTGCAAGCTCCAGTTCGATGACCGTTGGATAACCATTCTCCTGCAACCATTCTCTTACTTTCTGAAAAACGCTGTCCTTGTACTGGACTGTCACACCGTCATGTCCATTCCGGCTATATGCTGTTCTCACAACCTCGTCCGTGAAAATGTCAAGTTTCTGAATGATCGCGCTCACCGCCTTGTCATGCGGTCTGCCGGATTCTGAAAAGATGCCGATTTCTTTGGCAATAGTGGTACAGTCCCACAATTTTGGCGTATCGGAGATCAGTGGAGCATTGACCGGATAACCGGAATCAGAATAAATCCTTACCACCTCGGCGGCTATGTACTTGGAATCCACTCCGGCATCGTGCAGAGCTTCTTTGATGTTCTTCACCATCATATTTACAGATGGGAGTTTCTCTTTCTTGGTACCCTGCACCTTTTTGCTTGTCTTGCCTGCCTTGAACTTCTTTTCCACCTGAATGAAATATCTGCGCACCTGTTTTCCTTTTTCGTTACGCTCAAGCATTGCCATTTCCTTGGCAGTATCAAGCTTGATGATATGGTCTTTCTTGGTTTGACCGGAAGGTGCCGAAATTTCGGCGGCTTCAAAATCTTCTTTTTCTACTGCTTCAATATCAGTGAATCGTCTCTCTATCCATTCACGATAACGGCTTTTTACTCCAAGGACCTCATGAAGTTCCGAACCATACACTACTTTCTCTCCAGTGCTCGTCTCATATACCGGCACTAATTCATTTTCAATTACTGTTAAATTCTGCATTTTGCAATTCCTCCTTGCAAAAACTGGTGGAATCCCCTATAATGCGAATAGGAAATTCCTATGGTTAATAGGTTCCATTGAGCAAATACATGCCGACCAAAGCTAGTGTGTTTGCTCTTTTTTTGTCTCTAAATCCTTTTTTACACAACCAGTTATATAATCCTTCAATGTAATCCCTTGAGTAAAGCAAAAGATTTTTAACTGCTTATGAAGATCTTCATCGAGCTCAATTATTACTCTTTTCATTTTTTCACCTCCACTTTGTTTACCATTTGAACACATTGTTAATTATATTTTCCATTTAATACTTTGTCAATATATATTTTTACAATTTATCCAATTTGTGTTAATATGTTTCTAGGAGGTACACATATATGATTAGAATAAAAGAATTACGAACCGAAATGCACAAATCATTACGTGATGTCGCTAGTGAATTAAATATATCCTATTCATCTTTAAGTAAATATGAGCGTGGAGATCAACAGCCAAGTTATGAAACACTTATGAAAATGGCAGATTATTTCAATGTCTCAACCGATTATATAATTGGTTATACCGACATTCGAACCAAAAATGTAGAAGATAAGGCTATTGCAGAAAAAACTGGACTAACACTGCGTTCCATAGATGTATTATCCGGTTTCCAAAAAAATGCTAAACGCAAACCTACTGATGCATTTGATACCACACCAGCAACATGCTCTCTTTATTTAGAAACCTTGAATAAAATCTTATTACCTTCCTGCAATATTTTAGAAAACATAACTTACTATTTATATTTACAACTTGATTACTTCTATGATGATGATACTTTTTCAGATGAAGATTTATATAAACATATATCCGAACTTGGATTATTTGATAAAAGATTAGGAATCTCCTATTGTGAAGATTATGATTATTTATCCCAAGCTTTTTTGTTAATGGTTCAAAAAGAACTCATGCAGCTACGCAATGAAGTTCAACAAAATATTCCAAAACGAATTACTCCAATTGCTGAAGATGATTATATGTCCTATATTATAAATCCAGATTCAAGTATAAAACTTATTAAAGAATTGACCACTTCTTCATTTAGCAATTACTTGGAAAATGCAATTAAATTTCATCAAAAAGTTA
>ERZ1034980.1049-NODE-1049-length-17339-cov-8.148461_pt1 | contig 17339 bp, 19 predicted proteins | sample MGYA00520622_ERZ1034980 | MGnify/ENA primary metagenome ERZ1034980 (study PRJEB33766, sample SAMN09781791) | gut metagenome | biome: gut microbiome | host: Homo sapiens | place: Madagascar | study: EMG produced TPA metagenomics assembly of the PRJNA485056 data...
AAAGCAAAGTAAAAAGGGGCTGTGAAGAAATGAGGATTCATTTCTTCACAGCCCCCTTTTTTCATTGATATATCAAGGTATCAGAATTTCACGCGCAGCAGTCTTACGGCATAGAGGATACAGAGGATGGTGACGCCGGTATCTGCGAAGACGGCGACCCACATATTGGCATAGCCTAAGAGCCCCATAATCATGACGGCGATCTTCACGATGAGGGCGAAGGCGACATTTTCCCAAGCAGTCTTGATGACTTTTCTGGCCACGCGGACGGCTTTGGAGATGGCGTCTACATTCGAATTCAGGAAGACGACGTCAGCGGCTTCGATGGCAGCATCTGCGCCGCTGCCCATAGCGGCGCCTACATCGGCACCGGCGAGGACAGGAGCGTCATTGATGCCGTCACCTACAAAGAGGACGGAGCCGATCTCTTTTCTGACGGTCTGCATTTCAGAGAGCTTGTCTTCCGGAAGGAGGCCGGCGTGGATGTTCTCGATGCCGACGAGGCTGCCAATGGCTTTCGCGCTCTTTTCATTATCCCCGGTCAGCATGACAGGGGTGATGTCGAGGGCTTTCAGGTCTTGGATGCCTTCGATGGTGTCGGACTTGATGGCATCGGAAATGGTGATGCGGCCGAGGAGGGTCTTGCCTTTGGCGACGTAGACGTCGGTGCCGACTTCTTTGTTTTCCAGAAGGGATGGGACAGAGATGCTGGAAAGGGCGAGGAGCTTTTCATTTCCGACATAGATGTCTTCGCCGTTCAGGTTGGCTTTGACGCCGTGTCCGGCGATTTCCTGCATGGAGGTGAGCTTAGGAAGAGAAAGACCTTTTTCATTCGCGCAGGTCACGATGGACTGGGCGATGGGGTGGGTGGAGTAGATCTCAGCGGCAGCTGCGAGGGCAAGGATCTCGTCTTCGCTCTTGCCAGCGGTCTTCACGATGCTTCTGACTTTGAATTTTCCTTCGGTCAGAGTGCCAGTCTTATCGAGGACAGCGGCTTTGGTATTCGAGAGGGCTTCCATGACGGTGCCGCCCTTGAAGAGGATGCCTTCTTTCGATGCGGCGCCGATGCCGGCAAAGAAGGAGAGCGGGACGGAGATGACGAGCGCGCAGGGGCAGCTGATGACGAGGAAGGTGAGAGCGGTGTAGATACATTTATCCCAGTCGGCGCCGAAGAGGAGCGGCGGGAGGACTGCGACGGCGATCGCAACGAAGACGACGATCGGGGTGTACACGCGGGAGAAGCGGGTGATGAATCGGTCGATCTTTGGCTTGCTGGCGACGGCATTCTCGACGGAGTCGAGGATACGGGTGACCATGGATTCTGCGAGGACTTTTTCGACCTGGATGCGGATGGTGCCGGTCATATTGACGCAGCCGGAGTCTACGGGGTCGCCGATGGCTGCGAGGACAGGCTTCGGTTCACCGGTGACGGCGGAGGTGTCGATCTGGGTCTCGCCTTCGGAAATGATGCCGTCTAGCGGGATGCGGTCGCCGGGGCGGATGAGAAGGATATCGCCGACTTCGGCTTCTTCTGCCGGGATGGTCTCGGTACCGCTGGCGGTCACGCGCTGGACGACTTCCGGGCGCAGGTCGACGGCGTCCATGATCTGGTCGCGGCTGCGGTCGGCAGCGAGGTCCTGGAAATATTCACCGATGCGGTAGAAGAGCATGACGCCGACCGCTTCCGGGTATTCGTGGATCGCGAAGGCGCCGACGGTCGCAACGGTCATGAGGAAGGTCTCGTCAAAGAATTCCCCATGGGTGATGTTTTTGAGAGCGGTGTAGACGATGGGGCCGCCTAAGATGAGGTAGGAGACGAAGAAGAAATAGTCTCCGATGGAGGCAAGTCCTGCGAAGAGGCCTGCCGGCTGGTAGTGCATCAGCATGCCGATGACGAAGAGGAGGCCGCCGATGGTGAGCTGGCTTTTTTCGCTCTTCAGGTGTTCGAGGAAGGACGCTTCTTTTTTTGTTGCTGACTTTTTCTGCGCTTTGGTCGGGCGCTGTTTCTTTCGGATCTCGGTCGGGCTTTCGACCTCGTTGCATTTTCTGGTCAGCTCGGGGATGAGGCTGTCCGGGTCTTTGGCGGTGAGTTTCATCGTCTTGGTGGCGAAGGAGATCGAGGCAGAGAGGACGCCGGGCTGGCGGTTCACGAGTTTTTCGAGCTTGACAGCGCAGGCTGCACAGTCGAGGGTGGGGATCTCATAGATCTCTGTCTTGAAATCGCCCTTGTCAGAGGGCGGTACGATGCCGATATTTTCATCGACGGTGCGGCAGACGGAGAGCAGCTGCGGGATGAGATTGTCCGGATTTTCTTTGGAAATGACGCGGAGCTCTTTCTTCGTGAAGGAGATCGAGGCGAAGAAGACGGATGGCATTTCGCGGATCTTCCCTTCCATTTTTGCGGCGCATTCCATGCAGTCGAGGTGCTCCATGTGATAGAGGCCGCGCTTGTATTCCTTTCCTAAGAAATCACACTGGCAGGAGGCAAGGTTTTTGCCGCAGTAGTCGCAGTCTTCTTCATCGATGCATTCATGGCAGTGGCAGTCATTCTTGTGCCCGTCGTGATGGTGGACGCCCTTGTCATGGAAATGCCCGAAGGCGCGTCTTTCATCGATCGCGATGTCGGCTTCGCTCTCCATGACATCGATCTCATTGTCCTTGTATTTTGCCATTTCAGGGTCATTCGAGTGGTCATGGCGCTCTTCCGGGATCTCTTCGCAGCAGCCACAGCCGCAGCCATCATGCTCATGGGAGTGGCCTTCGTGGTCATGGTCATGCCCGCAGCCGCATCCGTGCTCGTGAGAGTGGCCTTCGTGGTCATGGTCATGCCCGCAAGCGCATTCGTGCTCGTGGGAGTGACCTTCGTGGCCATGGTCATGGCCGCAGGCGCATTCGTGCTCATGTGAGTGGCCTTCGTGGTCATGGCCGCAGGCGCAGTCGTGATTTTCTTCATCTTCCTCGTGGTGTGCATGCTCTTCGGTGCGATGGACGGCTTCCTGTGCCTGATGGCAGTGGCCGCATCCGCAGTGATGTACATGCTTTTCATCGTGTTTTTCCATGGTATGTCTCCTTATCTGGAATGGAAGCGTTGCTTCCTGACTGGTATCATTCTATGGTGTTATTTTAGCATTCTCCAAAGACACCGTAAATGGAGCATGAGAAACACTTTAATATTTCAAGTAGGAGGGCAGGGGTGATGAGTTTAGACATAACTAAAATGGAAATGCGTAGAAGCGCTTGGGGTCTTGCGGAGGCTTCCCGTGTACCATAGGCCTTCCCTCCTTGGGGAAGGCAGGGATGAGGAGGAAGGGCTACGGGGTGAATACCGATCTTATATATATGTATAGTCAGGCTCTGCCCGTCGGGGAGCTCCTTTGCGGGGCGGGAAGGCATGATTCCGGGAGGCGAAGTACGACGCCCCTTTGCGCCTTTTGGATCTGAAGCCTCAATTTTTATTGACATACCTGTATACTTATGCTACTATCTTGTATAAATAAGAAGGGTGTGAGGACTATGTCAGATAAAAAAGTCATTTATGAAGTCAAACATTTGCAGAAATCGTTCGGTAAGGTCGAAGTACTGAGAGATATCAATATGAAGATCGAGAACGGAGAAGTGTGTACCATTATCGGTCCGTCCGGGAGCGGGAAGAGTACCTTCCTGCGTTGCCTGAATCTGCTGGAAACGCCGACCGGGGGCGAGCTGTGGTTCGAAGGGAAGAAGGTCAATGAAAAGACCGATGTGAAGATGCTGCGCCGCGATGTCGGCATGGTTTTCCAGTCGTTCAACCTGTTCCCGATGTTCTCTGCGGTAGAGAATGTCATGTATGCGCCGGTACATATCAAGAAGCTGCCGAAAGCGGAGGCGAAAGAGGAAGCGATGGAGCTTCTCTCCCGTGTAGGCCTTGCCGAACGTGCGGATTATTATCCGGGGGAGCTTTCCGGCGGGCAGCAGCAGCGTGTCGCTATCGCTAGGGCGCTTGCGATGAAGCCGAAGATGCTGCTCTTCGATGAACCGACTTCTGCGCTTGATCCCGAGCTTGTCGGCGATGTACTGACCGTCATGAAGGAAGTTGCCTTAGCCGGCATGACCATGGCCGTCGTCACGCACGAGATGCAGTTTGCCAGAAGCGTTTCCAATCACGTCATTTTCATGGATAAGGGCTATATCGTGGAGGAAGGAAATCCCGAAGATATCTTCACCCATCCACAGGAAGAACGGACGCAGACATTCCTGAAGCGTCTGCTCCATGCTGATATTTAAGGAGATGATGCGATTATGGATATGGTATTAGATACAGCTGTCAAATATAATGACATTTTCATGTCAGGTGTGAAGATCACCATCATTATTTCTCTTCTGTCCTGCTTCTTTGGTCTTCTTCTCGGGATCATTCTGGCATTCATGAAGATCTCGGGCATCAAGGTCCTCCAGTGGATCTCGACGGCTTATGTAGAAGTCATCCGCGGTACGCCGGTCTTGGTACAGATCTCTCTCGTGTTTTTCGGGCTGCCGTTCCTCGGCATCCATTTCCCCAGCTTCCAGATCATGGGCGTCGACTTTGAGAGACTTTCCGCCGGTGTCTTTGCACTGATCCTGAATTCCGGTGCGTATGAGTGTGAGATCGTCCGCTCCGGTATCCAGTCCATCCCGAAGGGACAGCTCGAAGGCGCGATGTCGCTTGGCTTCTCGAAGTGGGAGTCTATGGTGCGCATCATCATCCCGCAGGCGATCCGCAACATCCTGCCCGTCATTGGGAATGAATTCGTCACCCTCATCAAAGAGTCCTCTCAGGTCTCTGTCATCGGTATGGCCGATCTGATGTATACGGCGACCACCATTCAGGGGATCAGCTTCCAGCCATTCCCACCGCTCGTCATCGTAGCGATCTACTACTTCATCATGACCTTCTTCGTCTCCATGTGCCTGCGCGTGCTTGAACGCCGCATGAAGGTGAAGAGTGTGAGATAGCAGGAAATCGGCAAACGGTTCTTCGAAAGGAGAACCGTTTTTTGATTTTGGGGGAGTAGTCCTCTCGCAACTATACCGTGGCATTTGGATGACAGAATCGCCATTTCGCTGTATAATAAAATAGAATTTTTATGTACAGATGGAAAGCGTGAGACGCTTCGGGAGAGAGCGGGGAATACGGTATTCTCGTATCGCAGCCGGGCTCTTGCGCATTCCTTCTATTTCTCAAACGAGGTACTCCATGTTTATCGATAGAGCAAAGATTATTGTAGTCTCCGGTGCGGGCGGGGACGGGATGGTTTCCTTCCGCCGTGAGAAGTATGTACCGCGCGGCGGCCCGTCGGGCGGTGATGGCGGCAAGGGCGGCTCGGTCTTCATCAAAGCAAATAGCGACCTGAATACGCTGATCAATTTCCGCCGTCATAGAAAATTCGCAGCCAAAGCCGGTGCCAATGGCGGCGCCAAAGAAATGTTCGGCAAAAATGCAGAGGACGTCTTCGTCGAGGTGCCGCTCGGAACGATGGTCTATGACAATAAGACCGGCGAACTTCTGGCGGATATGACGCAGAATGGACAGGAAGCCCTCATCGTCAAAGGCGGGCATGGCGGCCGCGGAAATTCCCATTTCGCGACATCGGCTGTCCGTGCGCCTCTTTATGCGGAAAAAGGCGAGCCGGGTGAAGAAAAGGAGCTGCGCCTCGAGCTGAAGGTGCTGGCGGATGTCGGTCTTCTGGGATTCCCGAGCGTAGGGAAATCCTCTCTCATCCGCAAGGTATCCGGTGCGAAGCCGGAAGTGGCGGCGTACCATTTCACGACGCTGAATCCGATCCTCGGTGTGGTGAATCTGGACTATGAGAGAAGCTTCGTCATGGCAGATATCCCGGGCCTGATCGAAGGCGCAAGTCAGGGGACCGGTCTTGGGGACGAATTTCTCCGCCATGTAGAGCGTACGAAGGTCCTCATCCATGTGCTTGATGCGGCGGGCAGCGAAGGCCGAGATCCATTGAATGATTTCCATATCATTAATAATGAGCTCGAGCTGTACAGCCCGGAGCTTCGTCAGAAGAAGCAGATCGTCGCAGCGAATAAGACCGATCTCATCGATGACCCGAAGAAGCTGGAAGAGCTGAAGGAGGCCATCGAGAAGGAAGGCTATGACTTCTATCCCATCTGCACGCTTTCCGGAGAAGGCACTCGTCCGCTCATGGAAGCCGTGTGGAAGCTTCTGCAGGAGATCCCCGATGTATCCTTTGAATCTCCGGAAAAGGCCATTGTATATGAAGCGAACAAGCAGGAATTCGAGATCGAGTGCAAGAATGATGTGTACTATATCAAGGGCAAGCGCGTGGAAAAGCTGGTCGGCATGACCGACTTCGAGGACTATGTCTCCATGCGCCGCTTCGACAGAGCTTGGAGATTCATGGGCCTTGACAAGCTCCTCCGCAAGGCAGGCTGCCAGGAAGGCGATACGGTCAATCTGTACGGTGTAGAATTCACCTGGTCGGAGAATCATAGTGAAGAGGAATAGCCGGTGACGGGGAGACTAGAAGACATCAGCCTCTCGTATCGTCATTTCGAGCGAAGCGAGAAATCTTTGTCATTTGCGGCTGAGTGGTTGATGTGCGGAAACCCCAAACGGGAAGCCTGTCATCAAGAGATCTTCGGGCATCGCCGCCATCTCTACTCCGCGGCGCTTTTGATTTTTATGCGCCGCACCAGCCCCTTTTGAACCTCTTGAACCCATAGAACCCACTCCCCCGCTTTCGAGTGCAATCAAAAGGCGTTACGCCCCAGAGGCTAACCCAGAATCATAAACCCATAAATCATTTTAACCAAGGAGTTTTTTCCATGCTTACAGGAAAACAGAAACAATACTTAAAAGCTCTTGCCGTGCAGCTGCCGGCGGTCGTGCAGATCGGTAAAGATGGCATGAGTGAGACGGTCATTCAGAGTGTGGATGACGTCTTGACGGCACGCGAACTGATCAAAGTGAAGATCAATCAGAATTCGGACGAAGATATCAAGAGCACCGCTCTCTACCTTGCAGGGCATCTCTCTTGTGAGATCGTGCAGATCATCGGCAGAAACTGTGTTCTTTTCAAGAAAAAAGAAAAGAAGTCGCACTATGAATTACCTTAAGACCGGAGATCGCGAAGCGATTCTGAAGAAAAAGCGTGTGGTCGTGAAGGTCGGTACCAGCTCGATCACCTATGAAAATGGGAAAGTGAATTTCCGCTACCTGGATCATCTAACGCGGCAGCTTGCTGACCTCAAAAACCGCGGTCTTGATGTGGTACTCGTCACTTCGGGGGCGATCGGCGTGGGACTACCCATGCTTGGATTTCATAAGAAGCCGGATTTCCTGCCCTACAAACAGGCAGCGGCGGCCGTGGGCCAGGGTGCGCTCATGAATACCTATGAGCATCTCTTCCATGAATACGGGCAGACCGTTGGGCAGCTCCTTTTCACGAAGGGCGATGCGGTGAATTCGAAGCGCTATCTCTACATGAGAGGTACCATTCAGGCACTCCTTGAACTTGGCGCGATCCCGATCGTGAATGAAAATGATGCGGTATCCGCAGATGAGATCAAGATCGGCGACAATGACACGCTGTCTGCCATCGTCGCAAGCGTGGCCGAAGCCGACCTTTTGATTATTCTTTCCGACATTCAGGGCCTGTATACGAAGGATCCGAAGAGTCATCCGGATGCCGAGCTGATCCATGAAGTCCCCGCCTTCTCCCGCGAGCTTTTCGCCATTGCCGGCGGCGCGGGTACAGCGCGCGGTACGGGCGGCATGTATACGAAGATCCAGGCAGCGGAGATCTGCGTGCATTCCGGCATTGATATGATCATTGCGAAGAGCGATGAGAAGGAAGTCCTGCTGCGCATCATGGATGGGGAGGAGATCGGGACACTCTTCCGCGGTGAAAATGTGCATCCGCAGCTGAAGAAGCGGGATATCATCATCGGTACGGCGGTCAAAGGCAAGATCTTCGTCGATGAGGGATGCAGGAGGGCGCTTCTTGAGAAGGGCTCTTCACTCCTTCCTGTCGGCATCATCGATGTGGAAGGCTCTTTCAGTGATGGGGATACGGTGGCCGTGTACTTTGAGGAACAGGAACTGGCCCGCGGCATTTCCCACTACAGCAGTGAGGATGTACAGAAGATCATGGGACATCGCACCGAAGGGCTTTCCGAGGCTCTCGGCATGGCAGCACCCTATGATACGGTCATCCACAGAGACAATCTCTTGGTGATGAGATAAAGGGTTCCACCGGTCTTATGGAGCGGTGTACCAGGGAAACACTGATTCAATCGTTATTCGATTTTACTCTTGTATTTTCATGCGATGCAAGGAATATTCCGACGCGAATAGCGAGCTATTTAAGGAGGAGTATGACGAAGCATTGTATGAAAATACATGTGAAATCGAATTCTGCGATCGAATCAGCGTTTCCCTAGGAAGTTATGCGATTTCTGCTGGCAGAAAAAATGAAATTTTCAGAAAAATTATACTGGATGGCGTACTACTATACCCGCCATCCGAAGGGGAGATTTGAACTGTCCCATATCCTGCAGCTTTTGGCTTTTTGGGCAGTCTGTATTTTAGTATGCGAAATGGTGCTGTATCTATGGCTGAACGGATAGGTATTTTTGGCGGCTCTTTTAATCCCATTCATGTAGGACATTTGGTGATCGCAGAAGCGGCATGGCAGGAATTTTCGCTGCGCAAAGTCCTTTTCATTCCTTCCGGTGATACACCGAATAAGGATATGCACCACATTGACAAGAATATCCGCTATGCGATGGTGGAAAAGGCCATCGAAGGGAATGGGCATTTCATGATCTCACCCATTGAGCGTGACCGCCAAGGTCCTTCCTATACGGTGGATACCATCCGTATCCTCCAGCGCGAGTTTGGCGATGAGTATGAATTCTACTTCATCTGCGGCACCGATGCCGTGGCGGATCTGCCGACGTGGAAATACAACAGAGAGCTTCTTTCTGCCTGTCATTTCATCTGCGCGAGCCGCCCGGGGAATGAAAATGAGATACAGAAGTCCATCGATTACTTTGGGGAACTGGGGAGGAAAAAGATCCATTTCCTGAAGACGCCGGAGCTGGCGATCTCTTCTACGATCCTCCGAGACTGGATCGCAGAGAAGAGATCTGTGCGCTACCTGATCCCGGATGCGGTGATCGATATGATCCGTAGCAATAAATTGTATGAATGAGGCGCGGGAAATACCACCACCTACTGAGGCTGTTATGAAACTGGAAAAAATAGAAAAAGAACTGGAAAAGACATTGTCGCCGAAGCGTTTCCGCCATTCGGCGGGAGTCGCAGAGATGGCCTGTCATTTGGCGCATCTGTATGGGGCATCGGAAGAAAAGGCATACCTTGCCGGCTGGATCCATGACTGTGCGAAGGAGATGACACTCTCCGAAATGCAGCATGTCGTGAAGAAAGCACATCTGACATTTGATGATGCAAAGCATATGCTGGGGAGCCGTGCGCTGCTGCATGGCCCGGCAGGGAGCGTCCTTGCCAAAACGGCATTTGGCATCGATGATGAAGAGATCCGGGGAGCGATCTATTATCATACGACGGGGCGCGTCGGCATGACGCTTCTCGAAAAGATCGTATTCCTCGCAGACTATATCGAGCCAAACCGCGATTTTCCCGGCGTCGAAGACCTGCGGCTCCTCGCAGAGAAAGACTTGGACGAAGCCGTACTTGCGGCGTATGATTCTACAATTTCCCATCTCATTGATCAGGAAGCGTACATTTATGGCCTCACTTTCTTAGGCCGCAATGATATGGTGGAAAAGCGGGAGAAGACCGGTCGGTAATCGGAGACCCTTCTGCTCGAAAGAGAAACGTTTCTTGCGGTGTGAGTGCAGTGAAAGTCCATATCCTTCTTTTCACAGCGCGGCTTCTTTGGGCAGCAAGGCTTTCTGTGGAGAGGATACATGAAGGAGGTTTTACCTCGAAGGTATGATGAAAACGAAAAAAGGAAAGACAAGGATTAAGCTAAAAAAGCTTCTTCTTTTCCTGCTGATGGTGGCTTTGGCGATCGCGCTGCTCGTCTTGGGCACAGAAAAAATCGTGCACGTTGCTACGGGGCGCATGCATGCCGATGAAGCAAAGCCGACCTACTACCTCTTCATCGGAGAGGATGAGACGGCAGGAAGCGAGGCGGATGCCATGCTGCTTCTGGCGGATAATGATAAGAAAAAAGAAATGACCTTCATTTCTATTCCGCCGAATACCAAGGTCGTCCGTCAGGAAAAGACAAATCTTCTTTTGAAGGATACGTTCAAAGAAGGCGGTGCAGAGGAGACAAAGTCAGCGGTGGAGAATCTGCTCCACATCCGCATCGACAAGTATGCGGTCGTGAACTATGCGGATTTTCGGGAGAATGTGTCGAAAGCTGGGCTCATTTCTCTCTATGTAGAAAAATATATGGAGCATCTCGATCGGGATGGATCCTTTGATATCGGACTGAATCAGGGCTACCAGCCGCTTGACAGCGAGCAGGCACTCGGCTATGTCCGCTACGTGGATAAGGAGGATGGAGAGATCGGCCGTATCCAGCGACAGGAACGATTCCTCAAGATCCTTCTCTCGCATCTCCAAAGCCGCATGGCACTGCGGAACTGGCTGACCGTCCGTTACGGCTTCCGTGCGGTCGAGAGCGATATCACGCCGTCTGAGGCGGCCTCTTTGGCCTATCGGCTGACCGGCTATCCGCCGGAAGGATGCAAATTCATTATTTTCCCGGGCGAAATGCAGACCATCGGGAAAGTCAGGACTTGGGTGGTGAATCCTGTGGAAGCACAGAAGGTGCTTTCTCTGACAATGGAATAGACGGGGCGCACCCAGGCGTCACCTATTAGAATAAAAAAGGAGCATATGTATGGAAAACAATCTTCAGACCATTTGTGAAGCATTATCGAATAAGAAAAGCGTACTCATTAAAGTACTGAATGTCCGTGATCTCACTTCGATCGCAGATTATTTCGTCCTCTGCTCGACCAGAAATCAGAAGCAGTCTCAAGCCGCGGCGGATGAAGTGGAAGAAAAGATGGCAGAGCTCGGCGTGAAAGCGACCCGAAAAGAGGGCTACCGCGAAGGGGACTGGATTCTTCTCGACTTCGGCGATGTGATCGTTCATATTTTTACCGATGAAGAAAGACGCCATTATGATTTCGATACCCTCTGGAAAGAAGCGCCGGCAGAAGAATACCACGAAGAGGGAGAAACGGAGAAATAAATGGAAGAGACCAGGATTCCTGCCAAACAGGAAAGTATATATAAGGAAAACTCCATCGCAGAGCTCCCGGTCGTCCGTGTTTCCGGCTTTGGTGCCTTTTTGGACGGAGGTACAGGAAATTCGAAGGATGACATCCTCCTTCACAAAGGGCAGCAGACGCACGAGGTGAAGGAAGGGGAGAGGGTCAAGGTCTTCCTTTACCACGACCCGCATCACCGTCTGACGGCCAGTATGCGCCTGCCGCAGATCGCCATCGGCGGCATCGGCTATGCGCCGGTACTTTTGACGACCCGTTTCGGCGCATTCGTCGACGTGGGGACGGAGCGAGGCATTTTCCTTCCCTTCTCTCAGATGATAGAGAATGTCACCGAAGGACAGCAGATCTGGGTCAAGCTTTACGAAGACAAGACCGGCCGTCTCGCTGTCACCATGCATGTTGATGAAGAAATGCGCGCCATCGCTCTGCCTTTCAAGGAGGCAAAGCTCGGGGACACGGTGACTGGCACCGTGTATAATGAAACCGGAGAGGGCCTTTTTCTTGTGACAAGAGACCGCCACCTCGCATTCATTCACAAGACAGAGCTTGCAAGATCCGTGCGCCTTGGGGAAGAGGTGACGGGACGTATTTCTTACATCCGAAGTGACGGTCGTGTGAATCTCGCGCTCCGCCCGCAGAAGGAAAAAGCGATGGAAGGGGATATGGCTCTTCTCATCAGCTGCATGGAGCGCCATGGCGGTCTCCTTCCGCTTACCGACAAAAGCGATGCCGATCTCATCAAGAGTACCCTTGGCATCAGCAAGTCCGCTTTCAAAAGAGCGGTAGGCCATCTTTTGAAGGAACGGAAGATCACCATCACGGAAGGAAAGATCCGCTTGAAAGAGTAGTAGAAGGATTGATGCCGTGCCTCTGGAAGGGATGACATAAAAAACGCACCGATGAGCGTATCGCTTATCGGTGCGTTTTTTATTTTGAGTAGCTAGGGATTAGTAGTTAGGGATTAGGATTCTCGAGTAACTCGTGACTGGTAGACATCAGACTCTCTCGTATCGTCATTTCGAGCGGTCAAACGGACGATGATAGGAAGGCCGAAACGGGAAATCTGGGATCAAGCCCCTCATATATTCGCGGCGAAGCCGCCACCCTAATCCCTAATCCCTAATCCCTGGTCACCAGTCACCACTATTCATCCTTTATTTCCGTTGGAATGGCAGCGATCGTCTTCTGATGTGTGTAATTCACAAGACCTGGTGGACCATTCGGGATCTTCTTGACGTAGCGGATGAGTGTGTAGTCCACATCCACCTTACCGGAGTCTTTTCCCTTGCTGTTCCATGCGGCCAGGGCAGCGGCTTTTTCGATGGTTGCGAGGGGGACGGTCAAGCCTTCTGTCTCGATCACGACGTGCGAGCCGGGGATCTGCCGCGCGTGCAGCCACAGATCCGTCTTGGCGGCTTTTTTGAGCGTGAGGAATTCATTCTGGGTATTGTTCTTCCCCAAGAGGACGCGGAAGCCGTCGATGGTGAGTGTGGTCAGGAGAGGTTCATTTTTACGTTTGCGGTTCACCGGTTTCTGTTTCCGCCCACCGATGCGTTCGATGCCGGTATCTTTCAGCTCTTCTTTCAAAGCATCCAGATCCTTTTTGGTTTTGACCTCCGTCGCAAAATACAGCACATCTTCCAAGTAGCCGATCTTTTCATGACATTCGTCCAGCTTTTCACGTCCGATGATAAGGCGCGTTTTCATTTTATTGTATTTTTTGAAATAGAGCTGGCTGTTTGCGGTGACAGAAAGAAGCGGATCGACAGGGATCGTTTCTTTCGTAGGGGGATCATTGAAAAGGTTCTCGACGGTGAGCGCTTTTCTTCCATTGATCTTTTCATAGGCGTAGATCGCAAGCAGATTGCCCCAGAGCTTGTATTGCTCCGTCTTGGAGGTCTCCTTCATTTCCCCTTCAATCTTCTGGATCTTTCGCTCTTCCCTTTTGATGAGGGTGTGGATCTTCTTCTGATAGTCAGAGAGCTGTGCGGCCATGGTACCGCCGGAAGATTCGGCTTCCCTTTCGAGCCACGGGATGATGGGGCTGCATTCGATCTCCTCGCCGAGGAAGGGCAGGGCGATCGGACTGACCATCGGCTTCCCCTTGGCATTCTGATAGATGTGAAGGGCATCCGAGGCCATGATAGCCTCTTTGAGGAGAAGTATGGCGGAGAGCAGGGAGTCCTCCTCGGCCTCTGTCAGGGAGACGAGGGGGGATGTCATCAAGACCTTGCTCAGATGGCCCAGCTCATCGACGAGGAAACGGGAGAAGCCGTTGAAGGTATGGAAGAGCCATTCTTCGATCGTACTCTCTGTTCCCTTACCGTAGTCGAGTATATTTTTCAGTTCCTCTTTGGAGAACTGCATGAAATTCATACGCGCACTGTTTGTCGGAAGATGGTATACTTCCCCGGGGACGAGCAGGCGGTCGCCCTTCCTGCCGCGAAGACAGGCATCGATGATCGTATCCCCTTCCGTCAGGACAAGATTCGGTGAGGAGGGGAGAAGCTCGGCCCAGAGCGTTTTGGTGACGATCTCTCCGGCGGCCTCGATGCGGTCGAAGGAAAAGGCCAGGATGCGGTCCATGTCGATCTGCCGTACTTCCGAGAGACGGCTTCCTTCCAGATGCTTGCGCAGTGTCATGCAGAAGGTCTGTGACGGGGTATACTGATTTTGCACCTTTCTCTTCGATGTGAGGTATACGACGGGCGGTGTGTGGGTATTCGCGATCATGTGGACAGGCTTTGCATTCGGGCAGAACAGCTCGATGTCCATGATGCGGTTGTCGATCTGATGGATCTGCCGCACCTGTGCAGGGATGAGGAGCTTTTGCAGCTCTTTGACGAAAAGATATAAAGAGGCACTGTCGATTTGCATGGGAAACTCCTTTTGAGGGAAAAGATTATGGGGGACATGGTTCGGGGTTCAGGGTTAGCCCACGGGGCGTACCGTCCCTTGATTGCGTACGAAAGAGGGGTAGTGGGTTCTACAGGTTCAGCGGGTTCAGAGGGGGCAGCGGGGGTGGTGCGGCGCATTTCGTCATCCTGAGCGGAGAAAAACGTCGTATGTTAAAAATGGCTTATCTGAAAATATGAGAACTGAGTCGAAGGATCTAAGCGCCGCGGAGATTTGGAACTAGCGGTTTTCTCATATCGTAAACCTAATCTCTAGCTACCAGTCACTAGTCACTTCTACTCCCTATTCCCTGCTTAATCGCAAAGCCTATGAAATACTTCTATAAGTATATCACGAAAGTGAAAGCGTGCGGGAAATATGGTAAAATAACAATGATAGTTAGATATTTGATCCGTGTTTCCCTAGACCGTCATATAGAAAGGATGAAACCACTATGCACTTTACCAAATGGCATGGCTGCGGCAATGATTATGTATTTGTGAATGGTTTTGAAGAAAATTTCGATGACGTATACAGCAAGATCGTCGCCATCAGTGATCGACACTTCGGCGTAGGCTCTGACGGCGTGATCTTCCTCCTGCCTTCGGACAAGGCAGATATTCGTATGCGTATGTTCAACAATGATGCTTCGGAAGGCGAGATGTGCGGAAATGGCATACGCTGTCTTTCGCGCTGGGCTTATGAGCTGGGACTGGTGAAAAAGAAGCGCTTCTCCGTCGAAACGGGGGCAGGCATCCTTTATCCGGAGATTCTCGAAGATGGGAATGTACGCGTCGATATGGGCAGACCGCATCTTCTGGCGGATGAGATCCCGGTCACGGGCTATGGCAAAGGACCTGTCATCGCACAGCCGCTCACCAATGAAGCGAATGGCAAGACCTATACCGTCACCTGTGTTTCCATGGGAAATCCGCACTGTGTCATCTTTGTGGATGATATCAAAGACGTCGATCTCACCGGGGAAGGCCCGCATCTGGAGGTGGATGCCCATTTTCCGAAAAAAACGAATACGGAATTTGTAGAGCAGCTTGGCGAGCACCATTTCCGTATGCGTGTGTGGGAAAGAGGTACAGGGATCACCATGGCCTGCGGCACCGGCACCTGTGCGACTGTCGTCGCAGCGATCCTGAATGACCGTACCAAAGACTATGCTGACGTCGATCTCGACGGCGGCATGCTCCATATCGAGTGGGACGGAAAGCCGGACAGCCACGTCTTCATGACCGGGCCGGCAGTCAAAGTCTTTGAAGGAGATTATTTCGGATAAGAAGGATGCGTGACCACGCATCCGATGTAAGGGAAACGCTGATTCCATCGCGGGATCCGTGTTTCCTTTACTATTTCATAAGGAGAACTATGATGAACAGCATGACTGGTTTTGGCCGAGGGATCGGCGAAAGCGAGATCGGCTGCGTGACCGCAGAGATCAAAGCGGTGAACAGCCGGTTTTTAGAGATGAATATCAGAAGTGACCATTTTCCCGGCAGTCTGGAAGAGATCGCCCGCGAGGCGGCGAAGAAAACACTTTCGCGCGGAAAGCTGAATATTTTTCTGTCTTTTACACCGACGGCTTCGGCGAAAGCGACGCGCGTCGAGGTGGATGAAGGTCTGCTCTCTGCCTACCTTTCTGCGTTAGACGATATCAGCGGAAGAAAAGGTGTGAAGAAGGGGAAGGTGCATGTATCTGACCTGCTCTCTTTGCCGGAACCGTTTCTCACGATCAGAAAAGAGGCTGCGACTGAGGAAGAGATGGCACCGCTGGTGAAAGCAGCGATGGAGGGGGCGCTTGTCTCGCTCATCGAAATGCGCCAGCGTGAGGGTCATAACCTGAAAGTCGACCTGAAGCAGCGTCTGGCATTCCTCCGGGAAAAGCTCGCCTTCCTGCTCTCCCGGCAGGATCTCGCCGCCAAAGCCTATGAAGAACGCCTGCGCCAGCGCATGGAGAAGATCCTGGAACAGATGAACTTTGAGGTCGATGAAGGCCGTATTCTGGAAGAGGTTGCTCTTTTCTCCGAAAAAACGGACTACACAGAAGAGGTCGTCCGTTTTGCAAGCCATCTGGATCAGTTCGATGCCATGCTCGAGAGCGAAGAACCCATCGGACGCAAGCTCGACTTCCTTCTTCAGGAAATCAATCGGGAAGCAAATACCACCGCTTCCAAGGCGAGCGATGCGGAAGTCATCGATACCGTCATCCAGGTAAAGACCGAGCTCGAGAAGATCCGCGAGCAGGTACAGAATATTGAATGATCGGTGAGGGGGATCAGGAAAGCATCAAAAAAAGCAGCGAACGGATCGCTGCTTTTTTTGATGCCTCTTATCTGTTATTCACCATTTCCGGATTCATATCATGATGCAGGAGACGGAAGCGGGCAAAGTCTTTCCATTCGGTATCCGGTGTGCCGTAGTTGCAGTACGGGTCGATGGAGAGCCCGCCGCGGGGGAGAAATTTGCCCCATACTTCGATATAGCGGGGATGGAGAAGCTCGATGAGGTCACTCATGATGATATTCACGCAGTCCTCGTGGAAATCGCCGTGATTGCGGAAGCTGAAAAGATAGAGCTTCAGGGACTTGCTTTCCACCATGTACTGATCGGGGATATAGGAAATATAAATGGTCGCAAAGTCCGGCTGTCCTGTCTTCGGGCAGAGGCTGGTGAATTCCGGGCAGTTGAACTTGATGAAATAGTCACGATCTGCGTGCTTATTGGGGATGCGTTCCAAAAGCGAAGGATCATAATCATAGGTATACTTGGTATTCTGGCTTCCCAGCTGCTTGAGCTGATCCAAGCCTTCGCGTGTTTCTGTCATAGGTGGAGTCCTTTACTATAAAAAATAAGGGGAATGCGTACAGTATGCTGCCAGATTCAGAGGGTTAGCCCGTGGGGCGGTTCGTCCCTTGATCGTGTATGAAAGCTCTGCATGGATGAGAAATGAAAAATGCTGGTAGCGGCTTTGCCGCCTTGTATGAATAGCCTTCCCCTCGAGGGGAAGGTGCCCCGAAGGGGCGGATAGGGCAGAGGCGGTATGAAAGAGAGTGAGAAAATGCGTTTCAAGCAAGCGATTTACGGCAGCAGGCAAGTTAGCAACCCCCATTTCAAATGGGGGTTTATTTGGAACCCCTCCGGGGTTT
>ERZ1034980.1051-NODE-1051-length-17325-cov-17.486103_pt1 | contig 17325 bp, 17 predicted proteins | sample MGYA00520622_ERZ1034980 | MGnify/ENA primary metagenome ERZ1034980 (study PRJEB33766, sample SAMN09781791) | gut metagenome | biome: gut microbiome | host: Homo sapiens | place: Madagascar | study: EMG produced TPA metagenomics assembly of the PRJNA485056 data...
CACACGCTGTGTTATCTTGTGAACGGTCTGATGACTCATTGAAATATCCGTTAAGAGTTCCAAACACTCACTAGCCTGAGGAAACTCTTCTCACCACTCTTTCGGAGACGGTGCCTTTTAAAACTAACGGCTCCAAATGAAAAAGTTAGCTGCCGTTCCTCTATACGGTCTATCTCCCAACCTTCTGTTAGATAGGCTTGAATCAACTCTTTATCTAAACTCTCTAGTCTTTCACTTAAAATGGAACGCGTTGCTTCTCTCATCAAACTGATAATCTTAGCTTCAAGTTCAGATAAATGCTTACTAGACTTTAAAATCTCGGAAATCTCTGTTACAATCGTCATAGGTTCTATATCTTTCTAGGGGAATGTGGTGGTTTTCCTAGAAAGATATAGGGCTTTTTTCATTTTGTAAAGGTTTTTCCGAGATTTATTTTACACTAACAATATACCAAAAAACACAGCCTCTCGACTGTGCTCTTATTACGCTATTTAGCAAGTTTTTCCATCTCCGCAATCCGCTCAACAGTAGCGTCATACTTAGCTTGGTAATCCAATTGTTTCTCACGTTCTTTTTCGACAACTTCTGGTTTGGCGTTAGCAACAAATCGCTCATTTCCGAGTTTCTTGGCTACCATATCTAGTTCTTTCTGCCATTTGGCGAGTTCTTTGTTGAGGCGGGCGAGCTCTTCTTCTACGTTGAGGAGGTCTGCGAGTGGTAAGAAGATTTCTGCACCTGTGATAACGGCTGACATTGCCAATTCTGGGGCAGAAAGATTGCTTGAGATTTCAAGTGTTTCTGGGTTTGTGAAGCGTTTGATGTAGTTGACGTTGCTGTTAAAGAAGTCTTCAAGCTCTTTATCAGCTGTTTTTATCAAGATTGTGATTGGTTTGCTTGGCGCAACATTCACTTCAGCTCTGCTATTTCGCACAGAACGAATCAAGTCTTTGAGACTTTCCACGCCAGTGTGCGCAGCTTCATTTTCAAAGGCTGGGTTAACCACTGGGTAGTCTGCTGTCACGATTGAGCCGTCCGCATACTGGTCGAAGATTTCTTCGGTTACGAAAGGCATGATTGGGTGGAGGAGGCGAAGGATTTTGTCCAAAGTGTAGAGGAGGACAGAGCGTGTCATGGCTTTTTCGTCCTCATTGTCGCTGTAAAGCACTTCCTTAGTCAATTCAACATACCAGTTGGCAAATTCTTCCCAGATAAAGTTGTAAAGGATATGACCAGCCACACCAAACTCAAACTTGTCAAAGTTTTCAGTGACTTTGCCGATAGTTTCGTTGAGGTTGTGAAGAATCCAGCGATCTGTGACATTACCTGCTTGACCAGCAGCGACTTTAGCTACATTTTCACGCGCCGCATCCAAGGTCAAACCTTCATTGTTCATGAGGATGTAACGGGAAATGTTCCAAATCTTGTTAATGAAGTTCCAGCTGGCATCCATTTTTTCGTATGAGAAACGCACATCTTGTCCAGGAGCAGAGCCATTTGACAAGAACCAGCGCAAGCTATCTGCACCGTATTTCTCAATAACATCCATTGGGTCGATACCGTTACCAAGTGATTTAGACATCTTGCGACCTTGCTCGTCACGAATGAGACCGTGGATAAGCACGTTTTGGAATGGCTGACGGCCAGTGAATTCCAAGGATTGGAAGATCATACGAGACACCCAGAAGAAGATGATGTCGTAGCCTGTTACCAAGGTTGAAGTTGGGAAGTAACGTTTGAAGTCTTCTGAATCGACATCAGGCCAGCCCATGGTTGAGAAGGGCCAGAGGGCAGAACTGAACCAAGTGTCCAAAACGTCTTCATCTTGTTTCCAGCCGTCGCCTTCTGGTGCTTCTTCGCCAACGTACATTTCACCCTCAGCATTGTACCAAGCAGGGATTTGGTGGCCCCACCAGAGCTGACGTGAGATCACCCAGTCGTGAACATTTTCCATCCATTGAAGGAAGGTATCATTGAAACGAGGTGGGTAGAAATCAACCTTATCGTCTGTATCTTGGTTTGCGATGGCATTTTTCGCCAATTGGTCCATCTTAACAAACCATTGTGTAGACAACCGTGGTTCAACTGGCACACCTGTACGCTCTGAGTGACCAACTGAGTGAGTCATTTTCTCGATTTCGACAAGAGCACCGATTTCTTCCAATTTCTTAACAACGGCCTTACGTGCTTCAAAGCGGTCCATACCGTTGAATTCGCCAGCCAATTCATTCATGGTACCATCATCGTTCATGACGTTGACTTGCGGCAAGTTATGACGTTGACCAACCAAGAAGTCGTTAGGGTCATGAGCAGGAGTGATTTTAACCACACCAGTACCAAATTCAGGGTCAGCGTGTTCATCGCCAACGATTGGGATAGGTTTATTCAAGATTGGCAAGATAACATTTTGACCAATCAAGTCTTTATAACGGTCATCATTTGGATTAACCGCTACGGCAGTATCCCCAAACATGGTTTCAGGACGAGTTGTTGCCACCTCAAGAGCACGTGAACCATCTTCTAACATGTAGTTCATGTGGTAGAAGGCACCTTCCACATCCTTGTGAATGACCTCAATATCAGAAAGGGCTGTGCGGGCTTTTGGATCCCAGTTGATGATAAATTCACCACGGTAAATCCAACCTTTTTTGTAAAGCTCTACAAAGACCTTACGAACCGCTTTTGAAAGACCTTCGTCAAGAGTGAAACGTTCACGAGAGTAATCCACTGAAATCCCCATCTTACCCCATTGTTGCTTGATGGTTGATGCATACTCGTCTTTCCATTCCCAGACTTTATCAAGGAATTTTTCACGACCAAGGTCATAACGAGAAATGCCACTTTCGGCCAAACGAGCTTCAACCTTGGCTTGGGTAGCAATACCTGCATGGTCCATACCAGGAAGCCAAAGCGTATCAAAACCTTGCATACGTTTTTGACGAATGATAATATCTTGCAAAGTCGTATCCCAAGCATGTCCAAGGTGCAACTTACCAGTCACATTTGGTGGTGGAATAACGATTGAATAAGGCTTAGCCTTCTTGTCGCCTGATGGCTTAAAAACATCCTCATCAAGCCATTTCTGATAACGCCCAGCCTCAACTTCAGCTGGGTTGTATTTTGGTGAAAGTTCTGTCATTTTAGTTCTCCTTCTGACTATTTTTATCTACAATATTTACTAAACCAATTTTTGAAAGCTCTATATAAATTTCATCAATCTCTGCGAATGTTGCGATTGGTGACAGAGTATAGTTCCCAGGATTATATTTTAAATCATGTTTACTAATTCTTGAAATGTAGTGCTTAGCTGGTTTCAAACCTAATTTTTTAAGTTCTTCCCTTAAAGAAATTAATTTTGGGTGATTTAATTCCAAAAATAATTGATTGTAATTCCCATAAAGCTCAACCATTGAATGAAACAAATTTTCAACCAAGTCACTTGCATCAATCTTGGAATTTTCTAATCGTTTTTCTTTCAACTCTTTTCGCATTTTTTTCCAATCAAAACTTGAATTAAGTAAATAATCTAAATCAACATATAAATGGACTATTTGTGTAGCTGAATTTATATCTACTTCTTTTAAAGTGATTTCCGTAATTGGCAAACCAACATGCTGCGAAAAATTTCTCAAGTAGTAGCAAAATCTGTAAGAAAAATTGGTATCATATTGATAATTAGAGAATTGATGGATACGTTCAAACTCTTCACTTTCTTTGGAAAATTTTGCCTTAATTTGATTTTCACTAAAATCTACAAATAACTTTCCACTGGATAATAAATGAAGCATCGAACGATTTATGTCATTCTCTTCAATTGGTGATTTTTTCATTGCTAAGCGTGTCTTTAAATTTTTAAAATCTGACACATCTGATATAAACAGTTTAAACATCACCTGAATCTTCTGAAAATCTTCTTTGATTTCCCATATTTGTTCTGATATAGATAGTAATTCTTTACTGGGAGAATAGTCAATAATATTTAATGTTTTCTCATTACCAATTACTTCAAAGTATGCTAAATTTTCAATAATGTCTTCATCTTTCAAATTAGAATACTTCTCATCAATTTGTCGTAACTGCTCTGCAGATAATATTACTTCATTATCATTACAATTCATTTCCCCTCCCACTCACTCTTTAGCAGTCCGTAAGTTAACTCATCACAACGTTGGTCTTGAACATCCTTACGGTCTCGAATTCTAGCTTCAAGAGTAAAACCAAGTTTTTCAGCAATACGCTGACTTGCTTTGTTGTATCCATAGCATTCAATTTCGATTTTGTGAAGATTGAGTAGGGTGAAGCCAACTTCCAACAGCGCACGCGCAGCTTCTGTCACAATCCCTTGCCCCCAATAATCTGGGTGAAGCAAATAGCCCATTTCAAGAACATCATCAGCATGGCGATTATTAAAATCAATCGAGCCAATGACTTCATTTGTTCCTTTCAAGCAGATACCATAACCAGACGGTATTTTTTGCTCAATCCAGCGCTTTGGCATAATGTTTTCGAGATAATTTTCCTCTTCTTCCACGCTTTCTGCAGGTGGAAAACCAGCTGGCCAAGTCACTTCTGGCAAACTCGCATAAGCAAAAATCTCTTTAGCATCTGAGACTAGACGTTGGCGCAAATACAGCCGCTCTGTCTCAATATCAGGAAGTTTATTATCTTCAATTTGACCTAAAATATTTATCATAATTTCTCTCCCCATTCCGCTTATAAAAATTCGTCCCTGCCATAACCATGACAGGGACGAATATGTATCCGCGGTACCACCCAGTTTTGAGTGGTAACCACTCACAGCTTTCTTGATTCAATTTGACCATCAGCAACCAGCTTTGACATTTGTGCGGATTTCTCAGTACCACCGCTTCCTGTGACAAATGGGCTTCAAAGCACCTCTGAATGGTCTTATTTTAACAAAAATCAGGGCAGAAAGCAAACCATCAATTTCACTTTCTTGCAATCATCTCATTCACTAACCTCTCCTCGGTGGCTCGGACGAGATGTGGTCAAACAGTGACAAGCTGGCAACACGTGAGACAGGTTCCCTAGAACTTTAGGCAACTTGTCTGCAATGCTGACAGCCATTGAAAAATGTGCGGGGGGCGGCAAAAAATTTGACGGGCTGAACCTAACTTGCGGCTGATTGTCATAAATTTTAACGTTCTGCCACAGATTAAAAATATCCCTTTGAAAAATAATTATTATAATAGCGAACGGAGTGAGCCTTCCCGGATACTTTCGCCGTAGTGGTATTCTTAGCAACAACGAAGATGTTGCTAAGAACGAGATTTTCGAGACTGTGGGTTCGAAAATTAGCAATGAAACTCCGCTAGGAGTTTGCTTGCGTCCGCACTATTTAAGAAAGTATCAAAATACCAATTTTAATTTAACATAAAAAACCAACCCACTTAAACAAGAAGTGAGGTGGTGCCAAATGGCAATTGTTACTAAGCTTTAAAGCTGACGCCGTTTTCCTCAAGTTTCTTAACAGTAGCTGGGCCAATGCCTTTGAGGGCTAAGAGGTCTTCTTTGGTTTTCTGTTTAAAATCGACCATGGATTGAATACCCGCTTGGTAAAGCGTTGCAATTAGGTTGGCGCGGATGCCTTCAACCGCTCCAAGGGCTGAAAATTCTTCCAAGCTCAATACGGCTGCGCTCTGCACTGCTTCTTTTGCTGGACTTGTCTCTTTGACCGTCACAGTCGTCTTGATAAGACCCTGACGTTTAAGTCCTCGTTTGTATTCTTTCTTGCGATTTTTTACTTTAGCCACGAAAATCCTCCTCTTTTTTAATACTTTCTCTCACCGAATAGGTCGGCTGGCAGGTCGTGGAACCCTTTACCTTCATGATAATTGGCAAATTTTCCTTGTAAGAAACGATAAGCATCCAACTTGCTTTCGTAGCGGATGTAAGCATCAGCTGCGCGCTCATCCTTGTCCTCTTCGACAATCTTTTGCGCTTGTTCCATGGCCACATTGTTAACCATGATTTGAGTGTTGACCCACTCTTCAAAGTCTTTTAAAAATTCTTGTTCGTAAGACATGGTATCCTCTTTCCTTTTGATATCTTCAACATTATAGCATACTTGAAGGGCTTTTGAAAAATAGCAGAGCTATTTGTATGTGTCAAGATATTTTTCTTGCCACATTGTCACTTTCATGGTAATATAGATGAGTAATCGCCGCTATAGTTAAATGGTATAATAGAGCAATGGTAATGCTCCGTTCCGAGTTCGATTCTCGGTGGTGGCAGAGTCAAGAGGTTGGGTTTTCCAGCCTCTTTTTTGTCAGCTCGATAGCCTTGTAAAATCAAAATTGTATAGTCTCCTCACATAAGACTATTTTGATTCACTTCTGCCAAAAGTGAACGCGAATACTACTATTTTGACTCACTTCTGGGAAAAGTAGCTCCGTTACCGCGATTGACGTTCCACTTCTGAGAAAAGTTGGCCCGTTAACGCGGTTTGCTCTCTTCATCAGAAAATGAAAAAGGCATGTCTCCCATCGGTCCTATCGAATAGAGGAAACATACCTTATAGATTTCATTTAGTGAGCTTCAGCTGGGCTAGAACTTGCTGGCAGTCTGCTTGGTTCTTAACAATATAGACCTGACCAGAGAAGTCTGCCAACTTTTCTTGGATTTGCGGATTATTTTTCTTAGGAAAATGCCATACGAACTTGAGAAAGTCCAGATAGTCCTTGTCAAAGCGCTCGCTAAATGAGGCTGGCATCTCAGGACGACTGGCACGGTTCTTGCGAAAGGACAGCGACCGCCTGATGACCCGCCACAAAGCCTTCCAGACCGGCACTTGAAACCAAACCACCACATCAGCCTCAGCCAGACGCAGATCCAGACTGCCATTATAATTGCCATCAATGACCCAGTCCTCCTGCTGACTCATAAAGGTTTGGATGTTTTGGGTAAATCGCTGCGCAGCCTCGTCCGAATAATCATCAGCATGCCAGAGCGTATCCAAGTGCAAGACAGGCAAGCCAAGCTGCGCCTCCAATTGACGGGAAAAAGTCGTCTTGCCCGCCCCAGAACTGCCAACTAATAAGATTTTCATGCTCCACTCCAATTATTAAATCATTTTCTATCTTACCATAACCAAGCAAAAAAGCAAGGCAAACTGCCCTGCTTTCATACTTAATACCATTTTGTCAGTGTTGAGCTGATGATGGAGAAGCATCCGACTAGTAGGGCGATGAAGAGACTCAGTTCCCATTCATGGAGGGGGGAGCCTGTAGTCATCCAACGCCAGATGCAAAGCGCTTGCCCAGTTACTAGAAAGACAGATATAAACGTTTTGAGCTTAGCCATCGCTTCTCCTTTTCAGCTCAGCAATGTTCCTTAACAGCCGTTTGTCCTGCAATGCGACCAAAGGTGAAGATGTCGGTTAGGGAGTTTCCGCCCAGACGGTTGCCGGCGTGGAGACCACCTGCCACTTCACCCGCTGCGTAAAGACCGGGGATGACTTGTCCAGCCTCGCTGATAACATGGGTTGTGGTGTCAATCTTGAGTCCGCCCATGGTGTGGTGAACGGCTGGCTTACGAGGGGTTGCGTAGAATGGCGCCTTTTCACACTTGAGGTCAAAGCCACCCTTGTCAAATTCAGGATCGTAACCCGCATCAACGTAAGAGTTGTAGTTCTTGATGGTTGTCACGAAGGTTTCTGGGTCAACGCCGATTTGCTTAGCCAGACCTTCCAAAGTATCATCACGGAAGAGGGTTCCTGCTGCCACTTGACGGTCAAGCGATTCTTGAGTAGTGTTGTAAGCAGTATTTTTAATATTTTCATCCGCAATGAGATAGAAGAAACCCCCATTTTCAAGTGCTGCCTTGGTGAGCGTATCACGGCCAGCGTATTCATCTACAAAACGCTTGCCTTCTTGATTGACCATAATATAGTTCATTGGTGGACATTGAATACCTGAGAAGAGGGCACCGGTATTTGGGTCAGAAACTGGCATCATTTGGGTGAAGCCCATGCCGACAAGGTCTGCGCCGACAGATTGACCTAGGATAATACCGTCACCTGTGATAGCTGGTGAATTTGAGGTCTTGATGTCATCGTCAATTTTAGTCCAGTAAGTGTTATATTTTTGCAGCATCTTGGTATTGGCACCGAAACCTCCTGATGCAAGCACTACTGCATTGGCATGAACCGTGATAGTTTGACCATTACGTCCGGTCGCGATAACACCTTTGACCTGACCATTTTCCACAATCAATTCCTTAACAGGAGAATCCGTCACAATTTGCCCACCTTGCTCACGAACATAGCGGTCAAGTACTGAAATGTAAGCATAGCCCATTGGCACTTTAGGCTTGTGACCACGACGCCAGATGGCACCAACTGGCATGGTCACTTCAGAATGGTCAAATTCCACACCAATAGTTTCCAACCAATGCACAGAATCCAAAGCGTGCTCTGTCAAGATTTTCACCAAGTCGTAGTTACCGTGAATCTCATTGCCCTTAAGGTCCACGCGCTTACCACCAAGATAAGTTTGGATGCGGTAGAGAAGTTTAGAATCAAACAAGAAAGTCGGATCCTTGAGATATTCCTTGACTTGAGCCTGAAGCGCCACAAAGTCGTCACGGTATTCAGGGTCAATCTTTTCAAGGTCTGTTGCGATGAGTTCTTCAAGGTTATGGGCTTCGCCAGGATTTACGGCAAAGCCTTTTTGCCAGTCAGGATCTGGCGCATTCATAGGACCACCAGCACGGACCGTATTTCCGCCTAGCGCTGGGAATTTTTCAAGGACGATGACTTGTTTACCTTCTTGAAGAACAGCTGCTGCAGCTGCAAGCCCTGCACCACCACCACCGACAACGACGACATCGGTTGTATAGTCTTTATCTTCATGGTCAAGGGCAGAAGGTGCTTTTGGACGTTTTTTGAGGACGTCTGGATTAGCGCCAGCCAATTTAACCGCACGCGCAACTCCGTCAAGGACTCCGTTTGAAGTTACTGATGCACCAGACACAGCATCGACATTAAGGGTTTGCCCTTCGATGATTTCGTTAGGAATGCGAGTGAAGACAATATCTGAAATCCCAGAAGTTTCCCCAGAAGAATCGATGTCAATTTTTTCGATTTTTTCTTCAGAAAGAGTGACCGCCATTGGCAATTTACCATTGTGCCCTTCAGTAGTCACTTGGTAAGTACCAGGTTCAAACTTGATTTCCTCTGGAATGTTCAACTGATTAGCCACTTCCACAAAACGAAGGAAGCGGAAGAAACATGAATCAAGGAAATCAACTGTGCGTTCGTCTTTGAGGTCACCATTGGCATCAAAAGCCTTAGGCGCAAAGCCAAGCAAGAACTCGCTACCAGGCATGACCGTCGCATTGACACCAGGGGCATCCAAGATTTGACGCAAGTGCAACTGTGCGCGAGAAGACCCTTGTTCAGAATAAGACGCCCCAACAATCATGACAGGCTTCCCGTCAAGCGGATGAATATTGAAAGACAACCATTCAAGCAAACTGTTCAGGCTTGAAGGGATAGTATGATTATGCTCAGGTGTCGCAATAATCACCCCATCGGCTTCCGTGATTTTTGCATTGAAGTTTTGGATAACGGCAGTACTGGTTTGGTCATCTGTTTCGTTGAACATTGGTACACCAGCAATATCGAGCACTTCTATCTCAGCCTTATTAGCAAAATGCTTAGCCATAAAGTCCAAGAGCATGCGGTTATAAGATTTTTTGGCATTGGTTCCAACAATCGCTACTAATTTCATCTACTTGTCCTCCTACTCTTCTACTTCCCAAGCAAAGGCTTTTTTACGGTCCGTGTCAGCCTGCTTGACCAATTGATTAGTCAAGGTTACAAAGTCTTGGAATTCTGCAAAATGTTCTTCCAGCTCTGCAACCTTATCTGCATCATTCAAGTTAAAATCATCATCCAAAACTTGTTCAGAGTGACCCAGCAAGAACTCCGTTCCAGGCATAACACGCGCCTTCAATTCAGGTGCATCTAGGATTTGACGCAAATGCGCTTGCGCACGAGAAGTCCCAAGAAGACCAAGCGAAGCCCCAACAATCATAGTTGGTTTGTTAATCAAAGCACGACTGGTATAAGCAATCCACTCAAGAGCACTTGAAAGCGGCGCTGGAATGGTATGGTCGTACTCAGGTGTCGAAATAATGACCCCATCTGCCTCAGTAATCTTCTGACTAAAAATAGCCACTTCTGCTGGTGCTATCTTATCTTCTGGCTCATCAAAAGCAGGTAAATCCTTAATTTCGAGAACCTCAATATCAGCCTTATCCGCAAAATGCTTAGCCATAAACTTAAGCAACTTACGGTTGGTTGAACGACCTGAATTGGTCCCAACAATTGCAACTAATTTCATATTGTTACCTCTTTCACATTGTTTACTACAATACGATTATACTACTTTTCTATTTTTTGTAAACGCTATCTCTTATATATTCAAACAATCCTATTAGTTTTTAGAACAATTGTATAATTTTTGAGAAAATTTTAATGATTTTTCCAATTTATAGCTAATTATCGTTGACATCGCTTTCAAAACTATGATATAGTCTTTGTGAAAAAACAAACAAGGAGTGTTTTCTATGACAAAAGAAATCAATCGTTGGCAGGTTATCATTGCATCTACCGCCATCCTACTCGTCACCGGTGCTGTTTATTCCTTCAGCGTCTTTGCTGGACCACTCAGTCACCAAACTGGCATGACTATTCCTCAAATCATGCTAGCCTTCACCCTCAACAATGCTATCGGACCAATTCCTATGATTTTCGGTGGTTACTTGGTCGACAAAGGCTATGTCAAATGGACTATCGTCTTAGGAGCTCTGCTATTTGCCGGAGGCTTCTTCCTCACTGGCTACGCCAATAGCCCTGCCATGCTCTATCTTACCTATGGTTTGATTGCTGGGCTCGGTCAAGGTTTTGCCTACTCAGGTGCCCTCAGCAATACTATCCGATTTTTCCCGGACAAACGTGGACTAGCATCAGGTATCCTAACCGCGGGAATGGGCTTCGCTGCTATTATTGCCTCTCCAATTGCCAGTCACCTGATTCAAGCCCATGATGCTAAATTCGCCTTCCGTGCTATCGGACTTGCCTACATTGTCATCGTTCTTATCGCAGGTATTTTCATCAAACCAGCACCTAAAAATTACAAACTAGCTAGCTGGAAACCTGCCACTAGCCAACAAAAAGCTATGGAGAACAAAACTTGGAAAGATATGCTCAAAACACCAGTCTTCTACCTTATCATCTCAATGTTCTTCATCGGTGCCTTCTCAGGTCTTATGATTGCCTCTCAAGCAGCAACCATCGGACAAACCATGTTTGGTCTATCAGCTGGAACAGCAGCCCTCTTTGTCAGCCTTTATTCAATCAGCAATTCAAGCGGACGCTTCATCTGGGGAGCTGTCTCTGATAAAATCGGACGCAGTAAAACCCTCATGATTATCTATGCCGTTGTAGCTCTTGCCCTCCTCACCCTAAACCTCGTCCCTAGCCAAATCGGATTTACCGTTGGTATCATTGGACTTGGTATCTGTTTTGGTGGTGTCATGGGTGTCTTCCCATCAATCGTTATGGAAAATTATGGTCCAGCCAATCAAGGTGTCAACTACGGTATCGTCTTCACAGGCTATTCACTTGCTGCCTTCTTTGCACCACGACTTGCCATTAAAATCGCTGGCGCAAATAACGGTAACTACAGCCAAGCCTTCTATCTCGCCATTATCCTAGCTATCATCGGCTTTGCCCTCACTGTTATCTACGACAGACGCCACAAAGCCTAAGAGAACAAATACAATTACTAAACCTGCTGACTCAAAGGTCCAGCAGGTTTTTATGTTATAATAAGGTCATCACAAAGAGGACAATTTATGGCAAATCAGCAATACATTAAGGACAATCCCTCGGGTTTTCCCTACCAATACTATCGAACCCATCTCACAGACAGTCAGCCCGATACCATTTACCACTGGCATGAAGATTTGGAACTCATCTACGTCCATAAAGGCAGTGCCCGTTATCATATTAACGGATACCATTTCAATAGCCAAGCCGGCGATATCATCATTATTCAACCCGAACATATGCAGTCCATCCACCCTCTTCCCCACAAGGAGCAGGATAGTGAAACTTTTCGGATTCATTTGGACCACATCGGCAGAGCTATCATTGACGAATACAGCCAGCGCTACCTTCAACCGTTGCAAAATGGGCATTTTGAACTGACACCACTCATTCAAGTAGACATGCCTGGTTATCAAAAGCTTAAAGATTGCCTCCTTGCCATTTTTAATTTGGTCAAGGAAGAATCCCTCTACTATGATATCCTCCTCAAGTCAAAACTCCACGAATTTCTCTACTATCTTTTCAAATATCGCCACGTCAACCGCCACTATACTGATGACACTTACCAAAAATACCAAAAGCTCAAAGAACTTATCGACTACATTAACCATCACTATCAGGAGTCACTCAGCATCCCTCATTTAGCTGATACTTTTGGCTATAGCAGAGCTCATTTTATGACAGTTTTTAAGCAGCATACTGGCAGTAGTTGCCTTGATTTCATTCTCCAAGTCCGCCTTAACAAAGCCTGTGAACTACTTTTGCAGACTGCGATGCCTATTCAAGACATTGCCAGCCAAGTTGGCTTTAATAACCTATCCAATTTCAATCGCCATTTCAAGCACTACCTGCAACTAACTCCCAAGCAATATCGCAAACAGTTCAACAAAACAAAACCTTCCTGACAGCAAGTCAAGAAGGTTATTTCTATAAATCAAATTCATGCGGTAGCAAAATCGTCTCAATCCCCAAGTCGTCCACAACATGAACTGTTTCAGGATAAAAGGGGTCAAAGGGTGTCTTATAATCAAAATCAATGACAATCTCATGCTCACTATCCATATAGCGAAAGCGCAAATTATCTCTGTGATTGACCAAGTGAAAAGTCAGCACATCATCCAAAGGAACAACACCTTTCAAATAATTATCCAACAAATCCCAAAAAGTATCAATAATCTGATGAGGCAAACTGGTCGCAATACTAAAACTAGCATACCTCTCTCTAGTTTTATCAAATGCCATAAGTTTCTCCTTTCATCAGACCAAAATCAGCCATCCCATCTTCATTTTAATCAAGAAGATTTTCCTACTGACTATACTGTAACCAAAATCGGACAAAAATTCAATTATTATGATTGACCGAAATAAGTACTAAAGCACCCTCACCGGGTGCTTTTCAACTTTACCTATTCTTCAGTTCAAGATAACGTTTGTACCAAATGTTAATGTAGGCTTGAGAAAACGGACCTTTCCCATTGTTAATCCAATCAACCAAAATCTTGACATTTTCCTTTAAAATATAGTCAATATCTGGCGAGTAACCCATTTCTTTCTTGTGCAATTCATACTCATCAACATCCAATAGACGCTTTTCGCCATCCGCAAAAACTTTAACATCTAAATCATAATCGATGTATTTGAGAGCCTCCTCATCCATGACATGTGGACTTGCAAGGTTACAATAATAAGAAACACCATTATCTCTGATCATAGCAATAATATTGAACCAATATTTTTTATGAAAGTAAACAATCGCGGGCTCACGTGTGACCCAACGTCGCCCGTCACTCTCAGTTACCAATGTGTGATCATTAACACCAATAACAGCATTTTCAGTTGTTTTTAGTACCATAGTATCGCGCCAAGTGCGGTGCAAACTACCATCATGCTTATAACTTTGAATTGTAATAAAGTCGCCTTCCTTAGGTAATTTCATGGCTTACCAACTTTCTACAATTGAAACTTATCTATGATAGTTTATCATAATTTTCTGAAAAAATCACGATTTTAAATCAATTATCCTACAAATATTCCCTCAAAGCGGACTTAATATCATCAAAACCGAACCCTTTTCTCATTAAAGCCTGGATTAGTCGTTGTTTCAAATCATAACCCTCATATTTACGGCTATATTTTCGATACTGCTTGTCTAATTCCTTATAGATTAGTTCTTCTTCCAACTCATCATCTCGCTCAATCGCCAAGGTTTCTACAGCAAGTTTAGATAGTTGATAATCAAAACCCTTATTATTTAAAAATTGGATAATCTTATCCTTGAGAGCACGGTTGGGCAATTTAGTCTGGTACTTTTTATACAATTTCTGCGCCAGCTTTTGCCCCAAATCCGTAAAATCATACTGCTCCATAATCGGCTCAATGATGCTAGATGAAATCCCACGCTGCATCAACTTCTGCTTCAAAACAAAAGGCCCCTTATCACCCGAACTAAGATTTTGCTCAATAGTCAGCTCCACCAAGCGTGACTCATCTATCCACTTATCATCTTTCAGTTGTTTGATAATCTCTGAAATGAGTTTGTCATCAATCTCATGCTTCTGCAGATAGTCACGAACTTCCTTGGCCGTCCTAGGCTTAAAGGAAATGTGGTAAAGTGCTAGATTTTTTCCGTAAGACAACTGCGCAAACTGCTTGATATCAGCAAGCTCTTCCTCACTGATGACCATCTGTTTAGACAGCATAAAATGAACAATGGTATCCTCGGTCACATAAAGACTGTCAGCACCGTCCAATTCCACCTGATACAAACGCTTTTTCTTCTCAATTTTGGTTATTTTCATAGTTTTTATTATAGCAAAAATGATAAAATAGAAGTAATAAGAAGATGAGGTACCCGATGACTGATAAAATTATTTCACTTGGCGATTTCCGCAAGAAAAAAGAGGACTTTTCAGAAGATTCATTTCCAGATTTTGATGATATCTTTGGCGATATTTTTGAAGAGGATTTTGACGATGAACTGCCCTCTGAAAATCCTTTCACGATTGGGGACAATCTGCCTCTAATCGATAGTATTTACCAAGAATATCTTGATTCTAAGCGACTTTTGGAAAATGGCAGATCTACTTGGCTGGCTCAAGGTCCTCACGGCTGGTTAAATCTTGATGAGCGTGACTACCTAGCACTGGCCTGTAATCATGCCACTATCGCTAAGCAAATGTGCCTCTACGACCAAGCGCTAGCTATTTTCCAAGAAATCTACCAACTCGATACCAACGACCCTCTAGGACTACGCTACCAACTGATGGCGACTTACCTACTCAAACAAGATTGGCAGGCACTTCAAGCCTTCTTTGATAGCCAAGACTATTTTGCCGAAGACGAAGGAATGCTGGTTTATATGACGATTGCAAGCCTTTTTCAAGATAAGCTTGACGCTACAAAAGACTACTTAGACCGTATCATCAAGACAAACGCCAATATGAAAGACATCCTCTTCAATCCAGAATCGGCTGTTCAAGAAATCATTTGGGTCACCGATTCCCAAAGCTATCTCTCTTTCTCACGCGAATCAATCCTCGTTATGATGGCAGAGCTATCGCCAGTCATGACCTCAGCCTTCCCGTTCATCCTTGGTAGCCTGCGCCAGCTTCTTTTTGCCAATCAGACCTTTATTACTGATAGCCACCTAAATAGCCGTCAGATTGACGACCTTATGGAACTTGGCTTCTACACTATCCAAGACCTCTCTCAACTAAGCGAAAAAGATTTTCTTGCCCTTCCCGGTTTTGGAAAAGCTGCGCTAGCAAAGATTAAACAAGATGGAGCACTCTTCAAACAATGAATTTAACAATCAAACAACGTATCCCGCTCAAAATTAAACGAATGGGAATCAACGGTGAAGGCATTGGTTTTTATAAGAAAACCCTTGTTTTCGTCCCCGGTGCGCTGAAAGGTGAAGAGATATTTTGCCAAATCACCGCTATCAAACGAAACTTCGCTGAAGCTAAAGTCCTAAAAATCAATAAAGCTTCAAAATTTCGCGTCCAACCAGCCTGTCATATCTATGAAGAATGTGGCGGTTGCCAAATTATGCACCTGCGTTATGACAAACAATTAGACTACAAAACCGACATCATCAAGCAAGCTCTCAATAAGTTTAAACCACAAGGCTATGAAAACTATGATGTTAGACCAACACTAGGCATGGACAACCCAAGTCATTACCGCGCTAAACTCCAGTTTCAAGTAAGACATTCCGGAGGCAGCCTTAAATCTGGTCTTTATGCGCAAGGTTCCCATAAACTCATTGATATCAAGGACTGTTACGTACAAGACCAAACCACTCAAAAAATTATCAATAAGATCACTGATTTACTAGCAAAATACAAGCTTCCAATCTACAATGAACGTAAAATTGCGGGTATCCGTACAGTAATGGTTCGACGTGCCCAAGCTAGCAACCAAGTCCAACTCATCTTTGTTACCAGCAAAATCATTGATTTAGATGATATCGTCATCGAATTGATTAAGTCATTCCCAGAAATCAAGACTATCGCCCTTAATCTTAACACTAGCAAATCGAGTGACATTTATGGCGAACAAACCAAGATTATCTGGGGACAAGATAGCATTCAAGAAGAAGTTCTGGATTACAGTTTCTCCCTATCACCACGAGCATTTTATCAGCTAAATCCACAGCAAACCCAAATACTCTACACCGAAGCCGTCAAAGCTCTAGACGTTACAGAAAATGACACACTCATCGATGCCTACTGTGGCGTTGGGACAATAGGCTTCGCTTTTGCCAAAAAAGTCAAGGAAGTCCGAGGAATGGATATCATACCAGAAGCCATCCAAGATGCTCGGCATAACGCAAAATCAATGGGCTACACCAACACCCACTACGAAACAGGCAAAGCAGAAGATATTATTCCAAAATGGTATGAAGAAGGATTCAAACCAACTGCCCTCATTGTTGACCCACCACGAACAGGCTTGGATGATAAACTACTAAAGACCATCCTCCAATCAAAACCAGAAAAAATGGTATACGTCTCATGCAACACCTCAACCCTAGCAAGAGACCTCGTCAAACTAAGCCAAACCTACACCGTCAACTACATCCAATCCGTCGACATGTTCCCCCACACAGCAAGAACAGAGGCTGTGGTGAAACTTACCATAAAATAAAAAACTTACCTAACTCCTTTGTAAAAAAAACCAAACTGAGATGCTTGTTTGGATTTTCTTTTCCCCTCCATTATTATCATCACACGTTATTTATGGAAAAATGACTTAGAAATCATTGAAGACATCCGATAAACAATATCATAACTTGCGCTATACGAGATTAAAAGGAAAGTCAAAAATGACGGCAAGAATTGGGCTTACTTTAGTGATGCAAATCATCATACGATCCAGTAATTTCCAATTAAAAAGGCTGATACTCATATCTCGATTGAGGCTAGCCTAGACTATCAGCCTCCACTCTGCCCTCACTGCAAAAGTCA